>Ga0209302_10000494_pt1:0-15000 | contig 23243 bp, 18 predicted proteins | sample ArcOceMetagenome_2_FD_187445 | JGI IMG/M metagenome (GOLD analysis project Ga0209302, IMG submission 187445) | Marine eukaryotic phytoplankton communities from Arctic Ocean - Arctic Ocean ARC135M Metagenome (SPAdes) (version 2) | ecosystem: Environmental > Aquatic > Marine > Oceanic... | reverse complement strand
GACAAACATTATAAAATACCACAGCAAATTTCCTATTATTAATTTACCTTTAATGACAAGTTCTGCTACTTTTGTTGTTAATGGGTGTGAACGTGTTATTGTTAGTCAAATTATTCGAAGCCCCGGTGTTTACTTTGAGAAAAATAAACACCAAAAAAATAATAAAAAAATAAAAAAAATAATTTCCACTGAAATTGGAAAATTAAAAAGTTTTACTCCACCGAGTGAAATTTTACCTACAGAAAACCGCTTATATTTTTTAAAACCGACCATTAAAACAAAATTTATTAATGATAAAAAAAAGAAAATATGGTTTATTAAAAAAGAAGAAGATTGGAATTGGCAAGGAGAAACAATTAACGTTTATTTGTTTAGACAATTAAAAGAAGATGAAGTCAACTTTAGTTATTCATTTATTGAGTATTTTAAAATTTATAAAAGCTTATTCAAAATACAAAATGTTTCTACAAAAATAAAGCGAATTAAAATTTTCTTAAAATGGTTAGCAGGTAATGAGAATTTTATATTATCCAATAATAAACATACGACTTTTTTAACTGTTCATTTTTTTAATTTTTTAATAAAAACAATTACAAAATATAAAATTTTAAAAAATATAAATAATAATAATAATACAAAAACAATAAAAGAACTTGAACAAATTAAAAAATTATATGATACATCATTTCAAAATTTATTAACGTTAATAAATTTAAATATTAATCTAGAATTCCTTGCTTTTTTACTTCGAGATTTAGATAATTTTACACAACTTAATAATTTTAGTTTCTTAAAATTAAACATTACGCCAAAAACTACAACAATTATTAATAACTATACAGTAAAATCTAATTTGTATTTTACTAATAGTTTTAAAGAACTTATCAAATTTAAATATCACTTCACTAAAAAAGAAAAAGATGAAAAAATAAACTCCTCGCAAGCAAAAATTTTCAAAAATAAACCAAAATATTTAAAGACAAAATCTAAAATTATTCAATATAAAGAAGATCATCTAATAAAAGATCTTTATAAAAAAAAATATGAAGAAAAAAAGTTATATACTGCGACCTTAATTCCCGAATATGGCTCATGGATAAGGTTTGGGTTTCAAAAAAATACAAAAATTAATATTTCAAAATATCCTATAAAAAATCAGGAAGATGAAATTATTATTCAGCTTGATAAAGTAACACAAAAACCAATTATTCATTTATTAAAAGAAATGGGCATTACCGATCTAGAAATTTGTCAAAATTTACAAAATTTTGAATTTTTTTATTTTAATAAACCTGTTTTAACAAATTCAATTAATCAACCAAATAGGTTATTACGTTTTAATTTAGATAAAAGTTATTACAAAAATATCTCAGAATTTTCTAGAGTTTTTGATCCGTCTTATTATCGTTTAGGAAAAATCGGTCGTTTAAAATTAAATAATAGATTAAATATAAAATTATCAAAACGAATTACTACAATAACGTACGAAGATATTTTTGCAATAATTGATAAACTAATAACCTTATCTACTTCTAAACAAATTAGTGATGATATCGATCATTTGAAGAATCGACGAGTTCGTTCAGTAGGAGAATTATTGCAAAATTTATTCGGCATTGGATTCCAAAGATTATTGAGAAAGTTACGAAGTCAAACAAATAAAACATATTCAAGCCAATTGTCGAGTTTTAATATAGTCGGAGCAACTATTAAAGAATTTTTTGGGGCTAGTCAATTATCTCAATATATGGATCAAACAAATCCATTATCTTCATTAACCCATAGACGACGGATTAGCGGTTTAGGACCAGGAGGGTTTGATCGAGATCGTATTAGTTTTGCTGTTCGGGATATTCACCCAAGTCATTATGGACGTATTTGTCCAATTGAAACGCCTGAAGGACAAAATGTAGGATTGATTGCTTCATTAACAACATGTGCAAGAGTTAACAAATCTGGGTTTTTGGAAACACCTTTTTGGCGTGTTATTAATGGAAAAGTTATTAAAACAGGAGATCCTATCTATTTAACTGCTGATATTGAAGATTTTTATAAAATTGCCCCTGCTGATATTTCTACAAATGAACAGAATTATTTAACAAAAAATTTAATTCCTATACGTTATAAGCAAGATTTTTTAACTGTTACTCCATCTGATGTTGATTTTATTGCTATTTCACCAATTCAAATTGTTTCTGTTGCTGCATCTTTAATACCATTCTTTGAGCACGATGATGCAAACCGAGCGCTAATGGGTTCAAATATGCAACGACAGTCAGTACCACTATTACTGCCACAAAAACCGATTGTTGGGACAGGTTTAGAAAATCAAATTGCATTAGATTCTGGTATAACTATCAACGCACAACAAGACGGAATTGTTAAATCAGTAACAGCAAATAAAATTGTTATTCGTGAAAATTCTGGACGTCACTATAAATATGATTTACAAAAGTATCAACGTTCCAACCAAGAAACTTGTATTAATCATAGACCAATAGTATGGGAGGGAGAAAAAATTAAATCTGGGCAAATGTTAACTGATGGGCCAGGAATCATAAGTAGTGAACTTTCTTTAGGGCAAAATGTTTTAGTAGCTTATATGCCATGGCAAGGTTACAATTTTGAAGATGCAATTTTGATTAATGAACGGTTAGTCTACGAAGATATTTTTACATCAATTCATATTGAAAGATATGAAATTGAAATTGACCGAACAGCAGAAATGTCAGAACAAACAACAAATAATATTCCAAATTTAAATATTTCGGATGTTCAAAATTTGAATGAAGATGGGATAGTTACAATCGGTACATTTGTAAAACCAGGAGATATTTTAGTAGGAAAAATTATTCCGAAAGATGATTCCGAACAATTACCAGAATCTAAATTACTCAGAGCGATTTTTGGAGCAAAAGCAAAAGGGGTTCGTGATACATCATTTAGAATGCCTGAAGGTGAATATGGAAGAGTCATTGAAACTTTAACATTTAATCGACAGACAAAATTAGCTTATAAATTTGAAAAAATTCAAATTTTTATTGCACAAATACGAAAAATTCAAGTAGGAGACAAAATTGCAGGCCGTCATGGTAATAAAGGCATAATTTCTAGAATTTTACCTCGTCAAGACATGCCTTTTCTTCCAGATGGTACACCTATTGACATTATTTTGAATCCTTTAGGAGTTCCGTCTCGGATGAATGTAGGTCAATTATATGAATGTTTATTAGGATTGGCCGGTCATAAATTAAATCGTCGTTTCAAAATTTTACCGTTTGATGAAATATATGGGTCAGAGGTTTCTCGTATTTTAATTAATAAAAAATTACGACAGGCGTCAATTGAAAATGATGAAGCATGGCTTTTTAATCCCTATTCCCCAGGAAAAATGGTTCTTCTTGATGGAAGAACAGGTAAAGAATTTGATAATCCGATCACAGTAGGTAATGCATATATGTTAAAATTAATTCATTTAGTTGATGACAAAATGCATTCGAGAGCAACTGGTCCTTATTCATTAGTTACACAACAACCTTTAGGTGGAAAAGCCCAGCATGGTGGTCAAAGATTTGGTGAAATGGAAGTATGGGCACTCGAAGGATTTGGTGCATCTTTTACATTAAAAGAACTTTTAACAATTAAATCAGATGATATGCAAGGAAGAAATGAAACGTTAAACTCTATTATTAAAGGCCAACAAATACCAACTTCAGGTATACCAGAATCATTTAAAGTATTAGTTCAAGAATTACGTTCGATTGGTTTAGATTTAAGTACTTATCAAATTGATGAGTTTAATTCAGATCAATATTATGATATTGAATTAAATTTAATTGAAAATTATAATCCATTACTAAAAACATTTTCTCATACATCAAACATAAATAATATTTCATTTTAAAAATTTAATATGGTACGTTCTGAAAAAGAATTTGATTATATAAAAATAAAATTAGCTTCTCCTACAAGAATATTACAATGGTCCCATAGGAAATTACCTAATGGCCAATTTGTTGGAGAAGTTCAAAAGTCTGAAACAATTAATTATCGAACATTTAAGCCTGAGATGGATGGTTTATTTTGTGAAAGAATTTTTGGTCCAAGTAAAAGTTTAGAATGTGCCTGTGGTAAATATAAACGAGTTCGATATGAAGGTTTAATTTGTGAACGTTGTGGAGTCGAATTAACTGAATCCAGAGTTCGACGCCATAGAATGGGTCATATTAATTTAATGTATCCAGTTACGCATATTTGGTATACAAACAGTCGCCCAAATTATATAGCATTATTACTTGAGGTTGAACAATGTGAAAAAAGAGTAGATACTGGATGGGTTGAATTTGCCGCCCCAGTTTTCGAAGAAAAATTCTTGATATGCGAAAAGTACTATTCAGCTCGCAATTTAATTATACCATTTAATCCTTATTATCAAGAATTTTTCGAAGAAAAAGCAAAATCAAAAAAGGGTAATATTGTAAGTTATTGGGATGAAAGAATAAAACGAATAAAATTAGCGTCTCTTGCTTATTTTATTGCCGAAGATGAAATTGCTTTCTATGGACTTCATTGGGATTTACAACAATACCGTCGTTGCAGAGAGTTAGGATTTACAGGGTATCCATTAAAGCCTTATTCAAAATCTTATAACCGGCGTCGGAATACACCAAAATATTTATTACGATCAACTCCAAATTATTTAATTGGGTCTGTTTTAATTAAACGTGAATTAGAAAAATTAAATCTTGATCTAGAAATAATTCAAACACGAAATTTTATTACAATTTGTAGTAAAGTAATTCACAAAGAAGAGCCATTTTATAATTTTTCACCTTGGTCTAAAAAATGGGACTACCATCGTATTTATAAATTACGAGATCAATCAATTAAACGAATTCGTATTTTAGAAAATTTATTAACAACAGGTACAAACCCAGCATGGATGATTATAACAATTTTACCTGTTATTCCTCCTGCATTAAGGCCAATGATTCAATTAGAAGGAGGGCGTTTTGCTACTTCTGATTTAAATGAATTATATCGAAGAATAATTATACGTAATAATCGTCTTCTTCGATTATTAGAAATTGACGCTCCGCAATTAATTATTCGAAATGAAAAAAGAATGTTACAAGAAGCGGTCGATACATTAATTGACAATGGAAAACGAGGAAAAATTGCCTTAAGTGCGAGTAATCGTCCATTAAAATCACTATCCGATATTATAAAAGGAAAACACGGACGTTTTCGCCAAAATTTACTTGGGAAACGTGTTGATTATTCTGGACGATCAGTAATAGTTGTCGGACCAAGTTTGAAATTAAACCAATGTGGTTTACCTTATGAAATGGCAATTGAACTATTTCAACCGTTTATAATCCGTGAATTAATTAATCAAGGATTGGCGAGTAATATGAAAGTAGCAAAAAACTTACTTCAGCAAAATGAACCCATTATAGATCCTGTACTTGAAAAAGTATTGTCAAATCATCCTATTTTTTTAAATCGAGCACCAACATTACATAGATTAGGGATACAAGCTTTTGAACCGATTATTGTTCAAGGGCGTGCTATTAAGCTTCACCCTTTAGTTTGTTCAGCATTTAATGCCGATTTTGATGGGGACCAAATGGCTGTTCATGTTCCACTTTCATTAGAAGCCCAAGCAGAATGTTACATGTTAATGTTAGCACCTTATAATTTTTTATCACCTGCAAATGGTGATCCAATTATTGTACCAAGTCAAGATATGGTATTAGGTTGTTATTATTTAACTGTAAATAATATTGCGGGATTATTGGGTGAAAATCATTATTTTGCAGATTTAAATGATGTTATATTAGCCTATAATCAAGACCGAATTGAAATTCATACTTCAATTTGGGTTCGATACAAACAACAAGTTTCTAAACCTGAAAATTTTATAAAACGAATTAAATTAAAAGATGATAGTTATATTGAATATTACAAAAATATTCAAATTCGTAAAGATAAAAATAATAAAACCATTGTCCAATATTTACAAACTACAACTGGACGTGTTCTTTTAAATTATACAATTCAAACAACCTTAAATCTTAACATCTAAATATTTGAATTTTAAAAAATAATTAAGTAAAAACATTATGAAAGATTATATATATCAAAATATACTTTTTAATAAAAAACAATTAAAAGAATTATTAGCGTGGAGTTTTTCCAAATATGATTCTATGCAAGCTTCTTTATTAGCTGATGAATTAAAATATCTTGGATTTAGGTATGCGACTCAAGCTGGTATATCAATTAGCATTGAAGACTTAAAAGTGCCGCCTACAAAAAATGATATGCTAGAAAAAGCAAATAAAGATATTTTAAACGCAGAAAAAATTTGTTTAAAAGGAAAAATTACAGATGTAGAACGGTTTCAAAAAATTATTGAAACTTGGAGTCTAGCTAGCGAATCATTAAAAGATAATGTAGTAACATATTTTAAAACATATGACCCTTTAAACTCAGTTTATATAATGGCATTTTCAGGCGCTAGGGGAAATTTGTCACAAGTTCGTCAACTTGTAGGTATGCGAGGACTTATGGCTGATCCTAGTGGTGAAATTATGCGTGTACCTATTAAAAAGAATTTTCGTGAAGGATTAACAATCACAGATTATTTAATGTCAGGTTATGGGGCTCGTAAAGGTATTGTTGATACAGCATTAAAAACAGCAAATTCAGGTTACTTAACCCGTCGTTTAATTGATATTGCTCAAGATATTATTATTCGAGAAAAAGATTGTTTAACATCTGCTTCATTTATAATTGATAATAAAAATGAATTAGATAATCAGCAAGTTATCGGTAGAGTTTTAGCAAAACCAATTTATGACTTAAAAACTGAAAAAATAATTGCTCCCGTTAATACACACATAACGTTAAAATTATTAAATCTATTCGAACAAAAACAAATCTCAAAATTTTATATTCGATCACCTTTAACTTGCATTTTATATCATTCTGTTTGTCAAATGTGCTATGGATGGGATTTATCAAATCAAAATTTAGTTGATTTGGGAGAAGCCATTGGCATCCTTGCTGGACAATCGATAGGAGAGCCTGGAACACAATTAACAATGCGAACTTTTCATACTGGAGGAATTTTTACTTCAAAAGCTCGCCAACAAATTATTAGTCCAATAAATGGAGTAATTAAATTTTCTAAAGTTTTAAAAACTATCACATTAAGAACAAACCGAGGTGATGATGTTTTAGTTACTAAAAATTCAGGATCATTAATATTAATTCCTCAAGGATCGGAAGAGGATATTATCCCACTAGAATTATTACGAAATACTATGCTATTCGTAAAAAGTAATCAATATGTGAAAAAATCAGAAATAATAGGGGAGTTAATAAGTACAGAAAAACAAACTTTAACAGAAAGAAAACCAATATTAAGTCTTACTGCAGGTGAAATTTTTATCCCCAAATTAAAAATTAAGACAAATTTAATTACCCAAAATCGATTATTATGGATTTTGTCAGGCCAAGTTTATCAAGTTCCTTTTAATTCTTTTTTAAATTTTTATACAGATCACAAAATTAATAAGAATAGTTATGTTTTTAGAACAAAATTAATAAACCAATATCCTAGATATATCAAAACTTTTGATAATAAAAAAAATGTATTAGAGCAAAAAATTCAAGTTACAAATGATACCTATTTTTTAGAGAACACTTATGTTCAAAAAATTCTTAACCCTAAAAATAATAAAAACTATTTAATTAATTGGAATAATTCAAAATATTTAATTCAGTTAAAAAATTCAAATTTTAAAAATTGGAAACGATATAGTAAATATAAACCGTTTGCACTTTCATTTAATAATAATTTTAAAACTTTAACTGGCGGAATAATGTATTATGACCATCGAATTAAACAAAAACAAAGTATAGGTAATAGTTTAATTTCTTATAATATATCTTATGAAATAAATAAAACAGATCATGAGAAAATAAGTAACAATTACTATGAAACTTATTTAAAAAGTTTAGAGACTAAAATTGATAAACAAGGATTCATTTTTTATCAAAATTTTTTAAACTATCAAGAAATGAAAAATATTTTTTTAAAGTTAAAATTAAGAAAAAAAATTATTCATCACCCGTTAATTTGGCTTTCTGAAGAAACTTACAAATTAAATTGTAATAAAAATATTTTATTAGTAGAAAACGGCAATTTCATCTCAAAAAATTTTGAGATTCTTCCAAATATTATTTCGAAAACTGCAGGAATCATAACTGTTTCTCAAAAAAATAATGTCATTGAAGAAATTAGAATTAAAGCTGGGTTTGTTTATCAAGGTAAACAGTTTGAACAATTAGATAAAAATGTATATTATCCAGGTGAAATGATTTTTGACAATATTGAAATAACTCAACCTTCATTATGCGAACATATTACAACAAAACCTAATAATCAATTATTAATTCGACCTTTTGCTATTTATGAAATACCTAAAGAAAAAAAGTTGAAAAATATTTTTGTGAACAATAATCAATCTGATTTTATTTTTAAAATAACTAACAAAACCAATTACCTATATAAAACAAATCAAAAAATTAAAACATCCACTAGTATAAATTTAATTTCCCAAAGCATAAATTTAATTTCAAAAAACTCATTACAAAAAAATATTACAATCGATTTAAGTAATTCTTTTAAAATGAAAAGGTTAAATCTGAAAGTTTTAGAAAATTTAGCATTAAATCAGTACATTCCTGCACATTTAAAATATACTAATTTACAATCCTGTTTACTTTTTGAACTTACTCAGTTTTTAGATGCCTATACAATTTTAGGATATCTTGAAGCGGTTACAGTAAACGCTCTAGAAATAGTAAAATTTAAGTCAAAACGTTCCAACAAAAAACAAGTTTTTTTAATATCTAATAATGATTGTGTCATAGTCAAAAAAGAACAAGAAAAAAATAAAACAGTTAATGAATTAATAGTTGATGATATTAAAGTAAATCAAACTGGTAAAGTTTTAATTGATAATGGTAAATTCTTAACTATACAAAAAGGACATCCTTATTTTTTCCCAAATTGTAAAACAGATAATTTTAAAGAAAACGGTAATCTACAATATAAACTATTAACTTTAAATAAAAGTATCCCTAATCATAAAAGTAATCCTTTTTTGAATTACTATGATATCACCAAACGGTTAAAACCATATGGGTTTACTCACGTTAAATTTTCAAAAATGTTTATAAGAAAAAATGGAAAATTTTACAGTTCTCCTATTCCATTATTTTTGAATAATTTTTCATTAACAAAAGAAAATTTAAAAGAAAATCAACTAAAAACTCTTAGAGTTAGAAATACAAAATTAAAAATTAAAAAATTAAAAATTAAACAATGTTTGCCGTTATTATTAGAAAGTTCTGATTTAATTTCTAATAAAATTAAAGAAAATGCTTCTTTTAACAATAATTTAACGGGTCTAAAATTTTTAAAATATCCTTTTAAAAAATCCATTGGTATTCATTCTCTAACAGAAGATTATTTTGAACAAGAAGTCAATAGTGTTTACTGTAAAAATGGCGAATTTATTGAAAAAGGTGAAGTAATTGGGTTGTTAAATTTTGAAAAGGAAATTACTGGAGATATTGTTCAAGGTTTACCAAGAATAGAAGAGTTATTAGAGGCAAGAAAAAAGAAACCTACAAATAAGTATTTAGCAACAAATCAAAAAAAAAGTTTAGTGATTAAAAAAACTAGTATTGACTCTAATTTTGAATTTCGAAAACTAGGTACAACCATAAAAGAAAATGATAAGATTAACCCTCATAATTTATTAAAAGTATACTTTAATTATTATGGAATGAAAAAACAAGCTTGTTCGAATGAAAAAACATTTACTATTTTTTATCGTTTAGCAAATAATTATGAAGCGAGTTATCGAACATTTAAAAAAATCCAATTGTTAATATTAAACGCAGTTCAATCAGTTTATCAATCACAAGGGGTTTCAATTGCAAATAAACATTTAGAAGTAATTATCAAACAAATGACTACGAAAGTTTTAATAACACATGAAGGCCATACACCATTGTTACCTCGTGAAGTTATTGATTTATACCATATTCAATATATTAATCAAATTGTTGAAGCTCACAATAAACGGCCAGCATATTATGTTCCATTCTTATTAGGAATTACCAAAGCTGCATTAAATAATCCTAGTTTTATTTCAGCAGCAAGTTTCCAAGAAACCACTCGTGTTTTAACAAAAGCTGCTATTGAAGGTAGAGTCGATTGGTTACGTGGCTTAAAAGAAAATATAATTATTGGACATCTAATTCCGTCGGGAACAGGTTATCAGAGTTATACAAATTGTTTTAGTTTAGTTCCACAGAATAAAACTACTTTAGAAAAAATTAAAATTTAAATTTATTTCTTTTCAATCTGTTAATCTTATTCTATAATATAATAAAATACAAATTATTTAATTGAGGAGTTCTAAAATTTTATGGCTGATATTAACTTAGCCCAACTATTAGAAGCTGGCGTTCATTTTGGACACAAAGCTTATCGATGGAATCCGAAAATGTTCCCATATATTTATACAGAACGTAATAACATTCATATTTTAGATCTAGTTCAAACAGCTCAATTATTAAAACGAGCAAATTCTTATGTTGCAAAAGCAGCTTCAGAAGAAAAAACCTTTTTATTTATTGGGACAAAACGTCAAGCAAGTGCAGTAATTGCACAACAAGCAACCAGTTGTAATTCGTATTATGTAAATCATAGATGGCTAGGGGGAATGTTAACAAATTGGGTGACATTAAAAAGTCGTATCGAAAGATTAAAAAAGTTGGAACAACAAGAAGTTGAGGGGATCTTTAATTTATTACCAAAAAAGGAAGCATCATTACGTTTAAAAGAATTAGAAAAATTGCGAAAACATTTAAATGGTCTTAAAAATATGACTAAATTACCAGATGTAGCAATTGTTATTGATCAAAAACGGGAAATGACGGCTATCAAAGAATGTCGTAAATTAAATATTCCTATTATTTCTATGTTAGATACTAATTGTGATCCTGATTTAGTAGATATCCCAATACCCGGAAATGACGATGCTGTGCGATCAATTAAATTGATTTTAAATTCCTTGACAGATAGTATTAATCAAAATAGATCTATTTAAATACAGAAATTTTTATTTTGAATATTTGGTGATCTAAATCGAAAAGTATCTGTTTATTATACTTTAATTTTTAAGAAAGGAAATTACTAAAAATATAAATTCCCTTTCTTAAAAATTAAATCATTATGTTAATGAAACTTTTCCACCTGCGGCTTCAATTTGTTTTTTCGCCTCTTCTGCTGCATCTTTACCTAATGCTTCTTGAACCATTTTTGGTGCTGATTCAACAAGCGTTTTTGCTTCTTTTAAACCTAATCCGGTCAAAGTTCGAACAACTTTTAATACTGCAATTTTTTTATCAGTTGGAACTTCATCTAACATTACATTAAATTCTGTTTTTTCTTCTATTTCTTCTACTTCAGCTGGCGCAGCAGCCATCATAACACCACCACCAACACTTGCAGATGCATCAACACCAAAGGTTTCTTCGATTGCTGTTACTAATTCTGAGGCTTCTAATAAAGTTAATGTTTTTAATTCTTCAACAATTTGATTAATTTTATCTGACATAATAATTTTTACCTAATATATATATATAATGACTCAATTAGAGTTTAATAATCGAATATTAATCTACTAAACTAGTAGAACTCAATGCATTTATTTCTAATTGAATAGATGGTCCCATACTAGTACAAATAAATATACTTTTAAAGTATTTACCTTTTACACCACTCGGGCGATTTTGTTCTATTGATTGATATAATGATGTTAAATTTTCAATTAATTGATTTTTTGAGAAATTAGCTTTTCCAAAACTTACATGAACAACACCGGTTTTATCTGCTTTATATTCAAATTTACCTTTTTTGAATTCAGATAATGTTTCAGGTAAACTCGTACTAACAGTCCCTGACTTTGGTGAAGGCATTAATCCTTTTGGACCTAAAACTCGACCAAGTTTTGCTAACTTTGGCATCATATCTGGTGTTGCAATTAATAAATCAAAATTAATGTTACCTTGACTAATTTCATCAATTAAATCTTGACTTCCAATAATATCAGCCCCACCTTTTTTAGCTTCGTTAAAATTTGCTTCATTTGTTAAAACAGCGATACACATTGATTTACCTACACCATGAGGTAATGTTACAGTTGTTCTTAATTGTTGGTCTGCGTATTTTGGGTCAATATTCAGATTAGCGTGTAATTCAACGGATTCATTAAATTTAGCTGTAGCAGTTTCTTGAAGTGAATTAATTGCTTCTTCTAAACTCGAATGTATAACATTTTTAATTTTTTTAAGGTTTTCGTTTTGACGTCTGGATAATTTTTGCATATAATTTCTTTTTTAAAAACTTAGAAACTTAAATATTAATCTATAACTTTAATACCCATATTACGAGCAGTTCCTTCAACAATCTTTATTGCACTACTTATTTTAGTAGTATTCAAATCCGGTAATTTAATATTAGCGATTTCTTCTAATTGTAGTTTTGTTACGGATCCAACATTTACTCGGTTTGGTGTTGACGAACCTTTCTTAACTTTCGCAGCATTAGCTAATAAAACCGATGCAGGTGGTGTTTTAAGAAGAAAAGTATAACTTCGATCTTGATAAACTGAAATTTCTACTGGAATAATAAGCCCACCCTTTTCCATTGTTCGAGCATTATATTCTTTACAAAAAGCTGCAATATTTACACCATGTTGACCTAAGGCTGGCCCTACAGGAGGGGCAGGCGTAGCTTTCCCTGCAGGTAAAGCTAATTTAATCAATGCAGTTATTTTTTTTGCCATATGATTTTATTTTTATTTCTTGATAAAATAGTAATATATAATTTTAACTTTAATTAATTAAAAAAAATTTAATATTTTTTAAAGTTTCCCCCCTTAATTATATTTAAATTTGTACGAAATCAATTAGTTACGGAAATTTGGAACAATAAAAATTCTATTTTTAAATAAACACCTCTTCTTTTTTAAGAGAAACGCGTCCTGAAGGACTTGAACCCTCGGCATCTAATTTTGGAAACTAGCGTTCTACCAACTGAACTAAGGACGCATATTAATACTAATATAATAAAGATATCATTAAAAGACAAGGGTTCTTATTTTATCTAAAGACAAAATCTAAATTCTAATGAATATGAAAAAGTTTACTAATAATGCACAGTTTTCGATATCAGACACCCCTTTACCACATAATTTCGTAGCGGAAAAAATTATATTAAGTTGCTTATTAATTAATTCTGAAGCTATTGAAATTACAATAAAAACTGTGAGAATTGAAACTTTTTATTTTATAAATCATCAAGAAATTTATAAAGCAATTGTAGAAATGTATCGCAAAAACCTTATCATAAATGTTTTTTCATTAAATGATTTTTTAAAAAAAACAGGTTGTTTAGATAAAATTGGCGGTACAAAAGTTTTATTAGAGCTTTTGAATCAAATCCCTAATTTAGTTTATTTAGAAGAATATATTCAATTAATTCAAGATAAATTTTTACGTCGTTCACTTATTCATTTAGGTTATGAAGCTATTAATTCAGCTTATATTACAAATATTCCGTTAGAAAAAATTTTAGAAGATTTTGAAAAAAAGTCATTTAAATTAACAAATGAATTAGTTGAATCGAAAAAATTAACAACTGCAGAATTATTTTTAACCGTTTTTTTAGAATTAAAAGAAAAAGCTTTAAAACCTGAATTACCCGGTTTAAGCTGTGGTTTTCACGATTTAGATTCATTAACGCAAGGTTTTCAAAAATCTGATTTAATTATTCTTGCTGGAAGACCTTCAATGGGAAAAACAGCTTTTGTTTTAAATATAACTGAAAACATACTTAAAAAACATAAAGTACCTATAATATTTTTTAGTCTTGAAATGTCAAAAGAACAACTAATATACCGTTTACTATCAAATGAAACAGGGATAAGCCAAACCCGTTTAAAAATTGGAAATTTATATAAAGAGGATTGGCATGAACTAAAAGAAAGTATTCAAAATTACTCTAGGTTACCGTTCTTTATTGAGGACCAGGCAAACTTAACAATTTTAGATATTCGTTCTAAAATAAAAAATATATTATTTGAACAAAATAAAATTGGGTTAGTTATTATTGATTATTTACAATTACTTTTAAATTCAAAATCAAAGTCTGAAAACCGTGTTCAAGAGCTCTCTCAAATTACGAGAGCACTTAAAAATCTTGCTAAAGAATTTCAAATACCAATTATTGCATTATCTCAGTTAAGTCGAAATGTTGAGAGTCGAGTTAATAAACGACCTGTCTTATCCGATTTACGTGAAAGTGGCTCTATCGAACAAGATGCAGATTTAGTATTAATGCTATATCGAGAAAATTACTATAATCCAACAGTTGAAAAAAATAAAAAAATCACTCCTGCTGAATTAATTATTGCAAAACATCGTAACGGACCATTGGGTATAATAGAATTATCATTTCAAAATGACCCTATCAAATTTTTGAATACTTTCCAAAACGAGTTTTAATTGAAACATTTAAAGATAAATTTTCTAAAGTTGAATTGCAAATTTAATCATTTTAAATAAATTATATTGAATTACTACTTAACTTTTGCTTGTAAGATTATTTTGTTAAGTAGTAATTAAATATATTTAAAAAGTTAGTAATATTTATTACTAAAGTATAAAAATCGTAAAGGCGGAAAAATTACTTGCTATTATGTGTATCTTTAAAACATTATTCTAAATTTTTATTTTTTAGAAAAGCGAAAAACAATAGACGTGGTTAAAAACATAACTATTGTTTTAAGTTTGATATTTTTTGAGTAAATTATTTTTTATTTTTTATTAACTGAAAAAAATTGTTTA
>Ga0209302_10000491_pt1 | contig 23398 bp, 15 predicted proteins | sample ArcOceMetagenome_2_FD_187445 | JGI IMG/M metagenome (GOLD analysis project Ga0209302, IMG submission 187445) | Marine eukaryotic phytoplankton communities from Arctic Ocean - Arctic Ocean ARC135M Metagenome (SPAdes) (version 2) | ecosystem: Environmental > Aquatic > Marine > Oceanic | place... | reverse complement strand
TCTCGTGTCTCGTGCGGAGAGGGGGAGTGAGCCCTTTGCGGGCGAAAGGAGAGGACCGCTGGCAGCGAGGACACGCCCCGCCGTATGGCGCCTCGGGACGAAAGGAACGAGAGCCTCCGCACCGAGAGCCTCCGCAGGGACCCTGCCTGCCAGGCGCTGATCGAAGCTCTGCGCGGTGCGAACAGAAGTATTCACACCGCCCTCCGCCTCTACAGTACCGACGGAGTCTATCGTACGATCGATAGCTTGAGGAAGCTACGCGAGTCGGCCATCATCTCGCTGTGCGCTGCACTTGGCACGCCGGATGACGAGGCGCTGTGCTGCGCCCGGCTCATCCTCGGGCCCAAGTCATCCGCCACAGAGGAGACGACGATCGACGGATTGTTGCGAGGCACGTACCGCTGTGACATAACGTCTCAGCGGCTGAGCGGGGCAGGGCACACGCTAGCGACTTTGAAAGAACGGCTGCAGTCTCGCTCGTTTGGACGCGAGCAGCTCACGGCGTTGCTCTCCGGGATGGTCCTGGATATCGCGCGCGAGGGCGTCGTAAGGCTTCTGATGGCGTCGGTGGGCCGCGACGCTGCTGCGGCTGAGACGTCGTTGCGGCCAGTGGTGTTTGCAACGACGAGCCCCAGAGCGCCGTCGGAGCCGGTGGTGTTCGCTACGACGGCCCCCACACCTGCACCTCAGCCGCAACTCTCTGACGACGAGCGCCAGGCGCTTACGGCACGCGAGCAGAGCCGGGTGCTCCTTGCCGCAAGATTGCTCCGCGACGAGTTTGGTGGTCGTTGTGATGCACAACGACTGTGTTACGCCATCTATGCTGCCGACGCCAAGGCCAGGAACCATTTCAATAAATGGTTCGGCGGCGCCATGGGATGGTTCGAGCAGTTTCCCCACATCTTCAGCTGTGTGATGGATGGCACCACGCTAATGGTGAGCCTCGCCACTGGCAACGGCATCGAGGAGGCGGCCACGAATGATGGCCAGGCTCGCGACGCGGTTGCTTCCAGCAGCGAGCAGCCAGAGAGCCAGGTTGCGTTCGAGGAGCCGATCACGGACATCTCACTGGAGCGCATCACGGGAGGCGCGTCCCAAATGATCTTCACTGCGGGAGGCGACATATCCCTCCCGCCAAGTGTGATCGAGGACTTCGGATACGCGTCTCCAGACATGATCACGGCCTCTGATGTGCGCACGCCTTCTGAGCTCCGCCCCCTGTCACGTCCCATTGCGTTGTTCTCAAAACCTCCCGCGGCGGCCCCGGTGGCAGGAGGGGCACGTCGTCACAGGCCTCATGATTGCAAAGGTGCAAGGCACCAACCGATGGCGCGCCACCGCTATCTTCTCCGTCGCTTCGCCGTATGGCCAGCCCAACGATAGCCGCCTCCGTGCCGTGCCAGCACGGGCGCCTTCGCCCCCGCTGCCTCCTTCGACGCCGCCCCTCTCTCTGCCGCAGGAGCCGCCACCTCCACCGCCACCTGCACCTCCACCGCCACCACCTCCGGCCCACCCCTCGCCAGCTGCAGTGGCCACTGCCGGGCCTGGCAGAGGCGGGCGTGGCGGACGGGGTGGGCGGGGCCGCGGCGGCCGAGGCACCGGAGTAGCGCCCGCCGTTCCAGCTGCCGCCACCTCCGCCGCCACCGACGATCTGAGCCAACGGCTCGGGCTGCAACGCGACAGCACCATCATTGATCGGCTGGCGGCCCTTGGCTACGAGCGCCGCAGCGCCGCACTCGCGATGGCGGCGCTCAAGCTGCCGCTCCTAACGTACACGCAGCACGACCTCTCCGAAGCCGTCGTCTACCTCGAGACAGCCGAAGGGTTGGAGACACGCGAGGCCGAGCCAGAGGCGGCACAGGCAGCGGCACAGGCGGCGGCACAGGCGGCGGCACAGGCGGCAGAGAAATCGGTGGTGGAGCAGGCGGCGGCAACACAGGCGGCGACGCGGCTGGTGGCGGCGCAGCACGCACAGGCGCGGCTGGAGCAGCAGCATCTCGGCTGGTCGCTGCTTGAAATCGACCTCAACGCGCTGTCACTGCAGATCCGCAGCGCAGAGGACGCCGGTGTCGACACTGTCGCTCCGGAGGCGTTGCACGACGCAAAGGTACGCAGCAGCCTGACCCTGTGCTTGCTGTGCGCGCCTGGGCCCTGTGCTCGCCCGGCTTGCTCATGCGCCCTGCACCCCCCTCCACCACCCGCACAGGCCCGGCAGCGCGAGGCCGCCGCAGCGCAGATGCGGCGCGACGCATCGGAGCTACAGCTGCAGGACGCCGTCACGCATAAGAGCGTCACGGATATCCGAAAGGCGCTTGTGGCGGCGGAGAGCGACGGGGTGGACGCCGCCACGCTCAGTGGGGCTCGAGAGCAGGTCGTGAGAATGGAGCAGGCCGAGCAGGCCGCACGGGAGGAGCAAGCTAGCTCCCAGCAGATAGGGCAGGCAGCAGTTATGACCGAGGCGGGGGAGGAGGGCAGGCGCACGAAGGAGGGAGCGGCGGAGGGAGCGCTGAAGAAGAAGAAGAAGGAGGAGGAGACAGAGGCCGTAGCAGCGCCACCGGAGGCGGAGGTGCGCGAGGTGGAGCAGCGAGGCGGAGTAGAGACACCACATCGTATGCCCCCCAACTCCACGTGCATACCGAATGCACATGATGCGCACTCACAGGTGCGCAAGGGAGAGCAGAGGGAGGCGAGCAGCACGAAGCAGCGGGCGCCGTATGGGCTGGCTGCCGCGCAGCCAGGCGTGCCTGTGCTACCCGGCGCAGCGCGGCCGCGTTCCGTGCCGCTTGGCATAAAGGCGCCGGCAGACGGGAAGGCAGGCAAGACGGCTACGAGCAAGAAGGGGACCGAGCCGGCGGCCGCAGCGCGCTTGGATGTGCTTGGGCGTCTTGCGGACGAGGAGGAGGAGGAGGCGGCGCGACAAAAGGCGGCCGAGGCGGTGGAGGCGGAGAGGGTGGCAGAGAAGGCGCGCAAGGCGATAGCCAAGGAGGAGCGGAAGCGGGCGTGGCTAGCGGCGGAGGCGGAGCAGAAACAGGTCGTGGCTATGGCGGCAGAAATAGCTGCGAGCCAACGGGCGGAGACGGAGAGGGAGGAGGCTCGGCGTCGGGTGGAGGTGGAGGCGCTGCATGCTGAGCAGGAGAGAAAGGCGGCCGCCGAGCAGGAGGAAAAGGCAGCACAGGGTCAGGCCGAGGGGGCGAGAGCGCAGGCAGTGGAAGGAAGGGCGCGGGCAGCAGAGACGATCCTCGCGGCGGCAGACTTCTATGAGGTGCTGGCGGCGAGCGGCGAGTTTAGTATGTGCGGAGCCAGCCCCGGACGCGCGGTGGACGCGGAGGCGTGGGCGTTGGCCGAAAAGGTGATCAAGGCGGTGAGCTTCGAGCAGGTGTGCACAGCAGCGGTGATATTGACGTCGCTGCTGGCCGTAGATGAGAGCGAAGCTATCCAGCCGGAGGCTCGCGTCGTGGCCTTCAATGGCTTCAACGCGATTCGAAAGGTGCAGGAGGCGAGGAATATGCTGGGCGACGAGGGCCGGCGGTGGCTTTACGATGCGCAGCTGTCGAGAGAGGCGGCAGAGCGGCGGCGGACCGCGGCGCGGCAAAAGGATGGGGAGGCGAAGCAGCTGGCCGCGGCACGGCGTGCGGAGGCACAGGCGAAGGAGCGGGAGGAGAGGGAGCGCCTGGCGAAGGCAAGGCGAGACGAGAGTCAGCGGGAGGAGGCGGCGAGGGAGGAGAGGGGCAAGCGCGAGAAGGTGGAGCGCGCGGTGAGGAGCGCGCAGGAGGCAGAGCAGAAGCTGGCCGATGAGGCCGAGCAAAAGCGGGCAGAGCAGGAGCGCGGGCGGCAGCTGAAGGCTGGGGCGGCGACACGGAAGATGGAGGCGATGGAGGTGGCCGAGGCGGCGCGGGCGGACCGCCTGGCACAGGAGGAGGCGGCGCGCGCCGAGGCTGAAGCAGCGGCGCTCCTGCGGGCAGAGGAGGAGGAGGCGCGCCGGCTCGAGGAGGAGGCGGAGTTCCGCAGGAGCTTCCAGGTGGCGCAGCGTAGCGGCGGCAACAAGGGTGGTGTGCAGCAGAAGAGCGCAGCGGCGGCGCGCGGCGCGGTGGCGCGCAGCAAGCTCGAGCGCGCTGGGGTGGCGGCGGCGGCGCGGCGACTGCAAGCGGAGCAGCGCAAGCCCATCGTGTTGCCTTTGGCGGACGCCGAGGCGCATGGCGCAGGAGGTGGGCTGTACCCGCGCGCGCTGCTGCGCACTGACACGCTCCGCGCACTGGCGGCGGCGCGCGCCGCCGAGCTGCTCGGCCCGGCGCAGTTCACGTTCTGCGAGGAGCTGGAGGTTCGGCTCGAGCTGCAGAGAGCTTCCGGTGACGGATCCGGTGTAGGCTCCGGTGACGGCTCCGGTGACGGCTCCGGTGACGGCCATTCCGCGGCCATACCGAAGCCATATTGGACGGAGCTGACAGAGGAGGCCATAAAAAAGGGTAGCATCGCGGGGCTTGCGGCGGCGCTCGCGACGGATCTCGGCAAGCACGACTTCGCGACGGCTTCGGCTTCGCGCACATGCGTTATGCCACCACTGCTACTACGCCTTAGCTCCAAGCAGTTGGGTGCGGCGAGCACGGCGGTTTGCCACCTGCTGCTCAGCCATCAGCTGCTGCCGCCCACGGCGCTGCCGCTGCTGTACAAGACTCTCGACGGTGGTGGTCACCCCGGAGCGTATGAACGCCTGGTTGGCGCTTACGGGCGCCTGCCGTTTAGAGCCGTGGAGGTTCTGTGCGGCGGCGGCTGCAGCGCAGAGGAGCTTCGAACGGTGTGCGAAGCGCACATGCGGTGGTTGGGAGGCGCAATCCACGAGGCAGACGTGCGAATTGGGCTACGCCAAGCCGTGCTGGCCTCGCGCCCCGACCTGCTTGAGGTGCTTCTGTCGCTGCCGGTGGTGAGTCTCACGCCGCCGCAGCTCGTCGAGCGGCTGCGCGCCTCAGGACACGTCGCGCAGCTCGTCGCCCCCCTCACCCGCACCAGCGCCTCGTCTACCTCCTGTCTCCTGGGCTTCTCTGGCGCCACAGCAGGCGGCGAGCGCGTGGCAGGGCTGCTGCAGTGCGCGCTGCCATGGCCAGCGCTTCGGGCTGGGAGTGGCTGGCGTGCACGCCTGCTCGACCCAAAGCGGCATGAGGAGCTGGGGAGACGCGCCGCCGAGCCGAGCGTGCTCGAAGCTGCGCTCGAGGGCGCGCCATGCGCGCCCTCTGTGGAGCCAGCAGACGAGAGTGTCAGCGGATCCACCGCCGCCGCTGCTGCCGCTGCCCCCGCACCGACGCAAGGCAACGCCTCGGTGGCAGAGCGCACGCTGCGCGCAGTCGAGGCGGAGCTCGAGCGGTGCCAGGGGGAGGGCGTGCGGCTAGCCAATGAGGCGAGTCAAGACTCGATGGTGGGCGACGCCAAGGGCTACATGGAGCGGCTCGGGTTAAGCATTGAAAGGTGCACGGAGGAACTCAAGGGGCTGGCCGAGGAGAAGGAGAACCTCGAGAAGGGCAAGGAGAAGTACGCCAAAAGGCTCGCCGCCGAGCACGAGAGGCTCGCCACTGCCCTCGTCGAGCTGACGGTGCGGCCTGCGCTGTGGGGCGGCGCCGAGCACGCTGCAGCCTTCAAGGCGATGGGGGGCAAGCTCGCACTCTACTGGTCGCGCTTCAAGTTTGGAGTGCGCGTGCTGCTGGCGGAGGGCCACAAGCAGCCCAAGGCTGCCCTCTGGGTGGGCGCTCGCCACGCGCGCCGCCGGCAGCGGCTGCTGCAGTGGTGGCGGCGCGGCGCGGCGGCACGGCGCGACCCTGAGGACTACCGCAACGCGATCTACTCGGGCTCGGCAATCACGGTGGCGCGCAGCCGCGCGTGCCACTGGCTGAGGCTGCTACTGCGCGGCTGGCGCGCCGTGTCGGTGAGGAGTGTGAATCGGTGGAAAGGGCCGCTGGCGTGCACCTCGGTGAAGCAACAGCCGCTGCTGCTGGCGTGGCAACGCCTCCTCTTTGGCCACCGCATCTCGAGACGCGCCAAGATCAACTCGTGGGCGCAAGGTCGAGTCGTGGTTGGAGGTGGCTGGGAGTGGCTGGAGGTGGAGGGCTCACCGCGCAGGGCGCCCCATGGGCTGTCGCTGATGCGCTGGTCGCAGCTGGTGCTGCGCGCGTGGCACGCCGTGGCGGCGCGGCACTTGGCACGACGCCGGTCTGAGGACGGGCTGCTCGAGGCGCACCTCATCGAGGCGAAGCGGCTTCGCGCCACGTCCGAGGTGGCCTGCCTCAAGAAGGAGAGGCCGCTCGACTACTCGGCCAGCGGCGTCGACAAGCAGATCACCGAGATGAGGGCCGAGCTCAAGGATCGCGAGGACAGCCTCAAGAACACCAGCAAGGAGCTGGCGTCGCACGAGGTGCACCCCCCCCTCCCTCCCCTCCCCTGGTCTCAGCTGTGCGTTCAGCCTGCCACGCCACGACAGCCACCACCTGCTCCCATTGAGTAGCTCCCAGTTACCCCTCCCTGGTTATCACCCCAGGCGCGTGTGGCTAAGAAGCTCCTGGCCGATCAAGGCAAGCTGCGTACCGAGCTGCCACAGCTCGAAAAGGCGATGGCGACGGCGCGCGCCGACTGCGAAGCGCACGCGCTGTGGCACGTGTGCCGCGTGGCGCTCGCCTCTCCGCGCCCCGCCGAGCTGCTACTGGGAGGTGGCGGTGCGCTGCACATATGCATCCACTGGTCGCCTCCCACGCACAAGGTACATGCATACACTTGCGGCCCAGTGCATCTTACATTTGTGTGCACAGGGGTGTTCTCGCTGACGCTCCACTTGGCGTGCTCGGCGCCGGCGGGCTGCGTGCTCGCGCCGAGCCCCGACGGCGCGGGGCTGCTAGTGCAGCATGTGGGCGACGGGCCGGGCCGCGTGGCGGGGCTGGCCGCGGGCGACGTGGTGACCAAGGGGGTGCTCAAGCAGCACGCGGGGGCGCTGCTGCACGAGGCAGCCGTTCGGCCCGACGCGCCGCCCGACGAGGCGCGCGCCGCGCTCGACGCGCTGGGCGCGATGATGCAGCTCGCGCCCGATGCGGCGCTGCGCGAGTTTTTGACGGCGGGGCCGCTCGTCTTCGGTTCCGACAAGCTCGTTGGGATGCCGGCGCTCGACCAGGCGTTTCGCGCTTTCTGCGGCGCGAAGCCGGGGCGGCTGTATACGCCGCTTTCGACGCGCGGCCATACCGCGCGTGCCTTCGCGGCGCGCGGGCTGCGCGTGGTGAGTGCAACGCCACAGGCCGAGATCGCGAAGGAGGAAGAGGAGGCGGGGGGGCGCGCAGCGCAGGCCATGGCGCAGGTGGTGGGCCAGGGGGTTCAGCACGCTATAAAGATGAAGGATTGGGAGTTGCAGCTCGGAGGCTCGCCCCCACGCCTTGAACCTTCTGCCTTGCCACCCGCGCCTTAGACTCACCCGTGTGTGCGGTGACGCAGACGAGGAGGAGGCGCTGGTACATGGGGAGATCGATGAGCGCAATGGCGGCGTGGTCAAAGACCCAGGCTCGAAACTTATGGGGTGGACCTACCTCGACTCATCAAGAGGGCTGAGGAGGGGGCCAGTGACACCCCAGGAGCTGCACAAGCTCTGGTCGGACGGGGCCATCCACGGCAAGACCGGCATGTACCGCGATACTTGGGGCACCACGAGGTCGTGGGTCAACCTGGAGGATCTGCCCAACCTGCGGAGCGCGCTCTGCAGCTACGATGTACAGCAGCTCAGGCTGCGCATTGAAACCTGCCGGCGGCGGCTGAACGCAGGGACGGCTTGTTTCGAGGCCGACATTGCCAAGATGCGCGCCGCGTATGACAAGGCCGAGGCAATCGAGATGGCGAGCTCCAAGAAGCGCCTGGTGGTGTGCTCGACGAAGCGCGTCGTGGGCGTGGCGCTGGCGGCTGAGGTGGCAGCGGGGGGCGGCCGGTGGGAGATGGGCGGCTCGGGCATCTCAGTGACCGACGAGCCCGAGCTGCCGGAGGACGGTGCGTGGCATCAACTCCTCGTGCTCACCGTGCAGCGGCCGAGTGTGCTTGCCCTGGCCGTACAGCGCCAGCAAATCGAGTGCGTTGAGCTGCTAGTACGGAGCTGCGCCGAGGACGACTCCACGTCCAACCCGGCTGGGCAACTCCCAATGCTCGACCTCGCGTTTTCCACTGCGCTGCGCCTCGAGCACTGCGCTGCGTCTCGTATGCCTACAAGCTTGGAGTGGGTCCAAGTGGAGTTGGCGATGCGCGTGCTGCGCGAGCTGCTGCAGCTGCTGCCAGTAGCCGAGCTGATGCGATGGCTCATGGGCAGTGCGCCGCAGGCCATGTTGCAGGCGCTGCTGTATGGGCCAGCGACCGAGCAGGGCCGGCGCGCGACGGTGCTCTCCTCGGCGGACCAGACGCTGGCGGCCGCCGTCTCCGAGCTAGGTATGTGCACAGACGTGCTGAACGAGAAGCTGGGGCTCAAAGCGAACGGCGGCGGCGGTGGCGGCGGCGGCGCGGCAGCGTTCGCTATGTTGCTGGGCAAGTGCGTCGCCGCTCAAGAGGACATTGTGGTGACGGTGACGACGCTCTTCGAGCTACAGCGGCTGGCGGCGGCAGCGGAGGAGCTCAACCTGCGTGCCTCGCCGCTGCTGCTCGCACTGTGTGGGGGCGCCGCCGAGGGGGAGGGGGATACCACCTTCCGGCTGCGGCAGGTCGTGGTCGGTGCCATCGTGGAGGCGGGCGGCGCCGCCTACGCGCCACTGCCCATGGGTGGCCTCGGGCCGCTGCACTTGGCGGCGGTGCTTGGTCGTGACGAAGTTGCCGAGCGGCTACTGAGCACCGCCGCCGTCGCGGCCGCCGGCGCGGCCGCACTCGAGCCACTGGCTGTCAGCCGCCCGACAATCATGACGCGCTCGTCCCCTCTGGCTCTCGCGTGCGCCAACCACCAGTCCACTGTGAGATCGCGGCTGCTCCGCGCGACGCTCGACGCGCGGCTCAAGGACGAGAACAGGACGGCGCTCCTGTCGACGGCGCTGCTGCACGCCGCCTCCGCCTTTGCACTCAGCTCGACGCTCGAGCTGCTCGGGGCAAGCCGCGACGCCGCCGCTGCGCTTGCGCCGCGCGAGCTGATCGCCCACCGCGACGCCGACCACGCGCTGTGGTTGCTTGTGCGTGCCGGCGCGGCGCGCGCGACCGTCGCCGCAAACGGCGGCACCATATTCGCCGACCACGCGCTGTGGGTCGAGGTGTGCGAGGCCCTGCTCGATGCGGGCGCTCAGCTCTTCTCGCCGTCGGACATTGCCGCGCAGGCTGCGGCGGCCGCTGCCGCACGCCGCCTTGCCACCACCGACGGCCATGCCAAGGAAGCCTCGGCCGAAGCGCCCGCGAGCGGCGCCGTGCATGTCCTACTGGCGTGCGTGCCGTGGGTGCGCTGGCCGCCCGGCGCGCGCTCACGACTCTGCGCGCTTCTGGAGGAGATGGACGCGGCCGCAGATGCCGCCAACGCTGACGACGGGAGGGGGGCGGAGAGGTCGTCGGCGGCGTCGGCGGGCGGCGGCACGGAGGCAGCGGCGCTGATGGGCGCCGCGGCGGGCGTGCACGCGTGTGCGATGTGCCCGAGCGCGCAGAGTGCGTGCGTGGCGAGGTCGCTGCTGCGGCACGGCGTGGCCTTTGCCAACGCCAAGGCGGGCAAGGCGCAGCAGACGGCGCTGCACCTGCTCGCGGCGCACGGGCCGTACACGTGGGGCGTCGCCGACGGCTTCGACCTGGTGGGCTGTCGCGCGGTCGAGGCGGCGAAGGCGCGGCTCGCCGCCGCCATGAAGCAGGGCCGGTGGGAGGCGGCCGATGGCTCGCTGGCTGAGGCGGAGGGGGCGCGGCTCGACATGGCGCGCGCCCTACTGACACACGGCGCCGATTGGCGCGTGCGCGACCGCGGCCTCAACACGCCCGCGCACCTGGCGTGCGCCGCGGGCTCGGTCGGGATGGCGCGGCTGCTGCACGAGGGAGGCAGTCGCTTCCAGCTGCCGTGGCGCAACGCCAAGCGGCGCACGCCGGCCGAGCTGGCGGGCGGCGCCGTGCTGCGCTTCCTCGAGGAGGAGCGGCTCGCGCTCGCGGCCAAGCGCTCGCAGCTCGAGCAGGCGGCGCAGGCAAGTTCCGCGCTGCTCACGATCGACTCGCTGCTAGACGGCGCCGCCTCGGCCGCCCAGCTGCTCGACGGCTGTGCCGGCTGCAAGGCAAGTGCCGGCGGCGGCAGCGACGGCACCGCGCCCGCGCTTGGAGGCGGCGGTGGCGACGACGGCAAGCCGGCCGCACCAGCAGGCTCGGTGCCCGCATCAGCCGGCGTCGGGCAGCCGGAGGTGGCGGCGCTTGGCGGCGCGGCGCCGCCCGTGTCGCTCTTGGGGCGGCAGCCGTCATCGGCGTCGCTAGCGCTGCAGCGGTCGCTCAGCTTTGGCGCGCAGGGGCGGCAGGTGGTGCTGACGTGCCACTCGCTGCAGCAGCTGCGCCTTCTACATGCCGCCGACGAGGCCAAGGGTGCGCGGCACACGCCACCCACCTACCCACTCACCCATCCACCCATGCACCCACCCCTTGCCCGGACCGTGCTTCGCTGTTGCCCGCCTAAACTGCCCGTCACCGCTGCGATTGACCGGGCTCTCCTCTCTGGCCTGCGTGCCGTGGCAGGGCATGCGGCGCTGCGGCTGCTGCACGCCTTGGGGGGCGGCGAGGCGGCGCCGAGCGGCGTGCTGCTGCCCGCTGAGGGTGAGCGGCCCGTGCCACTGCATTACACGGCGGGTGACGGGCGCGCCGTCTTTGCGGTTTGGGAGGCGGCGGCGCCCGGCGGCGCATTCTTCGAGGCTGCCAACGCCGTGCGCGTTTGGTCACTCGAGCCGACCGCAGACCACCTTCAGGAGGTGGCGAGCTACGTGCGCACCGCATGGGAGCTCGGCGCCACAGCGCGCGACGCCGCCGACGCGGAGGCGGAGCAGAGGTGGCGGGGCGGCGGCCTGGCCTTCCCGATGGGCTCGACCTCCGCCACCGACCGCCCCGGCGAGCGCTGGCACCCGACGCATGCGGAGCTAAGCTCGGACGAGGTGGTCGTGCCGTACGTGGTCAAGTGGTTCGCAGTGAGCGACGTGCTGGTTCGCTACCTGCTGCAGCTGGCGCCACGTCTCGGGGCCGGAGCGACGGCCGACGTCGACGGCGACTTCCAACTGCCGATGCTGCTCGACAGCGCCGAGCTCGCGCTGTGCGCCGCGCAGGCGCCGCCGCGCTCGTCGCTGGTGGTGGGCCGCTCTGGCACCGGCAAGACGTGCGTAGTGCTACAGACGCTGTACGAGCTGCGGCTGCGCAACGAGTGCGCCGCTGCCGCCGTCGCCGCCGCCGCGGGCGGTGCCGCAGGCACAAGGGCCGCCGCCGCCGCGCTCGCACTGCGCTCGGCGCTCGGCGCCGGCGCGCCGGCCGAGGCGGCGCACGCCAACGTGCTCTTCGTAACGAAGAGCACCACGCTCTGCAGCCAGGTGCTGCGGCAATATAGGGCGCTGATGCGCACCTTAGGGCTGCCTGCCGCCGACCGCGACGCCCTGCGCGCCGACTTCCTGGCTGGGCGGCCGCTGGCGGAGCCGCTCTTCCTCTCCTCGTCCGAGTGGCTGGTCCTGCTCGACCGGGTACGCGCCGTTGCCGTCGCTGGCGGCGGCGGCAGCCTCGATCGGTCGGGCTGCTTCTTCCAGTCAGAGGCCGAGGAGCGAGATTTCATCTCGGCGATCTCGGGCGGAGATGACGGCCTGTCCTCGCTGCTGGGTCTCAACGAGAACACGCCGGTGGCGGCCGGCGGCGGCGGCGGCGGCGGCGGCGGCGGCGGCGGCGGCGGCGGCGGCGGCGGCGGCGGCGGCGGCGGCGGCGGCGGCGGCGGCGGCGGCGGCGGCGGCGGCGGCGGCGGCAGTGGTGCTGGCGTCAAGGGCGGCAAGGCTCGAAAGGGAGGCAAGCAGCTCACCGCCCGCTCGCTGCTGACGTTCGAGCGGTTCGCGCTGTGGATGGTCGATCCGCTCAAGTCGTCGCCGCTGTCTGCGTCCTCGGTCTTTCGCGAGATCTTCTCGTACATCAAGGGCTCCCACGCCGCGATGGCGGCGCCGAAGGGGTGCCTTTCGCGTGAGCAGTACCTCGCGCTGCCGCAGAAGCTCACCGCGGTGCCGCCCGAGCAGCGCATCCTCGCCTACTCACACTTCGAAGCCTACGCCAAGCGCGCACGGCTCGAGCACACGTATGACGTGTGCGATCTGCTCCTCCACCTGCACGTGCCACCGCAGCCACACCGGCCAGGCGGCGCTAACGCCGCGGCCGCGGCTGCGGTGGCCGAGCCGCCGTTTGAGGCGGTCGGAGGTGTGATGCGCAGGCGCGACCCTGCGGCGCAGCCAGCGGCCGCAGTGGCCGCGGCGGCTGCGGCGGCTGCGGCGGCCGGGGTGGCGGCGCGGCACTCGCCGCTGCACCGCATCGTGATCGACGAGGTGCAGGACCTGGTGCAGGCCGAGATCGCACTGCTGCTGCGCACCGCCGCCGACAAGAATGGGCTGGCCATCTTCGGAGACACCGCGCAGACCATCTCGCGCGGCGTGGGCTTCCGCTTCGCAGATGTCAAGGAGCTCTTCCACGCGCACGCCGCCCGCGGCGACGCGGGCGTGCTGGTGCCGCCGCTGCAACAGCTGGGTGTCAACTATCGCACGCACGCAGGTATCGTCGACTGCGCCGCGTGCCTGGTGCGGCTCGTGCGGCTGCTCTTCCCGAATGCCATCGACATCCTCGACACGGCCGAGCGCGGCCACTTCCCCGGCCCGCCCCCCGCGCTGCTGCCCGACACCGACGCACAGAGCATCGTCGAGGTGATGCTCTCCGCCGACGAGGTCGGTCTGACCGAGATGGGCGCCAACCAGGTGCTCGTGCTGCGCGGCGTGTGCGTGTGCGTGTGCGTGTGCGTGTGCGTGTGCGTGTGCGTGTGCGTGTGCGCGTGCGTGTGCGCGTGCGCGTGCGTGTGCGCGTGTGCGTGTGCGTGTGCGCGTGCGTGTGCGCGTGTGCGTGTGCGTGTGCGTGTGCGCATGCCAGCCAGGGTTGTGCTGCATATGGCGTGTGTGCATGTGCATGTGCACGGCATGGCTCACACACACGGCACGTGCACATGCCGAGCAGGCGGTGCTCGTGCGATGCGAGGCTGCCAAGGCGCGGCTACCCTTCGAGTTGCGCAGCGGTCTCGTCCTCACTGTGGAGCAGAGCAAGGGCCTCGAGTTCGACGACGTGTGCACCTCTACCTTGACCTAACCCCAACCCCAACCCTAATCTGACCCCAACCCTAACCTCAACCCTAACCCCAACCCTACCCTCACCCCAGCCCCATCCAGGTGTGCATCTTCGACTTCTTCTCCGACTCTCCCGCCGATAAGGAGTGGCACGTGCTCTACTCGATGCTACCCGCCACCTCCGCCGCCTCCGCCGCCGCCGCCACCGCCGCCGGCCGCGCCGCGTCGCCCGTCGAGGACGCCACTGCGGGCGGTGCAGCCGGCGCGGCGACCCCGCCCGGGAGTGGTGGGCTGAGCGCACGGCGCGCCGAGTTCGACGAGCTACGCGACCTGATGCTTTGCGAGGAGCTCAAGTCGCTGTACGTTGCGCTCACCAGGAGCCGCAAGCGCTGCTTTGTGTTCGACCACTCCGAGGTGCGATGGACCACAGCAATGCCAATGCGCCACACTACTATCTCTACTATGCCGCCAGTATGCCTCAGTCCACTATCCGCAACTTAGTAGTCACAACTTGGCAGCTTCCGAGCTTCGCCTTCGCAGGAGCGGCGCGCGCCCGTCTTCGAGTACCTGCACGCGCTCGGCGTGGCGGAGCAGGGGCTCGAGGCGCAGCTCACCGCCACCGCCTCGCGCGCTGGCAAAACGTCGGCGGCCGACTGGCTCCAGCGCGGCGCCACCTTCTTCGAGGAGAAGCTGTGGCCGCTCGCCGAGATGTCCTACCTGCGCGGCGGCGACAAGGCGCTCGCGCTGCGCGCCGGCGCCGCGCGCCTCTTCGCCGAGGCGCGCGCCGCCGCCGCCACCGCCGAGCCGCGCGCCGCCTCGGCCAAGTACCGGCTGGCGGCGCTGGCGCTGCTGCAGAGCGCGGCGACGCGCGGAGACACGGCTGGCGCGGCCGTGTTCGCGCGCGCGGCACTCGCGCTGCTCTCGGCCGCGCTGTCGCTCGAGGAGGCGCGCGAGCCGGCGGCGCGCTCCGGCCTGTACGAGGAGGCGGGGCACGTCGTGTGGCGCGGCCTTGGGCGGCCGCGCGAGGCGGCGTGGTGCTTCACGCTCGCGGCATCGGAGCAGCCGCGCGCGGCGGCGCAGCAGTGGCAGCACGCCACCGAGGCGATGCGCGCCACGGCCGACTTTGGCGGCAAGGGCCGCGCGCTCGAGGCGCTGCGCCGCATGTCGGCGGGGCGGATGGGCGAGGACAAGAGCGACGCCGAGGCGATCGCGCAGGTGACGGGCGACGCCGCAACGCTGCGCGCCGTGCTGCACGGCCTCGCTAAGGAGGGCTGAGGAGGGCCGATCCCTGGCCAAATACCGTTTTACAAAACACTCAGTACGTGCCACCGCAAGGGCAAGGGCGGAGAGTTAGTTTACGTACAGTTTTACAAGATAACATATCTTATCTCAGTTTTAGGGGGCGGTCCATTTTCTTACCCTCCCCAAACTCCGCGAGCCCGTCGACGACGGCCTGCGTGTCCTCCCCGAACCCACCACCATCAAGGCGCGCCAGAAAAGCCAGGAGGACCGCCGACTACACACCGGCCGCACCGGCCGCTCGATGTCCGTCCCCTCATCACCCTTCGTGATCCAGTGCGTCGGCTGCCGTAGAATAGTGTCGGACTCCAATTCGATTGTGATGGCGGTCGAGCAGCTCGATGCAATCGTGCTCGACAGCCTGGTGGGAGCACGGCTTGGCTCGTCGCGTGGCGATGGCGAGGGCAGCTCATATGCACCGGTCATCTGCATCGGGTGCGAGCGTGAGCTTGGACGCCGATACAGCGAGGTGATGCACCCACTGCCCGCAGAGATGCGGCACGACGCCACGAGCTCCCGCTACGTGGTGCCCCGACACAACGTGCAGAGCTACATGCTGGGCGGCGCGAAGGTGGCGCACGACGCCGACGACTTTGGGAGCCGAGAGCCGGCGCCAGCGGGCTCGGACGACAGCGCACCGCGGCAGCACGAGCGAGGGGGTGAGGCCGAGGCCCTGCAGCCCAGCACGGCCGCTGACGACAGCGGGACGAAGGGGCACATCTTGCACCTCATGAAGGTGATCCTCTCCATGGACCTGCGCATCAAGCGGCTGGAGGAGGACGGGTCCGCGGTCACTGCGGATCCGTCAGATGCTGATGGAGCACGGAAGCGGCCTCGCTGACCTTGGTCCAGCACTATCTTGCTCGCACGAATACCGTGTATATGAGCAGCGGGTGTATAGTTAAGTTCGTCCGCCGGAAATGACAGAACGCTCTCCAAAGATCCAGCGCTCAACGCGGCGGACTCTTGCGGCGAATCATGCGAGCCGTCCCTCGTCAGGACTACAACTGCAACACGCCCAACGCCAGACCACTACCGTCCTACGCCTGCAACGTCTGCGGCGCCAAGGGCGAGCACTGGCGCGTCAACTGCCCAACGAGTGCGCAGCTTGCTGTCGAACCATTAGCCTGCGCCTCGCTACCATGTGCACTGCTGTGGCCACCTACACCGCTGCCTCCACATCGGCAGTCCAATCAGAGGGTCCGCAGCACCTCCACGGCGCACAGCGGGCCAAGAAGTTCGGCCGCGGCGCGCCACAGCCTGCGCATCCTGCTTCCGGGCAGCGCGTCCAACGCGACGTGCTGGATGACCTGCCCACGCGCGCCACGACGCTGCAGCAGAACGTGCTGGTCGCCTCGCTCTCGCCCGCGCTGCAGCTGCGCGTCTGGGCCTGGGTGGGACGGCGGTGCATGCCGCGCAACCCGGAGCTCGTGCGCGCGCTCTCCGCCTGTGCGGCCGTATGCCCCACGGCGCTGCGGGTCAAGGAGCTGCTCGAGTCGGTGGAGGCGTACGCTGTCGCTGAGGCGTTCATCAGCGGCTGCGCCGTACGGGGGCGGCCGACGCACACCATCGCCGACGTGGCGTGCGGCCACGGCATGGTGGGTCTGCTGCTCGCTTACCGCTTCCCGCACAGCAAGGTGGTCTGCTGCGACCTGGCGCGCCGCCCCGCCTTCGATGCCATGGTGGACGCCTTCGCGCGCGAGGCGCGCAAGCTGGAGGCGTGGGCGGCGCCGCTGCAGAACCTCAGTTTCGTCGAGGGCATGCTCGACTGCGAGGCTATAGTAAGTATGCTGGGGCCGGAGGCGTGCGTGGTGGCGCTGCATGCGTGCACGGAGGCCAACTTCGCCGCAGTGGAGATGGCGCAGCGGCACGGGGCCAAGTGGGTCCTCATGCCCTGCTGCATGCGCACCGACGCGTGCGCGCCCGCCGGTTGCCAGCTGCGCCGCTGTGCGGACGACACGCGGCACGCGCTGCTGTGTGGCAGCCTCGCCGCACGCTACGGATGCGAGCTGCTCGTGCAGGCGGATCGGCGCGTCACCAATCGCAACATCGTGCTGTGCGGTGGCTCCGGCGCGAGCGGTGCCGTCCCCGTGCGTTTCCTGCTGCCCCCCGCTGCGGAGTCAGCCGCGCCGCACCGCTACCCCGACCTGTACGGTGCTCACGCGGCGGCGGAGGCAGCAGCGGCACTCCTGGCCGAGGAGAGCACGTGCGGCATGTGCGCGGTAGCGAACCCGGACGAGGGAGCGGCGGCAGCCGTCCCCGCTCCCTCGCATGAACTGCCAAGCTAGTAGCCTGCGCGCCAGTGTGGCGCCTGTTTTTCTGCTGTACTTTAAGAATATTGCCCTTCTTTGTCATTGTGACGCGGTGTGTTATTTGCGCGGTTTGCCCGGGTAGCGGGTTGGATGTGCGCAGGATCCTGGAGAATGTGCCAGGGGATGTGCGTCGTCCAACTAGAGATCTGGACGGCGCTCTTGTCGTCACTGGGGCTGCAGCAGACGCTGGCTAACTTTGAGCGTGCGGGGGCGACGGTGGGCGGGCTGCGCGGGCGGGCGCAGGCGGAGCCGCAGGCGCTGCAGAAGGAGCTCGGCGATATGGGGCTCAAGATGGGCCAGCGGCAGAAGATGATCACCGCCCTGCTCAACCACCTACCGACATAGCTGAGTGTGGTGGTTGCGTGCCACCCGCCCGGTTTACGTCTGATCGCAGTCTTGGCTCGATTCCACCGTTATGCCCGATAAGATAAGATAAGATCTATCTTATCGTTATCGCCGCCTTCACCAGATATTCACCCCCAAACTTCGCGCGTCAAGATGGCGCCGAAGCGCGCCCGCACCGCCGCCGGCAGCTCCAGCGCCTCGTCCTCCTCGCAGCCCGCCAACGCCGCCGCGACCAAGCTCACGCTGTACGGCGGCGTGCCGCACCACCCCTCGCTCGCCGGCCTCTGGCGCGAAGAGCGGCTCACCGACTTCGCCGTCTGCGCCGAGGGGGTTGAGTTCAAGGCCCACCGGGTGGCGCTGGCCTCCAGCTCGAAGTACTTCCTCAACCTCTTCGAGTCGGGCATGCGCGACGCGGCGGACGCCACCCACGCGCTCGAGGGCATCCGCCCGAAGGCGCTCGAGGTGCTGCTGGCCTTCATCTACGAGGGCAAGTGTGAGATCGACGAGGGCCTGCTGGGCGAGGTGCTCGAGGCGTCCGCGCGCCTGGTGGTCGACGCGCTCAAGGAGGCGTGCGCCGACGCGATCGGGGCGCGCCTCGTGCCGTCCAACGCGCTCAATGTGTGGCGGCTCGCCGACACCTTCACGCTGCCGGCGCTCGAGAAGGCCGCGGTGGAGGCGGCGCTGCGCGGCTTCGAGGAGCTGCCTGCGCAGCTTGCGACAGGCGCGGAGGTGCTGACGCTGGTGCAGGAGGACCGGCTGGTGACCAAGAGCGAGGAGGCCGTCTTCAAGTGGTGCGTGCGTTGGTGGGAGGCCCGCGAGCGGCCCGAGGCCGAGCTGCTTGCCGTGATGAAGCATGTGCGCTTCGCGGTGATGGCGGAGGGGTTCCTGCGCGAGACCGTGGTTCCGTGGCCTGCGCTGCGCTCTGCGGAAGGGCAGCGCATGGTCCTAACCGCAGTGCTGCCCGCAGTCGGTGACACAAAGTCTGTGCCGCGCTCGGGCTTCGGGCCCCGCCTGATCTACCTTGTGGGCGGCCATGGTCAAGGAGCCATCAGCAAGGTGGAGCTTTACGACCCGCAGGTCGCTTCGTGGACGCAGCTGGCAGGCATGATGGAATCACGCTACGCCCACGGCTGCGTCGCTCTCGATGGCAAGCTCTACGCCGTGGGCGGCGTTGGAGCCGCATATGAGGTGCTCGACACGGCGGAGGTGTACGACCCGCAGGCCGATGGCTGGCAGCCTTTGGCCAAGATGAGCACTGCACGCTATGGGTTGGGGCTGGCCGTGGTCGGTGGCAAGGTCTATGCGATGGGTGGAAGGGATGACGGCTCGTCACTGGACTTGGTCGAGGCCTACGACCCGCAGCTCGGCGCTTGGGCTCAGGTGGCGGGCATGAGCGTGAAGCGCAGGTTCCATGCCTCGGTGGTGCTTGACGGCAAGATCTACGCCATGGGCGGCAATGGCGACGGCGCGGTCATGCTCGACACGGTGGAGGCCTACGACCCTCAGGCCGACACCTGGCAGCAGGTGGCGAGCATGCCGCGAGGCCTGTATCGGCACGCCGCAGCAGCAATGGGTGGCAAGATCTACGTGACTGGTGGGTCCTACCAATTGGAATCGGTGAACTCAGTCTACGTCTACGACCCGCAGGCCGACGCGTGGACACAGCTAGCTAGCATGAGCGTCGCTCGGCGGCATCACGCCTCCGCAGCGGTGGGAGGCAAGCTCTACGTCTTCGGCGGGGAAAGCGGGGCCGGCTCTGTGCGTCTCAGCACGGCGGAGGTCTACGACCCTGCTTCGGACAGCTGGGCGCAAGTGTCGAGCTTGACTGCCACACGAAGCGCTTTGATGGCGGTCGCTCTCTGAATGCTGAGCTTGTCTCGGTAGGCCTCAGCTGGCGCGCAAGTACTCGAGTGCAACGCCGCGCGTGACGCGTGTCTGAGCTGAGCGTGAAGGTAAGTATGCCATGCATGGAGTGGACACGGTGCAGGGACACGGGGCACAGGCTCGGTTGCGTGTGTTGTACTGTTGTCCAATTGCTTCTCTTTTCTCTCTCTTCCCGGCAAGAAAGGTCTAAAACTAACATTTTAGAGAAACAACTAAAGTACTCGAGTATATATATAACCGTACTATGAACTAAAGCCGTATCGCGCTACGACTCAGGTGTCCGGAGCTCACACACCGATCTGTTTGGAGGACCGTCTTCTCACTCTTCTGGTCTGGACTCACGGGTCACACTCACACGACACAGGGCCCTGTGCTTAAATTTATGCATTTTATGATTTATGTGGCCAGATTTATATTATTTTTTCAGAGATTCAGTGTGGCCGCGCACGGTCTTACGGGGCTGGCCCGCTTGGGACAATAGGAATAAATGAATTGCGGGACCAGCTTTCTCCCCCAGTTTGACTCCAACAGAAGGTCTGAGGCAAAGGCGAGTGAGGTCTCGACAGTACCCGGCGGGTGTCGCGCTCGGATTTTTGAGAAATTGAAATCTCGGAAAATTGTGACCGTTTAGGTACGAGGATCGCGAGGCTGGCTGTGAGGCTAGGAGATGAGTGGGTTACACTGGTAAAGGCGACTAACGTGGAATATATCTGAAAAATGACTGACACCGTGTGACACCCCTATGGACTCGTTTGTTTGGGTGGCCCCAGTGAGTGAGTGTCCTTTTACTGGAAGCGCAGCACGTGCTCCACGGTCGGCCCAACGGTCGCATCGTACTCGTACGCCTCGCCTTGCTCCGTCAGCCAGCGCAGCCACTGCCTCCGGAGCCGCCCTGCCACACCGACGGTCTTCGCCACAGCCCCTGCTCCTCAGAGGCCGCCAACGACTCGGCCGCCGCAGCTTCTGCGCGCCGTTCTTCGGCGGAGGGTAGCGTCGCTGACGCGCTCAGCGCCGCCTGCGCGGAGTGCAGCAAAGCCTCGAGGCCCTCTGCCATTGGGCCCTGTTGTCATTGCCTCTTGTCTCAGCTCTGGAAAACAACGGACTCGAGAACAGACCTCCCTCGGCCAATTCGCAACTCTACTTACGGCACCCGGCAAAGCCGCTCGCCGCTCGTCGGCCGAATGTGCCGCCCGCCACTAGCTACACGTTTGCCCTCTTCTCTACTAAAAACATCCATTTTTTCGGCCGGAATCGTGATCTAGGGACGATTTCCGTATATATAGGGTAGTGTTTATCACCCCTCCATGCACATATATGGTAAGTACATATATATTGCCCGCTAATTAACACACTTTCTACCCTCATAGGGGGTGATCATCAGCCAAACGAAAAATCCGTTTCTGAGGGTGATTTTCGACGAGGATCACGATTTTGAGGGTCTCAGAGCCCCAAAAGTTCACCTTGATACCGTACTGACCAAATATGTTACACCACCTGGGCCAGCCCTGTACTTCTTAGCACTTATAGGTGAGGATAATTATATACGGCTTTATATGGACGATGTTTTGGTTGGTTATCACCCCGTCCCTCGGCCCTCGGCGCTCCGCCACAGTTGAAACCACAAGAACACGGGTAATTACACGGCAATACACTTGAAATGAGTATGCAGGAATGGTCGGTGGGGTCGGTCAAAACTGAACGGACAGCACACCGACGTGTAGTCTACACAAAACGTTGTGCGAGTGTGAGACGGCGCGAGTCACACTCTCACTCTGCACAAACGCACGCGGGCTTTAGCTATGCTACGGTATCACATGATACCGTAGCATATGATAATTTGGCCCGTTTTCATTCGGCTCTTTGGCAAGCGATTGTGCGGCGCGAGATGACGGCGGCTAGCTAGGCAACACTACTGCGCAATACTTTTTTAAAATACTTTAGCACTGACGCGGGCCCGGACTCGGAATACTTTATGATGGTGCACGGTGGCGCGACGATGCTGCTTGATGGGTCATCTGGGTGCCGCAGAACTGTCGAGTTCACTCGAACGTCACGATGTACAGCGGCAGCGCTTGCCCGTCGCTGTACGTCACAAGGACATTGGGCGGCTTCTCTACGACAGTACGAGTAGTCCGCGTCGGGTCCGGGTAGTTGCGGTCTCCTGTGGTGTTGTATCGCGCGCCAGTGCGCGAGCGGCCAGCCGGCTTTTTCGGCGGCGGGTAATGCCCTCTCTCGCCCCGCGCGGTCTCGTCGAAAAGTACCGCGCACAGCAGCAGCGCAAACTTGGCGCGATCGCAGCTAACGTCGAAGATCTCCGCCTTATAGCTCTCCGCTGAGAACTCGCAGCACTTGGCAAAGTAGGTACCAACGCCATAATGATTATTGCCATCGGCGGCGTAGAAGCGGTCGAAGCCGTCCTGCACGATGCCCTCCAGGGCTTGGTACGAGCCGGTGCCGTGCCAATAGAAGCCCATCTGCAGCAGATCCGGGCTGAGCCCATCGTCGACCAGCTGGTGCACCATCTCATTACGCCTATTTTGGAATTTACGCAGCTGCTGGACGCTCTGCAGCCGGTAACACCCGACGACGGAGTACCGGCCCTGCAGCGGCTGCCCTGCAGCGGCCGCCCATGAGGCCGCCGAGGGCGAGGAGGACACCACCGCGCTACCACTCTCACGCGTAACTTCCCAATGATGCTTCACCGCGGTCATCTCCTCGCTGTCTTCCGGAACCTTGCCCAGCGCGTATGATTGCTTCCGACCGTCGGGAGCGACACATTGCGCGAGCGAGGTCTCCCAGAATCGCACTTCGGGAGATCCCGGCACACAGTTCGACAGGACCTCATCGAAAAAGACCATGACAGGCGCGGCGGGCGGCGGTCCGGGCGGCCACGGCGGGTCCACACTGATGCTGCACTGGCGGTTAGGGGTCAGACCGCTAGAGGCCTTCTTGCTGCTGGATTGTGTGCTCCGACCTTGAAAGGGGTTGCCCGAGGCAGGAACATTATAACGCAGGTGCCCCGGCCACAGCGGCCACGCGAATGGGCACTCCGCCCACGCCGTTGTAGTAGGGTTAGCAGCCACGGTCCCATTTTGCCGAGGAGCACGGCTTACTGCGCGACGCGCCTGCGTCTTCAGATTGACCTGCTCCATAGTCAAGTAGTTCACCTGGTACTTGTGCCTTCCAACTTCAAAGCAGGGACTGTGGGGCTGGAAAAGATTGCTCGTCTGCAAAGTCCTGTGGCTCGGGTGGTTGACCTCCAAAAGCAGCGTGGTGACAGAGTCGTACAGGAACCATTTGCCGTCTATCTCACAGGCCCAGTCTGCCGTGCTCGTCTGCTGCGGGGTTGCCATTGCTCCTCGGCCTGTGCACGTGTGCACGGGTTCAGCTCACGCAATGGCAGGCGGCTTGTGATTGGGCACATTACGCTCGCGCTGCACTGACCGCTGCACGCCTAGGTGCCAGTAGGACCACGGTGATATCTGAGAGCTGCCATGGCCGTGCGCGAACTATGTGGCTGTCAGGTGTGTTCGGCGGGCGCTGTGTTCGGAAAGCTGAAGGAGCGCACGCCGTTGATGCCGGCCGCAAATATGATCGAATGCTCGCGGCTGACGATTGGGCTGCTCTCGCTGGGTCAGCAGCCAGCAAAATGTGTAAGCGGCGTGCACGCCCACGATAAGTAGGCTTAGGGGTGAGAGTTGGGGTTGTACACGGCGCACGGTGTACATTCAACCATTTGGTTGAATGTCCTCGCAGTGTATTTGCAGTGTTCCATGGAGTGCGCAACGCACCTCCTCTGTAAGCTGCATTGGCTCGGTCTCGCGCCGGTCGTTGCCGCGCTTGATTGAACGTTGCTGCGCGCGGAAGAGTGCGCCGTTACCCAGATGCATCTTTCCCCGTCGATTCCACTCTAAGTGGTGCATGCACATGTAACATGTGCATGTGCATGTGCATGCACATGTAAGTGCAGCTGGAATCTATTCCCGAGCTCGTTTGAAGCTGCCACGCGCGGCACGTCCGCGCCGGTCGGACCACAGTGCATTGGCCTGTCTTTGGTAACATGCATGCAGCCTCGGCACCGTCTCAAGCTCTCCACCTTGCATGAGGTTTCGATAAGAGATAAGATAAGATTCTTGGGTTTCCGGTGAGGTTACGCAATTCAACCTCCCCCGTTTGGCAAGTCGGCCCTGGCTTCCGCTCCACGCTGCGCCTGCTCCGCTGCTCCCGTCTCGATCCGCCGGCCGCGTTCGCGCGTCCCGCGGCTCGGAACGCGACTCGGTGGCTCCA
>Ga0209302_10000490_pt1 | contig 23402 bp, 19 predicted proteins | sample ArcOceMetagenome_2_FD_187445 | JGI IMG/M metagenome (GOLD analysis project Ga0209302, IMG submission 187445) | Marine eukaryotic phytoplankton communities from Arctic Ocean - Arctic Ocean ARC135M Metagenome (SPAdes) (version 2) | ecosystem: Environmental > Aquatic > Marine > Oceanic | place... | reverse complement strand
ACTCGCAGGTCGCCTGCGTGCGCTGCGCTCTTTAAAAAACAGCTTTCCCGAGCTTTATAGAGCGATTTCACGCATTTCCAAGCGTTTCTAAGTGACGACCCGCCTGTGGACGTCTCATTCTTAGCATTGTACACGCATGTTAAGGATTTTCTCTCGTACCAAGCGTAAGTATGGATGGCATGGGATGATCTCGCGCTCTCTAAGTCCTGGTCAAATCTATGCCACGCTACGGTAGCGGGCCTGCGAGGTGTTCCGCTGCATTACCTCCCCCCAACCCTGCTGGTGGGGGGGTAAGTAAGTAAAAGACCGCCGCGGGTGGCGCTCCAAAAGCACGAGGGTAAGCTAGTAAGCCAGGACCCATATTTGCTTTTATCACGAGCTTACCTGCTGCAGCGCACGGTGGCTGCTCCTTGCCTCCCAAACAACTCCCGCGACCAATGCCGCCGAAGAAGCGCGCCCGCACCGCCCCCGGCGCCTCGTCCTCCTCCTCGCAGCCCGTCACCGTCGCCGCGCCCACAGAGTTTTTTTCGTGCTTCGTGATATCTCCCCCACACCATCCCACTCGCGGCTTCGATACTTGCGACCGTTCACGTGCGTGGGTTCGAACCCCGATGGTCGATTGGGAAAAAGGAGCGTGCAACTGGCGGATCTGATGCCTCAAAATCTAGTATCTCCGTTGGCTCGCTATCTTCCCTGCCCCTGGCTGGCGCGCGCGCGCCCGGTCGCGGATGCCGGGCAGCGCCTCCACGCCCACTCGCACAGCAGCAGGCTTGCCCAGCGTAAGGTGGGGTTGCGTCTCTTGGGCTGACGGCAGCATCGAGGGTGAGGTGACGGAGAACGCTGGCCGCCTGGTGCTGCATGGGTGTGGGCTCAAGGCGGCGATCGACGGCCGCATAATCGCTGGCTCATGGAAGCACGGACGGCTTCACGGCTGCGGAATCGTGCTGAACGCGGCCGATGAGCTTACTTGCAGCGAGACGTGGCTGCAGCAACCCGGAGGCTCTCTGCGTACCGAATGCACAAGCGAGACGTTTCCTCTCCGTGCGGCGCTGGCCACACCCGAGGCACGCGCCATCCAGAGCGCGCTGGCGAAGGTCCTCTTGCTCGCTGGCTCGCTTCGCTACAGCGACGAAGCGAGCGGAAGCTGCTGGGCCGCCGAGGTGGAGGCGGAGACACGTGAGGTACTGCGGCTGGTGCTCTCTCGTTACGGTGCGGCGGCCGCTGCACTGCACATGCGCTGCACATGCACTGCACATGCACTGCACATACGCTGCACAGATCCGAGGTCACTGTCACTTCCTACATCTCTCTAGGTGCGCTCGCGTGGACCGAGACGGCGTGCGACGCTGCGGCGTGGCCGCACGCGGCGTGCGCTGCGCTCGTCACACCGGCGACGCCAACGGCGCCGGGCCGGCTGCTGCTGTGCTGCATGGCCGAGGCGCGGCGGTGCGCGGCGCTGCGGCGCCGGCTGCTCGCCAATGGCGGTTGCGTGGGCACGCTGTGGGAGTGGCGCGTGGAGCAAGAGCTGTGGCCGCCGCTGCTGCCCGCTCTGCTGGGCTGCTTGGGTGCGGTCGACGAGCTGAACGAGGCGGCCCTCCGGCATCAGCTAAGGCTGCTAGACGCGATTCCCGACCTCGCCCTCGCCTCGCACCTGCTCCGCCCCTGCAGCAACAGCACCGCGCCGCTGCCGCTCCCCGCCGCGGCCGTCATCGCCGCGCGCGGCGGCGGCGTGTGCGCGGTGGGGTGGAAGTGGGCGGACGACGAGGGTGAGGGCGGCCAGCTGCCACCGGCGCAGGAGCGGACGCGGGTGACGCACGCCTGGGGTGCGGAGCCGTCGCAGCTGTTCGCGTCGGCGATCGCGGCGCTGGTGGCGCTGCGGAGCGCGGCGGGGCCGGCGACGCAGCTTCATCTGCTGCTGGAAGCGCAGGAGCAGGTGGCAGCGGCGCTCGCCGCGCCCGCCGCGCTCGGCCGCCTGTGCGCCGCCGACGACCTGGTTCCCGCCATGCAGTTCGTCTGGGTGCGCGGCGGCATGCACCTGCAGGGCGGCTGCAGCCTGGGCCGGCTGCGCTGGCTGCAGGGGTGGCACGCAACCCAGGGGCACGACGCGCGCCACCCGGCATGGGGCGGCGCGGTCGAGTACGCCTTCTGCACGAGTATGCTCGTGGTGCAGCACCTGCTCCACTCCGACCTGCCCCACCAGACCGGCGGTACGGGTGACGGGGGCGGCGAGGGCGGCGAGGGCGGCACGGGGTGGGTGACGTGGGGCGAGGCGCCGCCTGCCTGGATGCGGAGATTGCGGGAGGGCGTGGGCGAGCTGCCGGGAGAGCTGGGGGGGCTGAAGCGGCTGCAGCACATCTCACCTGAGCTCGAGCGGCTCGCCTCGAGGGTTTGGCCCGAGAGAGACCCCGAGTTACGGCGTCTCGCCGCGGCCGCGACGAGCACCGCCGAGGTCGCCGAGGTCGCCCATGCCGGACGCGGCGGTGGCGAGCGCGCGGCAGCGGAGGCGCTGCAGACGGCAGAGAGCTGCGCGGGCTGCTGCCTGCTGCCTGACACGAGCCTGCTGCCGGTGGCCTGCATGCGCGCGCCACCGTCGCGGCGGAGGGCTGTGGCAGTAGCACTGCGGGAGTGGCTACAGGCTGTGGCGCGGCTGCAGCGGGGCTGGCTCGCGAGCGAATGTCGCGTCGACACAGCTCGAGTTCGAGGCGGGCATGAGACCACCCCGCGCTTCGGCACAGCGGCAGCGGCGGCGGCGGCGGCGGCGGCGGCGGCGGCGGCGAAGACAATGGCGGCGGCCACGTGTGACTTGAAGGTACTGCCGACCGTTGACGGCTCCGTCGAAACGGGGTCTGACGCGGGCGAAGGAAGTGGTGTAGCCGAGGCGGAGGCGGCGGCAACGCTGTTGCCTTTGCTGTCGGAGCTTTGCTCGCGGCTGCTCAGTACGGCAACCCAGATGGCAGAGGCGGAGGCGGAGGGGCGCGGTGTCGCGGCGCAGCGCACCTCGCCGCAGGTAGCAGGCTCGTGTCGGCTGAGCAGCAGCAGCAGGGCGGGGGAGGAGGAGGGCGTGGAGGAGGGCGGTACGGACGCGCGGGTGCGCGTGCTCGTCGGCGGGTGGAACCATCTGCACGCACACGCGCTGCGGCGGCAAGAGCTGTGCGCCCTCGACGCCGCACTACGCGCGCGTGCCAGCCTCGAGGGAGAGGCGGCAGTGGGGCTGAGGCGCGCGGGTGCCGAGCTGCGTCGTGTCGTGCGCGACACCATCGCCGCGGCGCCCGGGCAGGGGAGCAGACGGAGGCGTGGTGAAGGAACGGGCAGGTTAGGAGCTGAGGCGTGCGAGGAGGAGGAGGAAGAAAAGGAGGAGGGGGAGGAGGAGGAGGAGGAGGAGGAGGAGGAATCGGCTCGCAGCGCAGTGGGTAAGGGCGCGGGCAGCGCGGCGGGGTCGGCGGTCGGCGAGGGGCTGGCGGCAGTGGCGTCGCGCCTTAGCAGCTTCGCCTCGGAGACACTGGATCGGTGGCATGCCGCGGCAATCCTGGACGGTCACCCGTCGGTAGCGATGGCGACGGAGACGGTCGCGGCGGGAACGGAGGCGCCGCGCCCGCGCCCGGAAGTGATGGAGGGCGCGCCGGCGGCGACGCGCGCTGCGGCAGCGGATGCTACGGAGGTGGGGCTGCGAGTTGATGCGGAGGTCGAGTGCATGGCGAGTAGTGGTGATGAGCTGATGGCAGAACACGGCGCTTACGGCCTGCTGATGAGCGGCACGGCGGCGCGCGGCGCGCTGTGGCGGCGTCTGCTCGAGGCAGCGCCCGCCTTCGCGCCGCTGGCCGCCTCGCTCCGCGCTACGCTCGAGCGGTGGCGCGAGGTTCAGAACTGGAGCCTGCGCGACAGCGATGGCAGGTCTGCACCTTGGCAGCCCCTGCACCTTCCGCACCCTGCGCACCCTGCGCACCCTCCGCACCTCAGGGAGCCGGGCTGGCGAGTGGCGCAGCTGTCAGACCTGGTCTACGCGGTTGAGGGCGCACGGCGCACTTGCCTCGACGCCTCACCGCGCCTGCATGAGATCGCGGCCGCGGCGGTGGCGCGGTGCGCGCGGCAGCCCGCGGCGGCGGCGACGCTGTGCGCGGCGTGCACCTCGGTGCTATCAGGCTGCCTCAAGAGGTTGGCGGTGGCGCTCGCGAGGGAGGCAGAAGCACTGCGGCAGGTTGCGCCTCTGCGCCTCTGCACCTCTGCGCCACTGCGCCTCTGCACCTCTGATCTGCGCCTCTGCGCCTCTACGCCGCTACACCCCTGCACTGCTGCACTCCTGCACTCCTGCCCCTCTCCACCTCTGCACCTCTGCAGGTCGACACCACCTCGCTGCGCGTCCTCTCGGCGGTGCCGATCTCGCCGGCCTCGCTAGCCCCCAAGCCGTCGCCGCCATCCTCCACGCCGCACCACCCCTCCACGCCATCTTCCTCCACCCGAGACATCCCCCGCACCCCCACGGCTGGCTCACTCAAAGGCACGGTGAGCTCGCTTCTAGAGCCGTGGCGCACTCAAACCAAGGCGTCACCGGCCGCCACCGACGACAACGCCTCCAGCCCTGTGGGCAGTGGCTCAGCTCGCTCCGCCTCGGCCTCGCTCCTTGGCGACGGGAGGGTGCAGGCTACCACCGCTGTGCCTCACGCCGACGCACCGCTGCGGGACGAGCGCGGCACCGAGCCGCTCCAGGCACAGCTTGAGGCGCTGCTCTCTGCGCTCAACATCCCGCTGGCACGCCACGCGGCCGTACGGCGGATGCCTGTGGACGCGCAGCACCTACTAGTGGCCTCTTGGCGCCAGAGGGAGCTCGCGGAGCGGCAGCGCGCCGCAACGGTGCTCGCACGCTGGACCTTCGTCGCCAACGCCCCGAGGCGCAGGCGGCTCGTGCGTGCGTGCAGGGAGGCCGCGCTGGCCCATCTGCGGGCGGAGATCGTGAGCCTCGCGGCGGCTGGAGTGCCCGCCGAGGCGATCACCCGCCTCCGCAGCCAGCCGCTGCTCGACCAAGCTAAGCAGCTCCGCGTACTGCAAGACCTGCTCGCTTCGTCTGGCAGGCAATCTATTTAAGCGGTTGTTAATGAGAGTTAGTCCTCCTGGAGCGTGGGAGAGGGTTGGCTCTCTCGAGTTGAAGGAGTTTTTTAGATTTAGTTGAGAGAGATGCCCTTCTAACCCGACGCCGCCGCGCCCCTGAACAGTAACAGAGTGGAAGGCCTTTTGTACTTTGCGATAATAAAGTATGCGAGTATAGCCCCCCGTTCCCCTGCCTGACGGTGGTCGGGCGGGAACGGGGGCAAGGGCCGGGACTTCGATCTTCGTCTACGCAGATAGTAGTAAGAGCGCGAGACTAAAGTGAGGCCCAACATAGAGGCCTTTAAGAATTGTCCCAAAAAAATCTCTCACTTCAGGCAAAACTATGAACCTTTTCGAAGCCCTCTGACCGGGGTTGACCTGATTGTTCGTATCTAGAGTCCGCACGCAGAATTGCGCCACGAATTCGTGGCTCTCATCAGCCAGCCTCGAAGTGCCAGCGACGATTGGCGCCATGCGGCCGACTCCAGCCGAACTCGAGGTGGCTCGAGCGCTCATCGCGAGGGTGAAGGCTGCCGACCCGAGCATCAAGCGGGCCGACGAGCTGCTGGTGTGCGCCGCAGTCGCATGTCGGGCAGACGAGCTTGGCGGCGTGCCCGACTTTGCGCTCGGGCGATGGGCAAGAACATCTCGAGGTCGAAGCAGGTGACCGACTGGGTCGCTCGGCTTGAGAAACTCGAGCAAACGCTTGCAGCGGAGTCCGGCAGCGGCTTGCTCGTGCAGCCAGCTTGGATCGAGAAGAATGTGCCAGACCGTTTGCGCCACCAATTCGGACTGGTCCGGAAAATACTGGCCTGCCTCTGTCAGGTTCACCGCCTACTCGCGGCAGACCGAGGCTGGGGTGGCGCGAGCGCTCATCTCGAGGCTGAAGGCCGCCGAATTCCTACCGAATTCCTGGCTCTTCGAGGTGGGTGTTGACCAGTACCAGGGGCAATGGGAATGGCCGTTGCGAGCACGTGCCCTCTCACTGCAACTGATAACGCACAGGGATCCCAGGCGCAGCTTGGGCCGCGCCTGATGCCTCCTCAAAGTCAGTTGCTGGCGTACGGTCCAGCGAGCCCAGTGAACAGGAGTGTTGAGCTGGCCTTGAGGAGTCGTACGTCGCCTACGCGCCGTCCCGTGATGTGCGCAGCGCCTAAGCAGCGCCCCGTAAGCGCCCCGGAACCGGCCACACGCTTCGATGGCATGCCGAGCGATGCTCGCCTCCGGTAATGCCAGTACCGACCGCCCCCCCATTTCAATCTGGACAATAAGTCGCCACGCGGGCGTTAAACGGGCTGGCATGGAGCATCGTCCCGCTGTGTTGTATACTACTGTGAGTGTGTGGCGATTGGTAGACCTGGGGAACGGGGGGGGCACTCGTTAGGTGGTTTGTCATATCTTATCTACGCGCCTGGGCGACCCTGGAGGCACGACAACTGCCGACGCGACGGTTTGGCAAAACCATTCTTGCTCAGCCGCCGGGGGACTACGTCGTGCCACATCGAAACTTCCCGCCACGACGCCGCGCGCTCGGTCCGATCGCGCCATTCAGAGCGTCCAGACCGAGCGTCCCCATGCATAGCGGCATGCAAAGCGAGGAGGCGCGTCGTTGGGAAGCTGCGCTCAACAGAAGCCGCGATGACGAGTGGGTCCACTACGCGACAGCGTGGGGCTTGGTGGCGAGCTGCCTGCAGAGGAGACGGCGCGCTCGTTTCCTGGCGGCGGTCTCCCTGTGCGGTGGCGTTCTGATGGTGCTGCTTCACATCACGCGGTCGGGTGTGCACAAGCAGCCGTCGTCACAGGGTGGGCCGTCCGACGACCTGCAAGAGGCGGACGAGCGTGACGATGTCGTGGACGCGCGAGGCGCGCAGGTTCCACCCTCGTCGTCGCCGCCGCCTGCGACAGCAACCAAGACAGTTTGGGCCACGCGGCGGCCGCTTCCCGGGAACGACTACCACTGCGAGGACTCGGACGGCATGGGCACCGACGCTTGCCAGATACGGTGCGGTTACATATACAGAGACAGAGAGACAGAGACAGAGACAGAGACAAAGACAGAGCAGATACAGACAGCCGTAACCCTACAACCCTAACCTGACCAGGTGCGGCGCGCCGTGCCTCGAGCCCTTCCGCCTGTGCATGGCGCATGAGTCGTGCCACGCAGTCGCGCTCAATCACGAGGGCACCTTCGCAACGCTCAAGACGTCACTGCCGGGCCGGGCCACCTGGTTCGGCGCGGCGGCGTGCAAAGACGTCAAGGAGTGGCGGAAGTGGCTGGGCAAGACGGTCGGCGGGAACGAGCCTGCGCCGGGGCAAGTCTCGCCTCTCGATCTCGCGCCGCAGCTCTCGTCATCTGGCCAATCTCGCACGATATCGCTCGCGCTCGGCCCGGTGCGCGGCGGGCAGGGCTACAACCAACCCTCACCCTAACGCTAACCCTAACCCTAACCCTAACCCTAACCCTGACCCTAACCCTAACCCTAACCCTAACCCTAGGTGCGCGGCAGGCAGGACTACACGTGTGCGGAGAGTGACGGTAGCCTCTTCAGCGCTACCCCTCACCCTCACCCTCACCCTCACCCTCACCCTCACACTCACCCTCACACTCACACTCACGCTCACACTCCTCACACTGCTCTCTATCCAGCTATCTACCCTCACACCGACGCCCCATCGTTTGCAGACGCCGCCGCGGGTTGTGTGAGAGGCCGCGCAGTGCACGCAGGCCACGCAGGCCAGGCCGTGATGGTTGCCGTGATGGACGCGCCTTCAGCCTCTCGCGTGGCCTTCAGCAAGCTCGGCAAGCACTACCTGCAGGCAGGTAGGTGGGACGTGGCCGGCATCACTGCTGCCCATGTGGACACCGCCGAGCAGTGGGCGCTCAGCTCGTCGAAGTGGACGGTGGCCGGCGGCTGGCGCGCGAAGTGGCAGAACGGTTCGCTGTGGGTCCGGATGCTGAGCATGCAACCTCACTGGGCCGAGCGCGCCAGCGTGCTGCACATGCTGCTCGCCGCCACTAGCCAGCCGCCGCAGCTGCCGCCCTTTGACGTAGTCTATGTTCACAACGACCGGGACCCAGCTCCGGGTCTCGCTCGCTCCCCAAGGCGGCGCTGGCCGGTGCTCACGAATGCCCACGAGTCAGGTCACGCCTCGCTGCCGGTGCCCGACTATTCCTTCGCCGGCTGGCACACGCACACGCCGCCGTGGTGCGAACTGCAGATGCGCATGGACGATGCTGCCGCGCATGCGGGCCCGTGGGAGAACCGGACCGACCTCGCTTTCTTCTCAGGTAACCTGCGCATCGGCGGCCACCGCAAGTACCTCCGCCGGCTCACGGTCGAGAACCGCACGCAGGTTGCAGGCGTGCTGCGCGTGCAGGACGTGGGCTCAACCTTTTACGTGCCCAGCAGGGCCGCTGGGGCGCGGGCAGCGACGGCGCCTGCCGTGCCGCCGATGAGCGCGGCGTGCCACTACCGCTACCTGATCTCGGTGCCGGGCTTCGGCTACTCAAACCGGCTCAAGGCGTTGCTCAGCTGCGGATCCGTCGTCATCCACGTCAAGGCGCCATGGGAAGAGTACTTCATGCCGATGCTGCAGCACAACCGCCATCTCGTCGTCGTCGCAAGCGTCGACGAAATCGTACCTGCAGTGCTCCGGCTGCGAGCCAACCCACAACTCGCCCGCCAGATCGGCCGCAAGGGCGCGAAAGCGGCCCACTCTTTCGTGAGCTTCGGGCAGGCGCTCGACTTCACACGCCAGCTGCTCACGGCATACAGCGAGGCGTCGGAGCCGACGGCGCCCCCCGACAGTAACTACTCGCGCCTGGCCTCGGCCTCCGACCTTAACCGCATCGTCCAGCTGTGCGACTGCAGCACTGCCAGAAACAAAACCGGCGCCGCCAAGACGAAGCCACCGATCCGCCAGCCGAGCCGCGCGCGCTGCGCCTCGCAGCTCGGTGTCGACGGCCCACCACGCTCTAGTTACGAACGGCTCAGCGCCGTGCGCTGCTGCGAGGGGTGGGACTGCCCTAAGCCGATGTGCCAAAGAGAGGAACGAACGCTTGACAGAACCGCTGTGAGGCGCCCTCTCAGCCGCGGTGACGCGTCGTGAGCGGCCGCGACTAGTTCGGGTCCAGTTTTAGTCTAGAGCCGTGGCAGGAGTGGTGGTGATGGTGGTGGTATTAGTGGTTGTAGTAATCTCCTCCCGGTTGGTAGATAAAAATCCCGGTTTACTAAAGCCGGGCACGCGGGCGCCAATATACTTTAACGTGGTGTATCGGGGTCCGGTCGGGCACCCGGGGGAACTAGACGCTAAAAAGTGGGGTACTTTGGGGTCAAATCGGCTAAAGTGCACCGGGTGCAGATGGGCACAAAACCTGCTAAAGTCGGTCGCCTTGGCCCCCGATGTGCTAAAGTGCGGCGCGGCCCCCACCCCGCACCGACGGGCGCCTCCGCAAAAAGGTCTTCGATCCACGCCGCGAGTAAAGTTGCTAATAAAGTCGGCGCCGCGGGCGGACCAAAGTTGCTAAAGTGGGGCCGTCTCCGGGCGAGGCAGGGTCAAATCTGCTAAAGTCCGACCGCAGGCGGCGTCTCACAAAAAGGTCTTTGCTCCACAAAACAAGGTCTTCGCTCCGCGGGCGGACCAACGTTGCGAAAGCGGGGCCTCTCCGGGCGAGGGTCAAATCTGCTAAAGTCCGACCGACCCCTTACGTCTAGTACCCCCGGGTGCGGTCGGGCCGCGATTTTTTTTGATTACACATTTATCACTTCGTGTTGCTGTTCCACTACTCCCGCAGCTCCACATCCGACAGACCACCTGCCAACTCCACTCCCAGGCACCACCGCTACGACGGCTAAATGGTGCATGGCTGCATGCTCTCGCGAGTGAAACGCTCAAGCTGACGAAGGCCTCTGAGAAAACCAAGCAGCTGTCTGAGAAACAGCGGACGCCGAAGATGATGGTTTATCCCGGCCGGCGCAAGAGGATAGGCAACGGGTTGTCGCGCGGCTGGGTCCGGACCAGCTAAGGACCAGCAGCTTCCTGCGAGCACCAAGGCGGGCCATAAGTGAGGCATAATTAAGGTCAAGGAAAGGTGCAGCACGCACCTGATCCTGTCCGGGCATCCACCACCCACCACAGAGCCCATTGCTGCTGCTAGCTCCACGATCGGGAGTCTCTGATCAGCCGGCTGTGCGTGGCCTCGAAACCGCCCCGATCAGGATGCCGCCAGTCGATCCGTCGTCGACTTTGACCCTCGACTTGTAGTCGATGCTGCCGAGTGCCTCAGCCGTGGCCTGCAGACGCGAAGAGCGCGTCCAAAAAGCTTTCTCCGTCGACCACCACGGGCCCGGAGACGTCCGTCTGAGCATGGGTCTAGCCGCCTCCTCGGGAAGTAAAGCGACAGTGTGAGCGCGTCCAAAAAGCTTTCCCCGTCGACTTACCGTCGACCACCAGTCCACGGGCCCGGAGACGCCTGTCTGAGCCATCGTGCTATCCGTCCCCTGGGGGAGCAAAGCGAATGTGTGGGAATTCCTGCCATGACCTGCTGAGACAACAGGCTGAACAGCTCCGTTCTCCCGTTTTTCTGGGCCGGGCGTTTGAACTTTGAAGTACTTTATCATCGGTCGCGCGTGTATTTTCGCACATCGCGCGGGCGACACGCGCGGCGACGCGACACGCGACAAAAAAGGTAAAAATACCCCCGCGGCACAGAGACACACAGCGAAGACAGCCATGCCATGATACCGCACGTGAGACGTACGGCTTTTTAGCCGTGTACGTGTGTGTGATACCGCGCACATATTGTGAGAACAGAGTACTTGTAAGATAAACATCCCCTATTACCGTCGTGCGTGGGGAGGCCCGCGCGTTGCTTAATTAAAAGTTACCCTCGGTAAGCGGCGTCTTCAAGCGCGGAATTGAATTCGTCGCCAGCGTCGTATCATTATTGTCGGCGCCACACCGCGTTGAAGATTACAAGTTAGTTCCTGTGTCGTCATTTTCGTGAGTGTACCAGCACCGCTTGCCCCATGGGCAGTGCTTGTGCGTACGTGAAAACTTGCAGGGAACTGGTAGCACTTGCATGCCCTTGTAGAACTTCACCTTCTCGCCTGGCTTGTACGGCCCGTCAGGACGACTGACCTTCCGATACTTCATGACGTTGTTTTGAGGCTCCATAATCACAGCCGCAGCGTCATCGTAAGGCTTAACTGCGGTGAAGAGGCCACATTTACACCCCGGGGTGCCATGCACGTTGTTGGCAGTCTCTGTGTGATTCTTGTACTTGGCGCCGCAACCGTAGCAAAATTTGCAGCTGCATCGGCACTTAATCCAGTTGCAGTCTCCCTCGTGGCGCACAATCAGCTCACCACAAGAGGGGCATTTGCGGAACTGCTCCTCTGAAGCAAGACGAAGCAGTGCGAGATCTGCCTCGTCTTTGAGATGCTCAGGCAGCTGATTAAAGGAGGTGCAGTTCAGCCCCTTGTGCCATGGCACGTGGCAATCAACACACATGCTCGTTTTGCATCTTGGGCACTGCACCATTGGCCAGTTCTTGGCACCGCCAACACCAAGAGTGGCGTATGTTGCGTCAAACACGGCGCCGCAACTCTTGTTAACACAGAATGCCTTACGCCCGAGGGCATTCTCGGCTTGCATACTCTTGAGCTTCTCAAGTGAAGAGTTTGGGCCAAGTACTTCGGTGCATTGCTCCATCGTAACAATGCCTATGCAGTCAAGCTGACAGCACTTCACCTCAGATTTTCCCGCAGAGACCAGGCTTTTTTCGAGATACGATTCGAAGCACTCAATGCACACGCAGTGACCACATACCCACCCGACAGCACCGTCGTCTCGTGCCAGATGCCCTGATTCCATCCGGGAAACCGCTGAGGGTGAGAACACCAAAGGGTTGCCGAGATGATCTGCAGATGACGCAAAACGCAGTCGATCCCAAGGTAGGACGACTTCATCGTGAAAGCCGTCAAAGGTCACCAACGCCCATGGCTGCTTGATGTTGCCCGGCGAGGCACGTACCACGACTGCTGAGCGCCAGCTGTTGCTCGTCGGCTTGAACCGTGCCAGTACCAGATCGTCAGCCTTGGGCTGGCGCTGTACCATGGGGAAAACGCAATCTGCGAGATCACGCTCCTCGAGACAAATCATGCACGGTGGGTGAAATTCAGTTGGACTGGATTTGTCAACTTGGGCATTGATTGACAAGGACTCGTCGGATGATCCTGCAGATGACCAAGGCGCCGCGATGCTACTCACCGTTGACGAGGCGAGCAGGCCTGCGGATGGCCTGGTTGCGGCCGAGGCGGACGACGTTGAAGATGTTAAGCAGGCTGCTGCAGTCGCCTTGCCACTCGTTCTGCTGGCATTGTGAGCATCCACGGCCCGAAACGCCGACTCTTGCGTTTCTGTATCAATCAGTTCTGCATGGCTGGCCACGAGCGCCACCTGGCTCCTCTGAGTGCCACCGAGCACTCTCTCGGCTGCGGCCACATCGCGCGCAAGGCGTGACGCGAGCTCCGCCTCGGGATGGAGCGCCTGCTCTACGTCAGTGTCTGCGTGCGGTGCCCGTTCGATCTGCACTGCGAGCTCCCGGTCGAGGCGTGCGAGGGCCCCCTTCTTCAACTCGGCCTGGTGGTACTCTTGGGCCAGAGCACAGTCGTCAGTGGCAACAAGAGCGAGCGCATTTGCCTCTGTTTCTGCGAGCGCGGCATCATGTGCGAAAAGCCTGGCAGCCTGTGCGTTATGTGCTGCTGCCGTGTGTGTGACAAAGCCATCGACCACGTCTGGCAACACGTCTTTGCAACCTAGGAGCGTCATTTGCAGGGCAAAGGCAACGCGTTCATCATCGCACAACTGGGAATGCACGAGGAGTTTATCCATCTGCAATTGTAAACCCTGGCCCGCTTCCGTGCCCATGTCCATGTGTCAGCACAACGAGAGGCCGGCCTCCGGGCACAACACTCAACAGTCAATTGAAATTGTGTCAACTTGACACACGAATCAGTTGAAATTGTGTCAACTTGACGTACTGTAACTGCGAACTGCGGAATATCGATGGTTATTCTGGTGACATCTGCGTGAGGAATGCCGGTATGAGGTGTGTCGGTACCTCATAAAGCCGACCAAAACGCACCACCCCGGCGGCGGCGCCGGCCGCGCGTGCCCCGTGCCCCCGTTGCCCGGGCGTGCGGGCCGTGCTTTTGTGCCTCGTCCCCGTCGTCCCCATGATCTTTATCACGGGCTCTAGGGGATGCCGCATATATGGCTATATTGTTACTATAAAGCGTTACATTGGGGATGCATTCCAGAAGATAGAAATACGTACCTATCCTGCTTTCTCCTTCTTCCTCGTTTGCCGACTCAATACCGGTGTGCCGGAGGCACCGCGGGTACCTGCAGCTCCAGCTGCCTCCCAGAGCAAGCCGAGAATCAGATTGAAGATTTCTAAGTCGATCTGTGGAAAGAGGTGCCGGCCGTCGTAGGTACCGTAGGCGGCTGTCGGTATCGAAAAGGTTGCCAGCGCTTGCTTTTCGATTCGTGCAGCTGGAATGCTAGTTGACACGGCGAGGCTCTCTGTTATTTCGCCAACGTCGAGAATTTCGAGCGGGCCCATCAAATGCGCGTTCGCTTTTATCGCGTTATTGAGCGTGTGTGTGACGCCGCCGGTGATGCTGTGCTTGAACCCTGGGTGTAGCGTGCGCCACACGACCCGACTGCGCAGCAGGCAAACACGTGCGTGGGGTCGCTTGGCAGGCTGGGCGGGCAATCGCCGCGGTTACCTCGTGGGGAACTCGACACGGATTAGTCGGACCATCTCGGCGACTGCGCCCACGTATTGCTTCATTTCCGGTACGCCCACCTGGTACTGGCGGCTGAAGTTGCCAACATGCTTCCACCACGCAGAGATGTCCCAATAGCCCGACGTTGCAACAATGAGCTCCGGGTCTCTTCCTACCTTGGCCCGAAACTTTGGTCTGGGCGACAAGCACACAGCGGCACGTGAGTCGTCCAATCCTGTGCCCCTACCTCTGGCAGGCGCGGCCACGGGCGGATGGGGAAAGCCCGGCCAACATGTGCAACGAACGCGGTCGAGCATGTCGTGTCGTATTTGCCCACGCGTCGATGGGGCAAGCCATGGCGCCAAGGGGTACGCAAAGGACCAGTACGGCGGGCCGGTGGCGCCGTAGTGTGCGAATCCGCCAAGCGTCAGGCCATCCGGCAACAGTTGGCAGGTGTGGTGGTCCATTGATCTAAGCTTGTGGTTGTACTTCTGGCGGTCCAAGCCCTGCTTTGGTACGTCTATGAAGGATTTCACGCTGGCTCCAAAGAGGTCGCATACCTCGTTGAACATCTTTGTGGTTGTCGAATCTCCGATCATGAGCACTGATGTGTTCTTCAGGCGCGCCACCTTGGCATGGTCGATCACGAGGCACGGGCCCTTCTTGAGTCTGGACTTGGGGTCGCAGCTGTCTGGGAAGCTGAGGAAGCGCCGCAGCGCCGCAGGGCAGTGCGCCTCGCCTGGAGGTCGCGGATGCAACTGCCACTCTTTACCGGCCCAGTAGCCCGGGGCTTGGCCGAGCGACGTGCAGCCGCGACGCATCGCGCGTCGGCGCGGGCGCGTGGGAGGGATAGTATCCGGACTTGCCTCAAATCCGCGCACGTGTTACAGGGTGGAGGGGCACGACCCAACCACAGCCTGAGTTACTTCGTCCACCTGCAAGTTTTGCCGACTATCGGGTAGCGCTGATCTGATGAGAGCGCACGGTTAGGAGCGCCGCGCGATCCTGGTGCGGACGATGCGGACGCTGCACCGGGCTGACTGGTTGTCGGTCCTGGCAGTAGCGAGCATCTCAGCGTGGGTTCTGTTTCGACGACGCCAAAGGAGTCGCACCAGCGATGCCAATGCAGGCGGTAACACCATCGAGGCGGCCGAGCTCGCGTGTGCAGAGCTTGGCGCAATTGATCAGGCTGAGCTCGCGTGTGCAGAGCTTGGCGCAATTGATCAGGCTTGGGCGGCAGTCGCTCCTGAGGCCGTGGGCGTGGAGGACTGCACCAGCCAGATCAGTGCGATGGGTGGCGTGCATACCTACCGGGTGAGCGCCATGGTTGCAGAGGGTCGTGTGATGAGAGCGGTGCTTCGACAGTGGTCCGTCAGGCAGGAGGTTACGGTGGAGCAGCGGCTATTCGTGCAGAGATGGTGTGCGGCGTGCCGAGTGTTTGCGCTGCATGGCGTTGGCCCGCGCCGGTTAGCTGAGCAGCCGCTTAGGCTGCGCAAGTTAGCTGAGCAAGGCCGCGGTGACGGCTGGTCTATTGAGGAGTGGCCTGGCACCGCGCTGCATACCGTGCCGCCGTCACACGCATCTGGCGCAACGACCGCGCCGTGGAGCGGGCTCGACGCGCGCACCGCGCGCGCTGCTGGCCAGCTGCTTGCGCGCGCGCATCAGGTCCCGACCAGCTGGTTCGACGGTTTCCGCGAGGCGTACGAGACGTGTCTACCGTGGCTGCGCGGCACTGCACGCGGCTCGAACGCGTGGGTGTACGCTTCCCTCGCACCGGGGGGGCTACTGTGCTGTGATGCCTCGCTACGCGTGCTGTGGGCCGACGGCAGCACCGCTGCACCTCGCCACCCTGTGAGCGCACGTCTCGTGACGACACATGGCAACTTCCATCCGGGCAACATCGTAAAGCCCGCTGCGGGGGAGGAGGAGGAGGAGGAGGTGTTTCGACTGGTCGATTTCGATTGCTCCTGCGTTGCAGCGGCAATCTTCGACCTCGCCTCGGCCTTCGCACTCGACGAGAGCGGCCACTTCGATTGCTTCCTCGCAGGCTATCTCGACCAGCTCGGCGGTGCATGGAGCAGTGCCGACCTCGAGGCCATTCGACTGGACGCCGCGCTTGCCTCGAGGCGGATACAGTCAGGTCTTGAGGCCATCCGCCTTGCGCTGGCCGAGGTGACGGTGCACCCGGTGCACTCCGCGTCGGCGGCGGCAGCGGCGAAGGCGGCGGCGGCGGCGAAGGAAGCGACGGCCGACTTTGCGGCGGCGGAGGCGGCGGCGGCGGCAGCTGCTGCGGCCGAGGCAGCAGCGGCCGAGGCGGCGGCGACGACGGCCGCGATGGCCGACCTCGACGAGCGAGCAAACTCGTTTATGGCCGAGATGGAGAGCGAGGAGGAGGCCTCGAGATCCGCCTCGAGGGCTGCCGTGGCGGAGGAGGAGCTGGAGGAGGAGTTGCAGGAGGAGCTCGAGGAGGAGCTCGAGGAGGAGGAGCTCGAGGAGGAGCTGGAGGAGGAGCTGGAGGAGGAGCTGGCGGAAGAGCTGGCGGAAGAGCTGGCGGGGGAGCTGGCGGAAGAGGCTGCCATGGCTGTGGCTGCGGCGGAGGAGGCACGCGTGGCGGCGGAGATAGCGGCGGAGATAGCGGCCGTAGCAGTGGAGAAGCTGGAGACTGCCCGGCAGACCCCAGATCTTTCTGCCGAGATCCCAGATCATTCCATCGAGATCCCCGAGCGTTCTGCCGCCGTCGTCTTCAGCTCGACTGTCTCGACCGAAGCTGCTGAGCACTTCCTCGGGTTGAGCCCAAGCGACTCCTTGGGCAGCTTGGAAAGCTTGGGCAGCTTGGGCAGCTTGGGCTCTCAACACCCGCCAAGACCAACTAGCAGATTAGATTCCAAGGCGTCTCTTGGTCTCTTCCTCTCTGCTCAAGACGCCAAGGACGCGAATCGTGCGAAGCGCAACTCAGTGGCCGCGCAGGACTGGGCGATCAAGCGAAGGCAGCAGATGGAGCGCGCTGTGCGCATCAAAGGGGAGCGCGCGTTCGCCGGCAGCTCCCCTTCCGCTGCCAGCCCCACTGGCACGCCGCCACGTGGCACGCCGTCACGATCACCCGCGGTGCTGGCGGCCGCCACCGACACGCCACTGCCGTTCTCGCCGGCACGGGCCACGTCGCGGAGCCTCAGCGGCGCGCTGCAGACTGCTGCGCCGCCTCCGGAGCCGCAGCAGCCGCAGCCGCAGCCGCAGCTGCAGCCGCAGCCGCCGCAACTAACGAGTAGGCGACACAGCAGCCCAGCAGAAGACATCTTCGTCTTCGAAAAGGACGACGCGCTCTCGAACGCCTCCTCCTCGTGCACATCCCTCGCCTCCTCGCGCCCATCGGCGACGACTGTCCCCTCCTCCTCCCCGACCGCTTCCATCGACGACTGGCGGACTCGACGACAGGCGCGGCTGGCGAAGGCCGCACACACACCACCGCCGCGATCACCGCGGCGGTTGGAGGTTCAGAGGACCGAGTTGTCGACGTCGCCAGCCTGTCAGCCGTCCAGCAGCCCTCTCCGTCCTGGCTCCACTTGCAGTGCGGCCCCACCGCTCTAAACCACACCATACCCATTGCCACATCCCTGACCGTGTCCCGATCCCAACCCTGACTCCCGACCTTAACTCCAACCGCAGGCGCGGCCTCGCCGAGTGCGCTACCAGGCCCATCAGAATGGCCTGGCCCGGCGGCCTGGCCCGGCGGCGGAGGGAGCGGCAGCGGCAAAGAGCTGTGAGTACTGGCACGGCGCTAAGTATAGTTGGGAGCTAAGAGCGTTAAGAGCACGCAACGCTGTACAGCGCTTTGAGTTGCACCGACAGTCCGCTGGATATTCACTGGTCCTCGGGTTACAACCGAGCGAGGTAGGGGAACTGTCATCTCCGTTCTGCACGCATGCCGCTACCACTCTCACTCAATTGGCTGACCTGTTCGGGTGGCTATGCCATCCACGCTTAGGATCGTCGTTCTGGCGATTATCACGGTGGCCGTATGCTCGGGCGCGGGCTTTGGGATCAGCTATTACACCAAAGTAGGTGAGGCTGCTCCTGCAATGTGGGTCGGGCTCACAGTCGGCGGAGCTTTTGGGCTTGGGGTGGTGGCTGGCTACGCAGCCGCAATGCAGCACCCCAGCCGCAGTGCTTCAGGTAATATGACCGTTGCTTCACCACAAGCAGAAGATGTAGCCTGGCTTCCGGCAATGCAGCACCCTAGCCGGGGTCAGCTCTTCCAGGCCAACGTACGGTTAGCTGCTGCGAACGATGTGAAGATCGCAGTGAACGACGATGATGACGACGATGGCCTGGCTGTAGATGACCCCAACCTCGACATGGCTGTCAATAGTGGTGATGGCGGGCTCGACCAGCTCTTCGGCGCACCGAAGCAGGCCACGCCGAATGCAGCAGCTGCGGGCGGAGCGCCTAAGATCCCTGCGGTCGATATGCGCACGGCGGTGCTCCGCAGCAACCTCAACCCTGACGTATCGCCGCGCAGCCCAGGAGGAAGCCCCAGCGGCTCCTTTCTCATTGGCGAGGAGGAGGAGTCCGGTTCTCCCCGGTCGGAGCGCAATATCGGGCGACCACGCGGGAGCGGCCTGAGCCCCATGATCAGTCCTATCTCAACGCTGAGTAAGGGTGAGCCCAGGGGCGAGCTGCAGCAGGAGGTTGCGGTGGTCACAGCCGCTGCCGCCGCCGTCAAAAGTCTCGGAGCTGGCCTCCAGCTCACCGCGGCCCAGCTGCGCGGGACTCAGGGCTCGCCGAGCCCGCGCTCCTCCGTCGCCTCCTCTCCGCGAGGACCGCCGACGCCCAAGGGCTGGCCTCCAGGGAAAACGCCCCCGCCGGGGGCCCCGCCGGGACAGGAAGGGCGGAAGCCGAGCGCCACGGAGTCGAACGAGGGCATGCCTCGCTCGTGCATCTCGCCCAGATCGCACGAGGGGGAGAAGACGCACCCGAGCAAGGAAGGGAGCAGCGCGACCAGTCTTTCCCGCCCAGTCTTCCCGCCGCCGCCCAGAAGGCCTTCTGGGCAGTTCTCCGTGCCGCCAGTTAGCTTGGTGCAGAACGCGGCGCCCACGTCGAAGCAGAAGCTCAGCAGTCGAAGCTCTTCCTCCACCCCCGCGGGCCCGCACTTTGCGGCGGCAGCGGCGGCGTTCAGACAGGAGGCGGAAGAGGCGGAACAGCAGGCGACGCGGAGACGCAATGAACGGCTGGGGCGCGCGAAAACCGAAAACGACCGCCGTAGAGAATCCGCAGGTACTGTGGGTGGCAGGGCCTGAACGATGCGCAAGCGCCGAGGGTGTGTCCCGTCTTCTTTTGCTGTAAATTATCCCATAAGAGTGATGACGCCCGTCACGCAAGCTCCCAGCTCTAGGGCAATCCTGCGTTAGTTGATGGCTGCTTTCACCCTCTTGTAAGTTTCTTCTGCAACCAGCGAAACGACCCAATTTTTCGCGTCTGGGCGTGTCCGTACGGGTGGCACCCGTTCGGTAGCACACGTGTCGGTACAGCAGCACACGTAATCTATGGCCAAGCCTCTGGCAGCGACGCCGCTGACGAGTCGCAAGGATCTTGCCACGGAGCCTGCCACCACCTCAGCGCCGCCCAACAGCCGGCCGAGGACACCCCGAGGCCGCAGTCCTTCACCCACACACCGAGGCCGCAGCCCTTCACCCACACCCCGAGGACGCTCTCCCTCACCCACACGACAGCCTAAAGCCACCGCCGAACGGCCCGCCTTCCGCGGCGGCCGGAGCTCGCAACAGTTTAATCGGCTCGAGGCACTTCTGAGCCGATGCATCGCCAGCGGCCCTGGCCTCGGCACGATCGTCGCTGGCTCAGAGGACACGTGGTTTGAGCTGCGAGCACTAGAGGGCACTGAGCCGCTGGATGTGGCCGCCAGCCGCTTCCAGGTCTCACTGAAGCGCCAGCTCACCCACCGGGATCTGCTGCCGGCGTCGCAGTATCTGCAGACCGCCGGAGCGTCCGACCGGTTGCCTATATCCGTTGTGCGGGGCTCGGGTGAAGTCGACGACTCGCTGCTGGTGCGCTACTCACCGCTCAGCGTCGCTGGCCTCTACCACCTTACAGTGATGCTCGACGGCCAGCACATCCGCCGCTCACCCCTCGCGCTCAGCGTCGTGCCCGGCGCGACAGCGCTGCTGTGCCACGCTGCCGCGCCCAGCCGCGAGCTCTGCGCGGGTGGCGAGGCGCTCCTCATGCTCCACGCGTGCGATCGCCTCGGCAACCGCTGCACCGCCGGCGGCGACTCGCTCGAGGTTCAGCTGCAGGACGCCGAACAGGCGCAGGTGGACTGCTCGGTGCTCGACCTGCGTAACGGCGCCTATGAGCTGCGCGCCACCGCGGTGGGGGCTGGCTCGTACATTGGCCGTGTGCTGCTCCGCTCGGTGGGGGCGGCGGGCGGCGGCGGCAAGGCTGCAGACGGTGGCGGCGGCAAGGCGACGGGCGCGTGGAGCACGCCGTCAGGTGGGGAGCACACACAGCCGCCCGCCTCGCCGCCGCCCGCCGCCTCGCCGCCGTTGGCGTTTGAGCTGTGCGTGCTCCCGCACACCTCGCACGCCGCCGCATGCCTGGTCGAGCAGCTGCCGCGCAAGGGGCGCGAGCTCGCAGCTCGGCCAGCGCATGGAAGCCTCCCTGCGCACCTGACGGTTGATGAGGCCGTGCGGCTGCGGCTCACTGTGCGCGACAAGTTTGGCAACCGGCGCAGCAGCGGCGGCGACGGCTGGACCATCTCGCTCGACGAGATTTCCGAGGGTGCACCGCGCCCGCCGCCGCTGCCGGGCTCCAATGCGGCGCAACCGGAGCCTTGGGTGTGGGCGTGCGAGGTGCAGCCCTCCCCTCTCCCCCTCCTTCCGTCTCTGCACCCCCTCTGCACCGCACCTCCTCTGCCCCCTCTGCACCCTCTCTGAACGAGCTTATGCCGCCTCTCTGCAGCCTATCTACACCCTGAGCGCCCCCTCTGCGTCCTCTCCGCAGGACCAGCAGGACGGCACACACTTCGCGCGGCTGACATGCCACCGTGCCGGCACCTTCTGCGTCCGTGTGTGGCTACACCCAAAGGTAACGGACGGCGGCGGCGGCAGCGGCGGCAGCGGCGGCGGCGGCGGCGGCAACGGCGGCAGCGTCAGCGGCGGCGGCAGCAACGGCGGCGTGTTTTTATCGGCGGCGGCGGCGGCGGCGAGCGGCGCCTATGGCTGCGGTGGTGGTGGTGGTCACGCCGCGCCGTTTGTGGCCGCGCCGTTTGGCAAGAGGCGCGGCGGGTGGCGCGAGGTCACGAGCTGGCGGGTCGAGGTGGCGCCCGCCGCGCCGTCTGCACCACACTGCATTACGAGCGGCGAGGCGTTGTGCCACGCGACGGCCGGCGACGCGGCAGCCTTCGCGCTCGAGCTGCGCGATGCGCGCGGCAACGCGTGCGTCGACTACCCACCCTCCGACGTCGCGCGCTACCTCAGCCTGCACGTGCACCCCGTGCAGCCAGGTCACGATGCACAACCGTACCCCTTGCAGCCACGTACTCCCGCTGCAGCTGTCGGGAGACCCTCCCCGCTCATCCACGTGACTACAGCGGTCGCACCCACGGCGACCACGTGGATCAGCGGCGAGGCCCGCGCCACCGTGCAGGTCGCTCACGCGCCGGAGGAGGCGGGCCGCTTCCAGCTGTCTGTCCACTTTGCGGGCGACGGTGTGGCGGGCTCGCCCTTCGCCCTCTTGGTCGTCCCCAACGAGGTGAGCCCCGCACACTGCGTCTTACTAACGGGGCACGCAGCCGACCACATTGTCCACCGATCGCGTGACCAGCCGGCAGCACAGTCCGGGGCGCCGCACCCGTCGCTGCCCACCAACCTAGTGGCCGGGCAGGAGTGGGTGGCGCAGCTGCTGCTGCGCGACTGTGGGCGCAACCTCATCGCGGCCAGGCCCGAGCACCAGCTCTGCGGCGCCTTCGCACGCGTCGAGGACGACGAGGCACCGCACCGCGCCAGTGCCGCCGCCGCTGCCACCGCGAGGCCCACCTCGCCGCGCCGTGCCGCCTCGCCGACCCGCGCCGTCCCCGTTGCCGCCGGGCGTGGTTTCGTTCACTTTGGCGACGGTGGGAGTCCCCCGCTGCCGACCGAGCGCGGTACGTGGCACCACCACAGTGGCAATTACTTGGGCGCTGTGGACGAGGCGCGGTCCGAGGCGGTCAAACACACGCACCGGCGTGCGTGGGGCGGCGGGATGTTGAGCACGCATGCGGACAGTCGCGCACGCACGCCGCCGCAGCGCGCAGTCTCACCTGCGGGAGTTCGCGCCGCCACTGCGCGCCGTCTCGCCCGGGGGATGTGCTCCGGCGACGGCGGTGGCAGCGGCGGTGGCAGCGGCGGTTGCAGTAGTAGGAGCGGTGGCTTTGGAAGTGGCAACGGCAACGGCGGCGGCACTGGTTATGGCAGCGGCACCAGAAGTGGCACCGACAGCGGCTTTGCTGACGGCGGAGGCCTGAGCGGTGGCTCTGCCGCTGAGGGCAGGAGAGTGCGGCGCGGCGGCATGGCGGTGCCAGCGCGCTTCCACGGCGGCGGCAAGGATGGGCGCTGCACCGTGCACGCGCAGCTGTGCGCCGCCGGAGACTATCGGCTGGTGGTCTCGGTGCTCGGCCAACCTGTGCCCTCGTCGCGGTGTTGGGTGCGCGTGGTGCCGGGTGCGGTGAGCGCGGCGCACTCGGGACTCTTCCCGGGCACGGCCGTCGACGGCTCGGTGGTGCGTGCGGCGGAGGAAGCCTGCTTCGGGGTGGTGGCGCGGGACGACCAGGGCAACGTGGTCCCCGCGCCGCCGCCGCACGTGGACTGCAAAGTTGCCCCCCACCGTGCTGGGCACTGCAGCGTGGAGATGCACGACGACGGCTGTGCGATGGTCCGGCTGATGCCCGAGAGAGTGGGCGAGCTGCTCCTGCATGTGCGCATGGGAGGACAGCCCGTGATGGGCAGCCCCTTTGCGGTGCGCGTCGTCGCAGGGCAGGTGCAGCTGCATGGATGCCCATAGGTCGTAGGCAGGTAGCTAAGCAGCCCTCAGTAGACGCGCGACACCCGCGACTATTCTGTCAGGCGCACGGGCCGAGCTCAGTGGCGCGTGGCACGGGTATCGCGCACGCGCGACAGCGCGAGCCAGCTTCGTTCGAGGTGCGGCAGCACTAAACCTCGTGAACCTCGTGGCCCGTACCCTCGCCCTACCTCTCACCCTCTTCTTCACCCTCACTAGGTACTGCTGAACGACGCCGCAGGCAACACGTGCGTGCACGGCGGCGAGCCACTGCGCGTTACTATCTCGCCGCGCGCGGCGCAGCACGGCGACTACGGCGAGGTCCTCTCGGTGACCAATCAGCCCGACGTCTCCTTCCTCCCAGCCTCAGCCTCAGCCTCAGCCTCAGCCTCAGCCTCAGCCTCAGCCTCAGCCTCAGCCTCAGCCTCAGCCTCAGCCTCAGCCTCAGCCTCAGCCTCAGCCTCCGCCTCAGCCTCAGCC
>Ga0209302_10000489_pt1 | contig 23439 bp, 17 predicted proteins | sample ArcOceMetagenome_2_FD_187445 | JGI IMG/M metagenome (GOLD analysis project Ga0209302, IMG submission 187445) | Marine eukaryotic phytoplankton communities from Arctic Ocean - Arctic Ocean ARC135M Metagenome (SPAdes) (version 2) | ecosystem: Environmental > Aquatic > Marine > Oceanic | place... | reverse complement strand
TATACTTGTTACTCTCGTTATACTTGTTACTCTCGTTATACTTGTTACTCTCGTTATACTTGTTACTCTCGTTATACTTGTTACTCTCGTTATACTTGTTACTCTCGTTATACTTGTTACTCTCGTCGAATATGTTTGGGACCAATTTTATAATCAAAACTTACAGAGCCTTTCTACTAAAAAGCGGACTCGAACCACTATCTTTCAAGGTATGAGCTTGATGCTTTACCAATTAAGCTATTTTAGCTTTATATATAAAACAGTATTGGGTTTAGTGGACTTGACTACTTCAAAGTAAATTAGTCACACAGACGTTAAGGTTTGGTAAAGCTCGATGGTCAAAACCTATAAAGTACTTGCCCCGGATTTATTGCTTAGCGCTTACGCTAATAAAGTGGCTGAATTAATAATACGCGCCACGTAGTGGTAAATAAGATTATAGCGGGATCGTATCTTAAAAGTACGGCTAGTATATAATATTCTTAAACAAAGTTAAAACTTTCTTACGTTTAAGAGTTCTAGTTAAAGGCCCATTTAAGAATTTAGACCTAGGTTCTTGCTTTTTTTTTAGTATGAAACCAGAATTAGTCACTAACATGACAGTGGATTTATTTTTATATATTTGGCGGTAGTTAGATCTAGTAAACATAAGCTTACAAATATCACCCTTAACGCTATACTTATACTTGAATCCCTTATACTCTAGCCTGGGAGGTTCTACTGATCTAGCGGAAGCCTTGATAAATGCGCCTACCCTTGCATTAGTTTTTCTAAAACCTTGGTAAAGATGAAAAGTTTTTACTCAGTTTACGTTTGTATTATCAGTGACAAAAATTCATGATTCTTTTAATATGATAAGCGAGCTAGTGAGAATTGCACTCACGTAGAAGCGGTTATGAGCCGTTCCAAAGACTACTTGGAAGCTCGTTTTACTTTAAGACTTTGGTTTAATATTCGTTTACTCTCGATACTTTTACGATTAGTACAAATAAACAATATTTTAGTGTTGTAGTCTACAACACACCTATAAAAAAAAGTTATAGATAAGCTTCCTACTTTATATAGTTTTCAGTAGTTATCTTTCCGCAACATAGCGTATCAACCTGCTTTGAATAAAACAATTGATTTACCAGAGGTTACTCTATCCCAGTCCTCTCGTACTAAGGCAAGGTTCTATACTTTTTTAATTTAACAGCAGATAGGGACCAAACTGTCTCACGACGTTCTGAACCCAGCTCACGTACCATTTTAACGGTAGAACAGACCGACCCTTGGAAGATTATTCTCAACCAGGATATGGTGAGCCGACATCGAGGTGCCAATCAACTCCGTCGATGGGAACTCTTAGGAGTCATTAGCCTGTTATCCCCGGCGTACCTTTTATCCGTTGATCGATAATTTTATCAATAAAATTTATCGGGTCACTATGGCAGGCATTGTAAAATACCCTTATAAAACATGTAAGTTTTATAATCAAACTAGTTTTTATTCATTACAATAATCACATGGCACACACGTTTTAATAAGTTGTTGCACACCGCCGTTGCTTTTTAGGAGGTCACCGCCCCAGTGAAACTAGCATCCATGCAGTATATAACGCCTACACAATACATTTATGACGTTACGAACAAAAAATTTTACTAATTACGGTATATACAGAAATTAAATTTCTTACCCTATATTATTAAAATATTAATGTAATACATGGTTCTAGTAAAGGTGCACGGGGTCTTTCCGTCCCGCTGTTCTAAGTAGGCATTTTCACCTAATGTTCGGGTTCACTAGATTATAGTTGGAGACAGTGGGGCAGTCGTTACACCATTCATGCAGGACGGAACTTACCCGCCAATGAATTTCGCTACCTTCGGACCGTCAGAGTTACAGCCGCCGTTTACTCTAGCTTTGCTTAGTAAGCTTTAACTTACAAGCATTTACTGTTAAGCACTGGGCAGGTGTCAGACTTTATACATCATTATTAAATTTTGCAAAGTCCTGTGTTTTTGATAAACAGTCGCCGCCCCCTCTTTTCAGATGCTTTAAATTTTTAAAGCCCCCCTTATCCCGAAGTTACAAGGTTATTTTGCCGAGTTCCTTCAACTATATTCTTCTATCGTCTCGGTATATTCTACCAACTTACTAGTGTCAGATTTAATACGCTCTGCGGAATAAGGTACTAAAAAGGATTACTCTTTTTTAGCAACTTTATACACCCTACTACAGTATAGTAAGGGCCACTAATTTTTTTCTAGGTTTAGGCACACATAAATTATCTATACAGAACGGTTCACAACATATGCTTTGACGTCGAATTAGTGGTCAACTCATCAGACTTACGGCTTTAGCCTATTCTTTAGAGAGCGTATCGGTCATATACGTATTACGTTGAAATGAAACTCTAAAGCTTTCGACGATTATGATAAACATATTTTTACGTTACTATCGCTAGCATTATTAATACTGATTTCTCGAATAAATTTTGCAATTTATCTTCATTGAATTACAGAAAACTCCACTACCAAGATTTACTCTTCCGCTGCTTCGGTTAATAGTTTAATGCCTATACATTATCGGCCCATAAATAAATTTGTACTTATTCTCGTAGTACTATGCTAAACTAATGAGCTTTTACTCTTTCTTTAATGAATGGCTGCTTCCAAGCCTATCTCTTAGTTAGCTTTCTATTTACAAACCTTTTTACTTAACTATTATTTAGCACCTTATCAAGCGGTCTGGGCTGTTTCCCTCTTGACGTATCACCTTAGCGCGATTACGTCTGAATAATTTTTTTTACTTAGCTATATTGATCGTTTTTTTGCGTATGGTCGAATATTCTATCACCGTATACAAAAATTACATTACCCCAGCTAAGTAATAAAAATCTCATTACTTAAATAATTTTCGTGGAGAACCAGCTATCACTAATCTTGAATGGCCTTTCACCCCTAATTACAGATCATCCCAGACTAATGCAACAGTCACGGGTGCGGTCCTCAAATTTCTTATCAACCTGCCCATAATTAGATCGATTAGCTTCGGGTTTAATAGCTTACACTTGTTAGATTATTTTAGCCTAAACTAGGTTTAAGCACGCTAAAACTATTAACTCGCTAGCCCATTATGCAAAAGGTACGTTATTGCTGATGCTTTAACAGTTTACACACTAAGTTTCAGTTGATATTTCACTACTCAAATTGATAAATTTTAACCAGTTCCTTCACAGTACTTTTTACTATCGATAATAAAAATAGTTAGCTTTAGAAGTTGATTCTCCTTTGTTCTATCACGTAATTACATTCCGTGATATACTTAACTACTAATAAAAATGTTTACAAGGCTTTCACTTTCTTTGGCAGCAGGTTTTGGTGCTTTATCCATCTTTTTGTATAATTAGCTTAGCTATCTCAATTTCGCTCACCGCTACTCTCGCTATTTCGGTTGATATGTTTAAAAAGTACTAATAAGATGTTTCTCTTCGTACTTTAATACTTATTTATTTTACTAATCCCAGCCCAATAAAACGCTCATAGTAAATATTGAGTTATAATCTCATTTGATTTTTATTATCAAGGCATCCGCTTAGTGCAGTGTTATCTTATAAGTATATGTAAATATTTATTAAATTGTTATTAGTATATGTTTACTCCAACAACAGGTTCCCCTACTATTACCTTGTTTCAACTTCGCTCAAATTGCTACAATATCCTTAACTCCCTACAAACTTATTCTCTTACCTTACAAATAAGTAACGCAAAGTATTACTATCGATTATCCACTAACTAACGTAGCCGGCTAGTTGATAATTTCACGCAGTACGCAATAAAACTTAAGGAAAGTGTCCAGCTACTACAACTCTTCGAGCGTGATGGGCGGTGTGTGCAAAGTTTGACAGATCATTCACCGCAACGTTATGATTTGCGATTACTAACGATTCCAACTTCATGGGGGAGAGTTTCATCCCCCAATCCGAACTTTGACAATTTTTAAAGATTAGCTTGAAATTTCTTCCTCGCAGCTCATTGTTTTTGCCCTTGTAGCGCATGTGAAGCCCAACATATATAGACCATAATGACTTGACTTCTCCTCCTCTCCCCCAAAACCGATTACCTCCTTGAGAAGTTTATTTTATCAGCTTTGTAGTGTAAAAAAATAAATAAAACAGAATTTCTTTAACCCGTATAGGTATGTTTAAAAAATATTTTGTTTGATATTTATGCTGAAGGTTACGTCCGTTAAGTAAGTAAATATAACGTTCTACAACACGAGCTGACGACAGCCATGCAGTACCATCTTAAAAGCTTTCGATTTATACCCTTAGATATTACAATAAACTTTTTCAATACGTTGGTAAGATTAGGCGCGGATTATCGAATTAATCCACACGCTCCACCGTTCAAACAAACTCCCGCCAATCTGTTTAAGTTTAACCTTTGCAGCCTTACTCCCCAAGCGAGGCATTTAAGCGTTAACGTACACACGCAAAAAACATATTTGCACATGTGATGCCCATTGATTCATAGTACAAACTACTAGGGTCTCCAATCCTATTCGATACTTGTACTTAAATGGTTCGACGTCGGGTTATGATAGCACGCTGCCGAGGCTATTGAGAATCCCTAATAATCTTATCATATTTTATCTCTAGATTATAAGGATTACGTACTTCTTATCAACCCCTAGCACTAAGGTTTCGCTAGTAATTTAATTAATCTTTGGATTTACCTTACGACTTCTTAGGCAGTCTAGCCATACTTTACGCTCAGTAAAGGCCAGTAACGCTCCCCCGTCAAGGTATTACCGCAGCTGCTGGCACCTTTTTAGCCCGGGATTCTAACAAATGTACTGTCGTTGTATTCAATTGCGGACAGACTTTACAACTCTCGTAGTCTTCATGATTCAGCTTGAATCTATCATCTTACGCGTAGTGCTGGTTCAAACTTTCGTTCATTGACCAATATTCTCCACTGCTGCCAACGGTGGGGTGTTTTTCAGCCCCCATGTGACTGGACAATCTCACAACCCAGCTAAAGGTCTTCGACTCGCTCTTTAGTTTCCTAATGTTATGGCGATTATCTACCTCAATACTAATTTACTCCAAAGCGCTTCATGCTTTTAAAAACAATACTCACTGTTCAGCACCGTTAGTGCTATATTAGTTGTAGTGTAGTAGTAACTCGGCTTTTAGCTTAGTTAGGAGCGACTACTTCGCACAAAACTTAATTTACAAAAGCCAGGTTAATTTCATCTGAGATGCTACAATGTTTTTATTTGTAATTTGTACAAACTTTGGGACAAAACTTAGTATATTACTCACCCTTGCGCTACTTAAATTAATAAAAATTTACGTTCAACTCGCATGTGTCAAGACACTGCGCACGCGTTCACTCCGAGCCACAGTCAAACTCATAGTAAATAATGTTAGTAAAATCCACTTTTTTCATTATTTTTAATAATCTATTTACTTTATTTTCTTAGAAAGTAAATAAAATAGGCTTAAGAAATAAGCAATTACAGGCTTAATTGAGAATATAGAAGTTATAGGATCGTTACTATTTAACGTAGTGAGTAATGGCCTTATAGAAAAAGCGATAAACACTAAATACATAAATAAGAAATAGAAATCACCTGAGTCTACTAACTCGAATCCATACTTCTCTGAAATTAAAAAACCTAAGAAGGCTGCTAGCAAGGCGGCTGAACCTCCAGACACTATATCGTAAGCAGGCGACCTAGAGTACTTAAGTTTGGTATAAAGCCTTTCTTTCCTTAAAAAGTTGACGTTGACTATATTGTGTGATGAGGTAAACACGTTAGTAATTGAACCTGAATTAGTTAGAACTTTTGATAACTTGTGCTCCAACAGAAGCATGCGTCGATCTGCTGATTTAGATAAGACGTAGTCTCTATACATTTTGTTCTCTCGGAAGTTAGTTAGATCTAAATCAGTATCTACGTATAAATGGGCAAAATCAGTAAGAGGTTTGGTTGCGTCAAGTGTAATATCGTATGCGTCCCCGAAGCCGCTGTATTTTAAGGTCATTTTTTGGGGTGAAGACAGTATGCTTTCTGACGTTGAGGTAATTGAAAACTTAGAAAACATGTCTACAGAATTCATAAATATTAGATTAGTGCTGCTGGATTTTAACGCTTTGCTTACTCAGTATTTTGAGGTATCGTGGGACCTGTGAGATTCAAAATCTAATATTATATGATTAAAATTTCTCATTAATTGAGAGTAATGGGACTCGAACCCATAGCCAATAGATCAAAAGTCTAGTGCTCTACCAATTGAGCTATACTCCCTTTAAACTACTTTTTCTTTTTATTTCACACTCTAACAACTTGCGGCATATTCTGCTGAGATATAAAGTTTTGCGATCTGATAAAAAAAGAAGACTGCATACTATCTAAGGTTTTGGCTTCCTTTATTTGAGAGTAGTTGAGATAGTTGAATATGCGCTGTATCAGAAAATACATTAAAATTGCTGCTATTAGGCCAAAAAACAAACTAAAGTTTATTGAGAAGAATTCGAAAGTATTTAACGTAAAGTAAGTCTCTCTCAGAGTGTTTAAGTCAGATACTTCATGAGTCATAAGAAGGTGATAATAGTCTAAATACGTTATGTGGAATATCCAGACTTTTGCTAAGTCACGATTTAGTAAGTTGTCAGCGTAGTTAGTAAAAAAATAGAAATACGCAAAAAAACCAAAAAATATACTTATTGAAAATATTAATAGCCTGGCTGACGTGTTAAATAATGACTTGTGTTGTAAGAATGATGTGAAGTGTATCATAAAAATGAAGAACACTAAACCAACACCCAAATCTATTACTCAAAGAAAACCAATATAAATATCTGCGTCATTGAGCATAGAGTACATACCTATAATAGTTAGATATAAACCCGCCGTGTATAGAAGCATCATAATGTTACTACTCATTATGAAATAGAATACTGTCATAGTAGCTAGTAGCTCAATAATTAAATAGTCAGGGAATATCATTTATAATTGCGCACGCGCTAAGGTTAGTAAAGAGTAATAAGTTGTTGATAGCGATAGTTAGCGAACGGAATAGTCGCCGTATAGAGATTAGATGGTGCTACAATAAGCGAAGAAAATGATTACCGCATAATAAGGTATGTGTCTATTTAAAGTGCCTAATATCGTCGAACTTACGAAGATAATTATGCAACTCGTTTAGTGCGAAAAATAAGGCGAGCGTGACTACCAAAGTAAAAACGAAAGTATTGCCATACATAAATCATTGGAAACAGTAGTAACTGACTAGGCACGCTAGCGCGCCGTAAATAGCCCACATAGGCAATCAGTACAAGGTTACAGCAAGTGCCGTAAAAATTATTAGTAAGATAAAGAATCAGGGAAGAATTCAAAGAGGCTTGTCTTCACAGAAATGAAGTCACATGGGCATACAGTAAGTTGAGGCCCAGGAGAATGCTCAACGAAAGAAGTGATCGGTTTGGTGCATAAGGTATAATAAATATAATAACATTTATAATGTAAATTATAGAGTAGCATGTAGTGGTCTATTTAATATGACTAATATCGTCGAGGTTACGAAGGTAATTATGCAACTCGGTTAGTGCTAAAAGTAAGGCGAGCGTGACTACCAACGTAAAAACGAAAGTATTACCATACATAAATCATTGGAAACAGTAATAACTGACTGGGTACGCTAGCGCGCCATAAATAGCCCGCATAGGCAATCAGTCCAAGGTTATAGCAAGTGCCGTAAAAATTATTAGTAAGATAAAGAATAAGAGAAGAGGTGAAAGAGGTCCGTCTTCATGTAAATGAAGTCACATGAACATACAGTAAGTTAAGGCCCAGGAGGATGCTCAACGAAGGAAGTGCTCGGTTAGGTGCATAAAGTATAATAACATTTATAATGTAAATTATAGAGTAATATATAGTGGTCTATTTAATATGCCTGGTTGCCTAATACTTACGAAGAGCTTTATACAGCGAGACTAGCATGAAGAATATGGCAATAACAACTACCAATATAAAAACGAAAACATCACCGCATCTAAATCATTGGATGCAGTAATAACCGACTAGGCATGTTAGCGAGCCATGAATAACCCAAGTAGGCAATCTATGTAACTCAGAAAGTGCCATTAGGGTAGGGACAGCAATAACTAATCAGGGAAACATGTCGTCATCGAAAAAGATCCAAATGAGGAAATAGTGAATTATGATGCAAATGGCTGATGCAAAGAGTAAGAAGTCGAGTATTTTTAATAACATTTATAAAAACTAGTTATAAAGTAATGTTTAGGTGTAAAAAGCTAAGAGAGTGGCAAGTAACAAGGCTTACTTAAGATTAAAATGTTTATTGTAGTGAAGCTAACCGCTGTTAAAGGGTCTTCCCATGGTATGGATCTTTCAATTTCACTAAATACGCCCGGGGCGATTTCTAAGTGCGTTGTCGTAAACTTTTCGATGAGTTCTTCAATTTTACGGCTACTATCATAGATTCTGCAACAGTAATACAACCTAACGCGGAGAATATTATTCATAGCTATATTAAGTAATTGAATTGGTATTAAAATAAGGTCCATAGTACCGTCAAAACGAAAGTAATGGTGAGTACTATGAAATTTATTCTTTTCCTAAACGTAAAAAGAATTGAGGACGGCATTGAATAAAAATTTACATGTCTGAATTGGTTCTTGAATAACATTTATAATACTATAGTTTAATGTCTGCGGAGCAAGCTTCGAAGGAAGAAGCGTCGAAGAAATTTAGATTTAGGGTGTTATTGGAGTTAGTCGTGTTTAAGCTAATTACAAAACTATCGTGGGAGGCTACGAAATAACTTAAATAGTCGTTGGTAAGGAATAAATCGGAGCCGCCTGCTGCAGCACCAGGAGTATTACTATGGGGCAAAATACCACTAGATAAAGTATTACCTAATAATAAAATATTCATATCTAAAAGTAAGTACTCCGAAATACTTATTACAGGGTAAGAACTGTCATAAAGGTCTGAGTTACTTTGGAAACTAGGAGATAGGCTAGTCGTATTCAACCTGGGTTGTAAAGTAAAATATGCTTTTTTATTTAAGAAACTTCTACTGTCCTCGAAAAAGTTTATTATAGAACTACTGTTTGCGATATTATTTGTTATGGCACCGCTTGTATTTTGTATGTTTGAGGATAGTAACTCGTTTGCTTTCGTAGAGGCTCAAATATTTTTAGAGGAGATACTAGAGTTAAACGAGGGGTTACCTACTAAAGCCTTGGCTTGAGAATACGTAAAATTTGAGTTTGAAAGGCATTCACTTACAGGTAAACTGCGAAGCAGTCACCTGGTTTGCTTTCCTACTGATAAGTTCTGCTCAATGGAGTGGTTCAGTAGGCTGTATAAAGCTTTATCCTTGTTAGACGATGACAAAGTATTACCGTCTAGCCTTAGTTTATGTGCGGAAGCACTAATACAAGCATCCACACTGCTTTCAAAATTTGATTCTAGGCTAGGTAAGCTAAAGCCTTCAAAGTGTTCAAAGCCTTCGCTGCCGGCAAAGGGACTGTCTGAGATCTCTAAGTAAGCTGATATCATCCTGTTCGTATTTTGGAATACGAAACCGCCGCTATCTAGCTTGACTTGCGAATGGTCTAATTCGGCCATAACGTTACTTACCTTGTAGGCCTGCCTGACTAACTTTTCAGCACCCTTTAAGTTTGTGTTATTAGGTGAAAGGCTTACCGGTAGCTTCTGAGAAGGTTTAGTAGGTTCTGGGCTGTAGACCGGTAAACGCAAATTGTTCGTGCGAATACCCGTTGGTGCAAGACTACCAAAAGCAGATAAGTACAAACTGTTCATATAGTTTGTAATTCTTAACCGTATGTAGTAAAAGAAAAGCCAGGTCGCAGTCATTACGTAAAGAGTTCAGTCTACAAGATAAGATCACAGCCAAGCGAATGGTATAATAAAAGTATCGTTCGTGGAGCTATCAGCCCTAAACGATAAAAAATAGGCAAGTGTGATAAATACTATGAAAAGTAACAGAGATATCACAAAGCCCTTTATATGGGTGGTTTTAATGTTTTGTACCTTTAGGTCAGATCATTTAGAATTACGGTAAACATTTCCTAGGTTAGCTACAGTTTGTGTGGTCTTATTAGCCCTTTCGAAAAATATCTTTAGCAGATTGGCTGTTGAGTGTTTGTACTTTATATTATCATAATAGGTGCTCGTAAAAAAATTGATTAACTTGTTTAGTGCTTTCAATTATTAGCGAGCGTGGTCGCTATGTTAAAAAATCTTATTAATTTCGTTGACTCAAGAAGTTTTGTCAAACGAGGCTAGTCTTAACTTATCTGCTAATTGCTTATCAGTAGTGTCAAACATGTCTGTAACGGGTGAGTAGTGCATAAAGTGCGTACATCATAAGAAGAAGAGATCGCGCTTCATAAAATAGACTACGATAGGCATTCAATGGTGAAATCTACCACAAATCTCCATACACTGACCTCAGAAAATACCAGATACTAGAAATATGGTAACCCTATGGGACGAATATCCAGGAACACAATCGATTTTAATACCCGCGGAAGGTATAGATCACGAGTGTATTACGTCCCTGGAAGAGGCTAATATGTGAAGTCTAATCTCGATTGGCATAGCAATGGCGCCTGTAGCGTGCAGCCTAATCATATTAGTGATACCCTTTTTCATAGGTCGGTATTGACTTTTCAGCAATCCTCGGTTAGCACCTAGCTGCTTATCAATAGAAGTATCTAAACCTAAGTAGTAAAATAAGTAATTTGTGATAAATGAGGTGTTAACTCCTGTGGATGCTATGGCGTCTTTAAACAAGTTAAACCGCATAAAGTTTAAGTCTTGATAAGTAAGTTCCCGAGTAATCTCCGAACTAAAAGATACTGGATCTATTAAGTTGTAACCCTTTTGGACCTCCAACAGCAAGCTGTTGGTTGGTGAGGCTGTAAGATAAGAAGGTAAGTTAGCTGTAAAACCCTTAGCGTTAAAGTAATTTCTGTATAAAAACTCCCGCTTAGTTAATATATCGACTAACTGAGCTGAGTTACTATAAAAACCTTGTATACCTGATAAGGGACGTCAAGAAGACTTGGCAGGTGTGTTTACTCCGGACATAGAAGGAGTAAACTCGTTGGTTAGGTTTACGCTAAAGTTAGGCGAGCTTCAGTAGGCATAAGAGTCTTTTAGTAGTAACTTTGTGTCAGATAAATCACTATAAGAGTTATAAATAGTGTTATTAAACTTGTACCAGTTTGAGACTCTGGCGTAAAAATAGGGAGTGTGAGCTCAATTTGGCATATAGTTTTTACGTGCCCTTGAAAGCCTGTTTATATAGTTTTCGCTCTCGTTTAGCTCGTCACCTTTTTGGGTATCATATTCAGTACTCTTATTGAAATATGGTACTCCTGATAGGGAGTACCTAGCTACTGAAGACGGCTGAATTTCAATTGAGGATCACCTGGATTGTCAGTCAAATCACAAGTAACGGGAAGAATCGCTTATGGCTGAAATTAGGAATGGGATATCTAAGTAAGTAGAATTTAAGGAGTTTCATACAGAAAACAGCGCACTGAAATTTGTGTTATTAGAGTGGTTATAAGATTGCACACTGAAGAAAGACTCTTTGTTTTTAGCCAGCATACTCTCATAAGGAGATTTGCTAGCGGTTACAAAAGGATGCGATAGGTAAGAATTTGAAAAGTCTTGTAAACGGGAATGAGATCTACCTTCGTCTAATCTAGACTTGAAAACCTTTTGCATTGCGTTGTAAGTTACAGTAGCGTTACGTGCCGTTGAACGTAACTTCATGACGTTAGAAGACCTTAGGTCTTGTGTCACTGATTCTTCATCATGTAAATCGCTATCGGCGTCTAAGTTGTCGTAGCTTCAAACTACGTCCTCGTAGTCCGCCCTAAATGGGTCTAGTACAGCTGTATACGATAAAGAAGATAATCCCAAAGTTGAAATACTGTTGGTGTTTAACTGGTTATTAAAGTGCACATACTTATGAGACTTAACGGAATCTAAAGATTCATCCATAGCTTCTATAGAGGGCTCTAAAGGTACGGTAGAGAAGTTATTACGTGCGACTAAATTAGAAGGTAGTACGGCCTCTTCGGTATAGATAGGCAGCGAATTGGCAACGCTATTATCAATCAACAAGGATGCTAGCGTCTTAGTAAAGGGTCTGTAGTGCATTGAATTTTTAAATTTTTTAGAGCGGGTAGATAAGTTAAATAGCTCCTCCTGCTTCTTAAATACTGAGTACTCAGCGTTACTTTGTAATATATTTAAGTACTCGTCCTGGGAGAAAGACGAAAAAGTAGACTCCCAAAAGGCGTCCTCTAACATCTCTAAGGCTTCTCAATTTTTGAAATCATACTCAGGGTACTCCACGATAGAAGGTAAGTACAGTTGTGATGAAAACTCCTTTACCCTAGGTAAGTTGGAGAAACGGTGGACTGACTTAGTGTTAGCTCAAACCGAATTTCAGTAAGCAGAGAATAGGTAAGCGGGAGCAGTCTCCTCTTTACTTTTTAATAATACGGGAGGTAAGTCCTCAAATCCGTCCTGGTACTTATCGAAGCCTTTGTCACTTCAAGAAGATTGATTAGAGTAAATAGGTGTGTGACTAGCGTCAAGTGATAAGTCAGAGGACATCAGCGCGTTAGAGACTTCCGCGTTAGCTCAATTATTAGTTGACGCGCTATACAAGCTCAATTCGTTTGCAGAAGAGTGCTTCTCACTGTCTATAGTATTTGAGACTAGGCTGGATAAATTGTTACTTTCTGATACTAGGTTAAAATTGTTTTTACCTAAGGAAATGTCGTTAAGGTTTCTAACGTTTTTGTCTGAACTTAAGAAGCTTAAATCTGAAGACTTTAAGTCTCTGAACTTATAGCTGGAGCTAGTATTGGTTTTATTAGTAGCAGGGGATGAAGACTTAATACCGCTGGGTAAATCGCCACTGGGTAAAGTACCCACGCTTGTGACTGCTGCGTTAGACTTTGCCAAGTAAACTTTAAGTGGGTTTGCGTGGAACTTAGAATCGTTGGTCGAGCTTATAGATTGCTTATTACTTATGTAACTTGCGTGATTAGTAGCCTCTAAAGATGTGCTAGTATTGTCGCTAGAATTAGAAACTGCGTTGGCTATATAACTAGTATTGGACTGGTCAGTACTCAAAACTAAGGCTTTGGCGTGCTTGGCTTCTTGAACACTATTAGATATATTATAGTTGTAATCCAACATCTTAGAAACTGACTTAGATTCCAAACCGTATTGAGAAGGTGTTGAAGCCAAGGTAGAGTAACCATGTTGACGCATAGTACCATAGCTATAAGAGTCGTTAAGGTTATTTGTATTGAGGTATAAATTATAGAGCTTGTTATACCTTTGCGAGTAGTTAGACGAATCTCCGTAGAGAGACTGAGGACTAACTTTAGAATGGTACTGAATTTTCTTGAAAGCAGAACTATCCTTTAAGGTAGATAGTCCGACCTTTGAGTAGTTAGTGAAGTTTACACTGCCGCTCTTATCCATCGGTGAAATAAGTACGTGAGCAGGCGAATTAGAAAGGGACTGTAACTGCTTGTTTTGGTACGACTTTCACAAGGAGTTAGACTCTGTGTTGGTGGAGCTTGAGTTATTATAACGTAAAGAGTTTCCTACCATCTCAGAATAAGAGGGTTTGACGTTATAGCTCAAGTCTATACCTTTGGGGTAGAAGTACTCTCAACCCCACTGATAAGCTCTTATACCTACTACTATCTCACCAGTACCGAAACCGTCGTAGTAATCAGTGGCATCTACGGTCTCCGAAATGATAATAGACGCCGCCCAAGAGACCGGGACAGTGGCTGTTATCAAATCGGCACACTTAGATCTACTAACTCCACGAGTTTCACGTTTGGGTTTAGTACGTAGATTACATCACCTAACTACATTTATGAAAGTAATAAAGTAGAACATAACTAAGGATATAAACATAAACCAAAGTCAGTGTTGATAATGTAAAATATGGATAAATCAAACCTCCTCGTGTACGAAAGAGGGCGAAGCTATAAACGGCTCAGGGTAATATAGCTTCACGTCGGGCGTAGAGTCTACATACTGTAGTGACTCTTCACCGTATCTGGATCAGACATCTAGCTCACAGATTATATCTTCGTAGCTAGGAAAAATCTGACACATCAAATCGACGTCATTTTTTGAGTTGCTTAGCCTTTCTATTTCTGAAACTAAAGAGTCAAAATTGAAAGTGCCGACTACGTTGGTGTCAAAGTACTGAGTAGCCGAGAAAAGGTTAGTATAATCGTGTTCGGTAAATAATTGATCGAACTTATTAAACTTGCTAAAAAAGGCTGACTTAGATTCGAAGGCATTCGAATAGGTGTTTAATATTTCTAAATTTCCCTTGAACATGTCCATAAAAGACGGGAAAGATAGAAAATCAGTTGAGGACTCGAGAAACGAGTGGACGCTTAATTTGTTGGCTGCGTGCTGCTTTCATAAATTTAAAAACATCTTATATTATTACTTGTAGGAGTAGAATAGGTAAGAAAAAAGTGTCGTTTCCAGTCTCTCTATCTCTAAGGTGTTCATGCTTTTTTGATAGTTAGAACTGGATCTACTTACTCTATGGTGATGTAAATTTTTACCTTGTATAAATGATAAACGGTTTATTTCAAAAAAATAAAAGTTTAGTCTGGTATTGAAACGTCCGGCACCAAAAGTGTTTCTGATTGCAGGCTTAGCTTGTCTGATACTATCGTATATCATAATAAAAAAGGACAGGATAGCTGCAACACTTAATAAATGTCCAGCACTTACTATAGCGTGTCAGCCACCCAAAGAGGAGGGATAATCCAGTACTCTCCTAGGCATACCACAATAACCGAGTCACATCATTGGAACGACGGTTAGGGTTTGACCTATAACGTAGTAAGTGTAGTGGATATAAGCATATATCCTGCTAAACTTAACTCCGTAAATTGCAGGGAAGTAGAAATAGAAGGCTCCGAAGATACCAAGCATACCAGAACCTGCGAGCATTACGTGGAAGTGACCGATTACGTAAAAAGTATCATGGAATAAAATATCTAAGCCAGTGTGGGCTACACACATACCCGAGATACCTCCCATGACAAAAAAGAAAGTGAAAGTCAGCATAAATAGTAAAGGGATTTCCATAACGAACACACTGTTTACGATAGTTACGCATCAATGCATTAGCTTGGTTGCTGCAGGTACAGAAATCATAACGGTTAGTGTACTGAATAACATCCTGGTAGTGTGGGATAGCCCTACCATGTACATATGGTGACCTCATACAAAAAAACCTAGTAAGGCAATGGTATACATTGAATATATTAAACTAGCTCTTGCGGAAATCCTTTTGCGGAAATAGTAAGACAGTACTGTGTTGGTAAACCCGAAGACGGGTAACATAATAACGTAAACTTCTGGGTGTCCAAAAAATCAAAACATATGCTGAAATAGGACAGTGTCTCCACCACCAGAATAATCGAAGAATGAGGTTTGCCAATGCCTGTCACTGATGAGCATTAGAATACCTATGGCTAACATGGGATTTGCTGCTATCATCATTCAAGAGGCTACAATTAGTGCTTCTGTAAAGAAGGCCCTTGCATCCCTCATTTTACGGTTGTTTAAGGTAGATAGGTAGCGATAGGTTACTAGGAAATTGGCTGAGCTTACTATAGAAGCGTTCAAAGCTAAAAAGACTCCCATTAAACCGATATCTGTTTTTCCGATAGCAGTGAAACGTGTTCTTGCTGAGAAAGGTGTTACCATTGCTCAACCAGGTAGCAAGTCTTTGGCGTTACGCTCAATTGCTCAAACATGGCCCTCTTCACCCAAAAAACGCCTATGCAACGTGTTTTGGTGGCGAGCTGAAAGCAGCTTACACCTTCAGGCCTCCCTGGTAAATTTTAACTGACGTCAGTTAGCTAATATACGCTGCTGTGTTGATGCTGTAGTAAACATCTTATAGAATTTCTGATTCATGGCGTTGACTGCTACAAACCTATCCGCTAAAGGTGCGTTAGAATTTAACATAGATTTAGCTCAGAAAAAGTTGAAAAAAGTGTCTACAGGAGCAACACTTGACGAATATCAATTATCAGAATCAGATAACTTAAGGTTTAATTGGTTGGTGAAGTTTGTATAAAATCTGGTGTAATTGGCCTTTAGTAGGTCTGAGTATTGATCGGAAAACATTCAAGGAGCTTTACGCATTCCACGAGCAACTTCAATGAAAGAGGTCATCAGTGAGGGGTATAACTTATCCCATACACCTAAATAGTGACCACACTTATAATCGTAGCTGATCATAGGGTTTGAAAATTTATTGTACCTAACATCTGAAGAGGACTCTATATTTGAGTAAAGTACGTCTTGTTGAGTTTTGAGGCCTTTAGACGAGCTGTAAACAGTGCTTGAGCCTAATTCAGCGGAAGTGACTAACTCGGGTTTACTGTAAGTCATGTAAGAAAAATCAAAGTTTAGGGAAACTAATGAAAATAGATATTGCACGTTGGTGGGGTTGAAAAAAGATAATAAAGACGAAAAGGTTAAGTTCACTAAAGAGTGGTAAACAGAATTAATTAAAAAAGATAGGCTTACTCATGTGGTGTTTAATAATACGGAGGGGTTAATAAAGCTGAACCTGTCTAACAGGTTAAAAGCGAGGTTACTAGTATTATAAGTATTAAGTAATTCAGATGTACGAAATTTTGAGGAGGTGGTGGTACCAAAATTGTAAAAGCTCAAAGCATCGTGATTTAAATTTAGGTTATTGTTGCTTTTATAACGTAAGCCTATCATCGAAGAATCCATAATATCCCTGTAGTCAGAGGAGTTTACGAGGTCGGTAAAAAAGCGCCTTTTCAAGATACCTTGAAGTTCTCTGATGTTAAAACAGTTCATACGTTGGTAACGCCTATCAGTACAAACTAACTGACACAGCATGAGAAGACCTCCTGGTAAAAACCAGAAGGCAGCACTATTTAGTCTTGGAAATGCTACGTCATGGACTCCTAGCTGTGTCGGTAGTAGAAAATTACCAAAGGCTCCGAATATTGTAGGCATAATCATGAAAAAGACCATGATGACTCCGTGCCCGGTTGCAATACTTAAATATTGTAGGCTATCACCAGCGAGGACTCCTACACCAGGGTAAGCGAATTCTAACCTTATTACGGTAGCCAAACTCATACCCGCTGTACCACTAACTAGAACGAAGTTAAAGTAGTTTACTGCTATACGTTTGTGATTTGTTGTGTAGATTCAGCTATTCATAGCGTAGCTTAATCGAGTTTTTATTCAGTAGAATGATTGCGAGATCGAAGCACCGGCTGTGTCAAAAGTTAAAGTGTGATTGGTCGAATTTGCGGTTAAAAAAGAAAATGATTTATGGTGATTATAAAAAAACATAAAGTATAAAAATTAAAGTCAAGGGGTTTGTGTGCTTTTTAATTTGTTGATAAATCTCGTACTGTACTTAACGTCATTCTTGGCATTGTCGTTTAAACTCAAAGAACGCGTAAACACATTTTGGACCAACAACAAGACTAGACCGACGCCAAATTCGACGGCCGAAAGCACTAAAAAGAAGAAGGTTAAGGAAAGAAAGTTAGCGTTATCGTAGACTATACCTAGAGATAAAACTAAAACATATAGCGTTATTCATAGTATCTCTGCTGTGAGTAATAAATGAAGAGCTGAGCTCACATTTAGCGTAATACTTATCATTATTAGTATAAAAAACATAATGTATAAATTAATATCACCGAAAAACATTAAATATTAAGCTGGGCTTTAGAAAATTCAAATTAATAGCATCTCTACGAGTATAGAGGCTAGTACCAAACTTAAGAACTTTATTCAACCCATTTTAGTCAGGTGGTCAAATCTATATCTAGGAATACCACCCCTAATAAAAACTAACAACGCGACTAAAAGTAAAAATTTTATTGAGACTACCAATGAGTCTAGCATGCTACTGGACATAGAGTCGGAAAGCAGTACGTAAATCACCTCTAATAAGATTATCATGAAAGCGAAAGACGAAGCCAGTAATGCATAAATGCTTATGGAATACACGTTTATAGTTTCGAGGATAAATGTGTCACTTACCGCTGAAGAATAGCCGTTGGCTACTGCGTTATAAGAAGTCGAAGTTAGTAAAGATAATTTTGAGGTAGAAAAGTTTCAAACTTGCATCAAATATAATAACATCTAAAGATTTTTACGTATTATGTCCAAGACAGCGCGCTCGCTTTGCGGCGACCGCATCGCTCCCATGGGAATTGGAAAAAGACTAATGTAGTATACTAAGCACTGAACGTTTTAGAGTATACCTAAGATAACCTTTTAGAGTTAAAATAGGTGTCTTCAGCGTATGAACAGGATACTGCGTGAATCTCAAAGGTTATCAAGAAAGTGACGTATAAACCTACTGCGTACTTCAGTGCTGATTCGACGGTTAAAAAAAAGAAGTAGGCGAACTTAGCTCATAACATGTAATAAATATAATACAAGTCGTAAGAGAAGCTGCTCTCGTCTTCCATAAGGAAAGATCGATCATCATTATTATCCATTGTAAAGAAGATGGTTCCGTGTAATGAAAAGAATAATTCTGCTAGATACTCATCGTCGTCGAAATCTCCAACAAAAATGTAGTAAGTATCTAAAAAATCCTCTACGGTATCATAAATATTTACACGAATTATTGTCATATAGAAACGCATGGAAAAGGAAAATAAGGCTAAAGCGTCCCCCTTGAACTGATCCATAATGAACCTGTTACTTCTACCTTCTGATACAGAAGCTTCTAAAAAGGAAAAGAAGTGTACAGAGTGCCTCATAACGAAAAATACAGTTAATAGTAGAAAGAAAGAAAAGTACATAGTATCTATGAATTCTATCATTTCCTCTTGGTCATCGTCAAAAGTGAATAAGGCTGCCACTCATCAAAACAAGAAAAATACGAAAGTTAGTAACACGGCCTCGAACTGAATACGTGTTTCCCTTGCGATGTTAATAAAATAATACTGAAACCTGATCATGTGATTCATGTAATTAAGTGATCACCTTAGGGAGGAAGAAGTTAAGACGAAGTAAATGATAAATCAGATGTAGAACACGAACATTATAAAAGATACTATACCTTCAGAGAAAGAGTAATTTAGGTTGTTGACATATGAATCAAAAACAGCAGAAGGTGTAAAATTAATACTAGATGAAAAGAAGTAGGTAGAGAAAAAGTCATTAAAACCTAAGATCAATTCAGGAGTTAATAGTAATACTACACTGTAAATATCTTGATAATTGGAGTTAAAAAGATGTACGTAGCATAAGTAAAGGTTGAAGAGCTCGGTGTTCAAGTCGACTATAAAGTGCATAAATAATGTCTTAAACGAAAATGAATAAACGTTGCTTGCTAACAGGATCACGTCTAGTTGGGAGATTTTTGTGATTGAATCAGTAAGTAAGTGCTGATTTATAAATGCAGAATTGTATAAAAAAGAGACGAAGGAAAAATCGGAAGTAGCTATAGAAGCTGTTTTTTCCCAATTTAGAGAGTCTGTTAATCATAGTTGGTCTGAGCTTTTGTAAGTTGACATTCAATTAGCTTCTACAAAGTTAGAATATTGTCTCATTATTTTAATTAGTAGAAAATCCAGACTTGAAAACCCATCACACCGGTGAATGTCGGAATTATTGACTTTGTGTGCAAACATTTTAGATTCACCGAAGAATAAGAAGTTTTACCTGACCTAAATATTATATTACGTTTTCTTGAGTTACCTGCGGCACTTATCTTACCTTTAAGCCTTATCTTGAAACCTTTAACACCTAAGTAGTTAAAGCTGCTCTGTAAATAGTTGTTAAACAAATACTTTAGAAACCGAAATATAGAGCGTGTTTTTCAAAAGCTGATTCTTTTTATCATTGCTTTCAGTCAATTGGAAATTAAAGAGGAGTCATGTAATCTAAAGCTTAAATGTATAATGTGTAGAGCCTCTTCTAAGAAAAACCTGTGACCTAATTTACGCTCGTAGGAGGCCATTCTAGGCATTCATCTCTTATACATTAAAATACTTTGACTATCGACCTGATTGGCAACCGACAGATTGTACTGCAACAACACTTTGTTACCTGAGCAATGTTCGAAGAAACGTATAAGCGTGTTGTGGTACCAAGGGGTTATATTGAGCCTTAGTATAGAACTTGTGACGTACTTTTTTACCCTCTTAGCGACTCTTTTCCTGAAACTAGGTACTGGGTATATATTAGTATAATCGTCATTGCTTAGATTTAGGGACCGAAGAAAGTGCCTAGCGTTGTTGTATCTACCGAGGAGCTTGAGCTTCATCAAGCTGGTGGATGACAAGTAGTGAGCTAATAATTGGTGAGAAAACTCATTTATAGGTAGATTAGCTTGACTTGGTAACAACTTAGCCGCGTAACTAGTGCCAAAATTAGATTCAGAAGAATCGTTAGGCAACGGTAAGTGAAATTTGTCGTAAGAGTATATTAAGGGTGAAGAAAGGCTTGCAAACTTAGAACGATAGACGTCCAAATTCTGTAAAGTGTTTACCAGATGTCTTACGCGCTTCAAAGAGCGTAACTTTTTCCTAAAGAGTCGGCTTACTAAATTGTTCTTTTTGAAAAAATTACCAGTACTGAACCTTAGCGTGACCCTTAGAAACTTATTAAATCTTCGTCGGTACTTTCTAAGGCGCGTCCTAGGCCTTTTAGCGTCCAAAAAGCGGGTAAGCTTAGCATTGGTGAGCTTTTCGGTACCTGAGGCAGGGCGAATAGGTAGAGGCAGCCTAACCACTCAAGATAGACTACTTTTCAAGTGGAGGCGATTGGTATAGTCAACCAAACTACTGGTAGTAAAATTGTTAGGTAAAAAGATCTTGTAAGAAAAATAATTCAACGCATAGGTATCCACTGATAACTTAGATCCAGTAATTACGGCTTTACGAAAAATTTTAGGCAAGGCAAGGCGGCGGGAACTTCGTATTAGATTTCTAGAGTTAGAGAAAAACTTCATAAATATAATCTCGGAGACAAAAGAAAAATCAAGTCGTTGATCGATTTGGAAGCCGCTTTCGCTAACTTCTTTACCGCCTAAAAAATTGGAAACCTTATCAAGTACCCCGTTCGAGAAAGTCGATAATAGACTTACGCAGTAATTGACTGGCCTTGTTGTTTTCAAGGCTGAGAGTGCAGAAAGGGATAGGTGCCTAACTAAAAGTAGGTTTACTATGCAAAGGGAATTCAAAGAGATTAAAGAGCCTCCGGAGCTCATAGCGCTGCTAAAAAAGGCATGAGAACCTGCAATGTTATTAGCTTTATGCTTAGGTAAGGTAAGGTTATTATTGACCAACCTTTTGATCGACAGCAGAGAAGCCGACCTGTTTTCACCAAGCATGGAAGACTGATAGCCCGTATTAGTGGAGAATTTGGGTTGTATGGTGCCCCCATAATTAATCCTAAAAGTACGCTTGATGACTAAAGACTTTAAGGCACATGCGTAGCTGACCAGATAGGCCCGGCCTGACTTGTTATTAACTACTATGTTTTTGACGGTAGAGCGCTTTACCGCGCGTAGGTATCTTTTTAATTTGGGCCTCCTGAAGACTTTTCTCTTTAAAGTTCTGGTATTTAGATTAACCAAGCTCATTAGACAAGGATAGCAGGAATCGAACCCACGCGTGTGATTTTGAAGACCACTGTTCTACCATTAAACTATACCCCTATACATTTGTACTAGTCCAGTACCCTATTTGACAACTGAACGCGCTTACTTATCTTACGTTTCAAGCGACCTTTTTTACCCATCTTTATATATCCATAGGGCCTAGAAGTTATTACCTGAACGTACTTGAAATCGAAATGCGCTTGCGTGTTTAGCTCAGACACTAATTGTGAGGTTTTGAATGGATTGCTATAGATAGTTACGGCTGACGTGTAAAGTGTTGACATGAACTCTTGGAGGTACTTAGGCGTCCTATTTAAGACTAGGGACATATCGCCTAATTTCGAAAACAGTAGTACTTTGCGTATCAGCGAGAATAAAAGTAAATATACCGCTTTTTTTTTGGTGAAAGACTTACCTTTATTTAAAAATTTAGCTATCACTCCCAAAGAACAGTTAAATAGCGTCAAGCCTTTAGAGCTACGCATCAGAGGGTAGAAACGCAGTCTTTTGTAGTTTAACACTAACTGGTTGTAGTTGTATCGTCTTGACTTTGAACTTTTTGCAAAGTTGGTGAGCACCGCGCTATTGAATCGACAAAGCGGGTATAAAATTAAACACTTTTTGAGTGTGCCTAGTTTGTAGCACGAAGCTTTAAGTGCTTTTTTGTTGGCTAAGTTAGTGATGTTGCTTATGTTCTTATAAAAATACAAGTATTGAGAAAGGTTGGGTTCGAACCAACGAGAGTAATTACTAACAGATTTACAGTCTGCCGCCTTCGACCACTCAGCCACTTCCCCATTATTAATTTAGGCTTACAGTTCGCTATTGTAGAGTTTTACTAAAAATATCAGCAGCAAAATAGTGGCAAACACTATTAGTGCGATAACTTCTAGGTTTATGTATAAAAAATTACTGAAGTTGTACATGCAGTTAATACGTACAAGATGGTAATAGTAGCATACATAGTTGTAATATGCATCGGAAATTTGTGGATTAATATAGGACCAAACGCTATAAGCGTGGTAAACTTTAGAGATTAGGGTGTAACCATGCATCAGATATACCGACAATTGAGTTGCCATTTATACGTACACATAGTAATAAAGTACTCAAACTACTACCTTAAATAAGAAGATTAGTATACACAACATATCAAATCCATAGTAGTCTAAGATAGTATAAAGTATAATAAAGTATAAAGTATAATAAGTATATAGTAACATATAGTAATACATACTAATATATACAATAATAATATATATACTAATAATATATATACTAATATATACAATACTAATAATATGTATACTAATAGTAATAATAATAATATAAAAAAGGCAATAATATAAAAAAGGCAATAATATAAAAAAGGCAATAATATAAAAAAGGAGGAATTTATACATATTATGTACCTTCAACTATGATAGTATACATGGGCTATCACTGTATGCCCTCTTATATAAGGGGTAAAGTTTTAGTAGCTCAGTTGGTAGAGCACAAGACTGAAAATCTTGGGGTCGCTGGTTCAAGTCCAGTCTAAAACAAGTGAATATTAATTACAAACTATATTTCAAATGTATCTTAGACAAACTAAACTTTTCTTTCATCGACAATATGCATCAAGCCGAGAAAAATTATAATTTATTGGTACAACCGTCATCGGTGTATTACCTAAA
>Ga0209302_10000488_pt1 | contig 23454 bp, 17 predicted proteins | sample ArcOceMetagenome_2_FD_187445 | JGI IMG/M metagenome (GOLD analysis project Ga0209302, IMG submission 187445) | Marine eukaryotic phytoplankton communities from Arctic Ocean - Arctic Ocean ARC135M Metagenome (SPAdes) (version 2) | ecosystem: Environmental > Aquatic > Marine > Oceanic | place... | reverse complement strand
TGGCGCCTGCGATTTCTTCTTTAAAATCAGACATTTTATCTAAAGTGGCATTTTGTGTGCCTAATATCTTAGTACCAAAATCTACCATGGTAGTTATTTGATATTCATCTGAAGGCATTAAAATAATTTCACTTCCAGACATTTCATCCTTATATGAAATAATTTCTTTTACCACATATTCTTCTACAAAGGCCTCTTGTTCTTTGATTCCTGCTTCTTCTAAAGCAGCCACAAAAAACTTAGACGAACCGTCCATAATTGGAGGTTCTGAAGCATCTATTTCAATTAATAAATTATCTATACCTAAACCAACAGCAGCAGCTAAAACATGCTCTGATGTTTGAATTAGCACTCCGTTTTTCTCTAGATTTGTTCCTCTTTGGGTATTTGTAACATATTCTGCTCTTGCCTCTATAATAGGACAACCTTCTAAATCTATTCTACTAAAAGCAAAACCATGATTTATTGGCGCAGGTTTTAAAGTCATGTTTACCGTATTACCTGTATGCAATCCTACACCAGATAAATGAACCTCTTTTTGTATTGAATTTTGTTTCTTACTCATTATTTTTTGATTTGAGTTTTCAAATCTTTTTCTAGTTGATTGATCTTTGATACTACTTTTGGTAAATTTTTAAAATACACATAACTCTTATTAAAATCTCTTGCGTTTATAGCAGGAGTTCCGTGCACCATCTGGTTATCTCTTAAATTTTTAGTTACACCCGTTTGACCTAAAATTTTTACATTATCTCCGATTTTTAGATGACCTGCAATACCTACCTGTCCGCCAATCATGCAGTTTTGACCTATTTTAGTAGAACCTGCAACACCTGTCTGAGAAGCGATTACAGTATTTTTACCTATTTCTACGTTGTGTGCAATTTGAATTTGATTATCTAATTTAACGCCTTTTCTAATAATAGTGGCACCTAAAGTTGCTCTATCTATTGTGCACGCAGCCCCAATATCTACATTATCTTCTATAATAACATTCCCTATTTGAGGAATTGCTTTAAACTCTCCGTTTTCGTTAGGAGCAAAACCAAAACCGTCTGCACCAATAACAGCACCTGAATGCACTTTACAGTTTTCTCCAATTTTAGTGTCTGCATATATTTTTACTCCTGAAAAAATAACAGTGTTATCTCCGATTACTGAATTGTCTCCAATACTAGTATTTGGATAGATTTTTACATTTTCTCCTATTTTTACATTTTCTCCTATGTAAACAAATGCACCAATGTATTCATTTTCTCCTATTTCAGAAGAAACAGCAATAAAATTTGGTTGCTCTCTCCCTGATTTATTATTTTTAACTTCATTATAAAATTCTAATAATTTAGAAAAAGACTTGTAAGCATCATCTACTTTAATTAATGTTGTTTTCACTTCTTTCTCTAAAACCAAACTCCTATTTACAATAGCTACCGATGCATTAGTCGTGTATAAGTAAGAGTTATATTTAGGATTCGACAAAAAAGTTAAAGACCCCTTTTCACCTTCCTCAATCTTAGAAAGTTTAGAAACTTCTACCCCAGGGTTGCCTATTACATCTCCTTCTAAAATATCCGCTATTTGTTGTGCTTTAAATTTCATCAATGGCAAAAATATAAAAATAATACCGTTTAGTCTAATCTCACGATTACTTAGGGTAACAAATAAAATGTTTTACAACAGGTATTGTGAGTGCCTGCAAATTTAATTGGTCAGATGCTTTAGCAATATCTTCTAAATTTCCTTTTTTAGTTAAGATATAAACTGGGGCTTTTAAATTATAAGCCTGATTACTTATCTTCTGTTGAAATACAAAATAATCAACCTCTTTATTGGAAAGGTGTAACTGTTTCATTGCTTTTTCTCTTTTTTCTATGAAATAATTTTCTAAAAAAGAATCTTGTTGCATTTCTATTTTTAATAATTTTCTATCTACAATCATTGAAGATAACAATGATAAAACACAGTCTTCATGATGCACCCATTCTTTAACAGCAGACAAAATATCATAATCATCTAATTTAGAAAACATTTCTAATGTTTCTTCTGTAAAATTATTTTTAGAAATTTGATTGTATAAAAAATACTTTAAAGCTGAGCTACAATATAAGTTTATTCCTTTTTCTGCCAACTCTTTAGCTCTTTTTAAAACATTTACTAAAATATTTTCTGCAACTAAACCTGTTTTATGCAAATAGACCTGCCAATACATTAATCTTCGTGCAATTATAAACTTTTCTACAGAATAGATTCCTTTTTGTTCAATAACTAGTTGATCATCTTTTACATTCATCATTGCAATTAATCTATCTGATGAAATATTTCCTTCTGTTACACCTGTATAAAAGCTATCTCTTTTTAAATAATCTAGTCTATCTATGTCTAATTGGCTAGATATAAGTTGATATAAAAATTTTCGAGGATTTTTACCTTCAAAAATTTCTATTGCTAAATCTAATTTTCCATCAAATTCTTCATTTAACTTCTTCATAAATTTTAAAGAGATCTCTTCATGACTAATACTGCTAACAATACTATTTTCTAAAGCATGTGAGAATGCTCCGTGACCTATGTCATGTAATAATATAGCCAAACACAATGCATTTTTCTCTTCATCAGAAATTTCAACTTGCTTAAAACGCAACACATTTATGGCTTTTTGCATTAAATGCATACAACCTATAGCATGATGAAAACGAGTGTGATTTGCACCTGGATAAACTAAATTAGAAAACCCCATTTGTGTAATCCTTCTTAAACGCTGAAAATAGGGATGTTCTATGATATCAAAAATTAAAGAATTTGGTATTTGTATAAAACCATAGATAGGATCATTTAAGATTTTAAGTTTGTTCGGTGTTTTTTCTTTCAAAGGTATTCTGATTTTCAATCTATAATTGCAAAATACGATATTTCTAGAGACAATTTCATATATTTATAAATGATAATTTTAAATAACAAAAAATAATTAAATTTGGCAATATTTTATCATATTGTTAAGTCATTAAAAGCAACAATACATTAATTTTAGCGTTAATAAATAAAAAATAGATGAGCATACAAATTTTATGGGTAGATGATGAAATTGAATTATTAAGACCGCATATTATATTTTTAGAACGCAAAAATTATAAAGTTACAACTTGCACAAACGGTGCAGATGCAATTAATCTAGTAGAAGAAACAAATTTTGATATTGTTTTTTTAGATGAAAACATGCCTGGATTAAATGGTTTAGAAACACTTTCTGAAATTAAGCAGAAACAACCCAATTTACCTGTAGTAATGATTACTAAAAGTGAAGAGGAATATATTATGGAAGAGGCTATTGGGTCTAAAATAGCTGATTACCTAATAAAACCTGTAAATCCTAGTCAAATTTTATTAAGCTTAAAGAAGAACTTAGATCACTCTCGGTTAGTTACTGAAAAAACCACCTCTAATTATCAACAAGAGTTTAGAAAAATTTCGATGGATTTAGCGCTGGTAAATTCCTATGAAGAATGGATTGAATTGTATAAAAAATTAGTGCATTGGGAGTTAGAATTAGAAAACATTAGTGACCCTGGAATGTTAGGTATTTTAGAAAGTCAAAAACAAGAGGCAAATACACAGTTTTTTAAATTTATAAAAAAGAATTATGAAGATTATTTAACTGCATATGACAAGCCAACATTTTCGCATACTTTATTTAAAGATTTTGTAGTACCAGAATTAAAAAAAGGTCAAAGTGTGTTATTTGTCGTAATAGATAATTTACGATATGATCAATATAGAATCTTAGAGCCATTAATTAACAACCACTATAAAAAAGATGAAGAAAATGCATATTTTTCAATTTTACCAACAGCTACTCAATATGCAAGAAATGCTATTTTTTCAGGACTAATGCCTTCTGAGATGGAAAAAAAATATCCAAAGTTTTGGAAAAACGATACCGATGAAGGAGGTATGAATTTGTTTGAAAGCGATTTTTTATCTGCACAGATAAAGCGTTTAAGATTAGATTTGAAGCACGAATACTATAAAATAACTACATTAAAAAGTGGGAAAGAGCTTGCTGATAATTATAATGGAACAAAACAAAATGACTTAACTGCTGTAGTTTACAATTTTGTAGACATGCTATCTCACTCGAAAACAGAAATGGAAGTAATTAAAGAGTTAGCTGGGGACGATAAGGCATATCGATCTTTAACATTAAGTTGGTTTAAGAATTCTGCCTTGTTGGAAATTATACAAAAAGCACAAAGTTTAGGTCAGAAATTAATTATTACGACTGATCATGGAACTATAAACTGTAAAAATCCAACAAAAGTAATTGGAGATAAGAATATTAGTTCTAATCTGCGTTACAAAACCGGTAGAAGTTTATCCTATGAAGAGAAAGATGTGTATGCTGTAAGGAACCCCAAAGACATTTTCTTACCAACTATCGCTATGAATAGTCCATTTATTTTTGCAAAGGAAGATTTGTTTTTTGCGTACCCTAATAATTTCAATCATTTCGTGAAATATTTTAAAAACACGTATCAACATGGTGGTGTATCCTTAGAGGAAATGATTATTCCTTGCGCCGTTTATACTCCAAAATAACTCTTTATAATTTTGGTTGATTTAATAAACAAAAACAATATCTACCTGTAAAACATATAAATACTATTACAAGAATAATTTAAAATTAAACCTTACAAGTGTTATAAATTTGTAAGGTTTCTTATTTTAGCCAAATGAATAAAAACTATTCTTTAGAAAGTTTATCTGAAATAGCTTCCGAAATAATTACCTCAGCGAAAAACAAAACGGTATTATTTTATGGAAAAATGGGTGTTGGTAAAACAACACTTATCAAAGAAATTTGCAAACAACTAGAGGTTATTGATACCGTCTCCTCTCCAACTTTTTCTTTAGTAAATGAATACAAAACATTAAAAGAAACTTCTGTTTTTCATTTTGATTTTTATAGAATTACAAAGGAAGAAGAAGCTCTTGACATGGGAATTGAAGAGTATTTATATGATAATAGTTGGTGTTTAATTGAATGGCCACAAAATGTGGAAAATTTACTACCTTTAGAATCTGTTCAAATTCATTTATCCATTTTAGATAATGGAAAACGCAACGTACAATTAAAATAATTAAATTATGAGTTCATTCTCTCCATTTAGTAAAGAAGAATTACTACCCCAAGAAGAAATGTTAGAAATACAAAAGAGAAAAGGAGAACTCTTTATCGGTTTGCCCAAAGAAACTCATTTAGGTGAAAAACGTGTTTGTTTATCTCCGGATGCTGTTGGTGCTTTATCTGCTAATGGGCATAGAATTGTTATTGAAACAGGTGCTGGAGATGGTGCTAATTTTACAGACAAGGAATATTCTGATGCAGGTGCAAAAATTTCTTACAATGTAGAAGAAGCTTTTAAATGTAATATTGTTTTAAAAGTTGCTCCTCCAACAGAGAATGAAATTGAATATATTAATCCCAAAACAATTCTTATTTCTTCGTTACAATTAAAAACACAATCTAAAATATATTTTGAATGCCTGGCAAAAAAGAAAATTACTGCCATTGCATTCGATTATATAAAAGATGAACATGAAACCTATCCAATTGTAAAATCTTTAAGTGAAATTGCAGGAACTGCATCTATATTAATTGCTGGTGAATTAATGAGCGGCGTTAATAAAGGAAATGGTTTATTACTTGGAAATATTGGAGGAGTACCTCCAACAAGTGTTGTAATATTTGGTGCAGGTACCGTTGGCGAATATGCAGCTAAAACTGCAATTGGTTTGGGTGCAAGGGTAAAGGTTTTTGACAATTCTATTAGTAAATTAAGAAAATTACAAGATTGTTTGCATGCACCAATTTACACCTCTACGTTGCAACCTAAATCTATTTTAAAAGCACTAATGCGGTGTGATGTTGCAATAGGCGCAATTCGAGGTAAAAATAGGTCTCCTATTTGCGCAACAGAAGAAATGGTTGAGAAGATGAAAGAAGGTGCAATTATTGTAGATGTAAGCATTGATCGAGGTGGTTGTTTTGAAACCTCCAACGTAACTGCACATAGCAAGCCTACTTTTGTAAAACACGGTGTAATTCATTACTGTGTTCCTAATATTCCTGCCCGTTATGCAAGAACTGCTTCGGTTTCTATTAGTAATATATTTACTCCTTATTTACTGAATATTGCAGAAGAAGGTGGTTTTGAAAATACTGCTAGGTTTGATAAAAGTTTACGAAATGGAATGTATTTTTATCACGGAATTTTAACTAATAAAACTGTTGCAGATTGGTTTAACCTGCCTTTTAGAGATATTAATTTATTGATACTTTAATATTCCAACCTAACACTATAAAAAAAAATTAATATTTAATACAGCTATTTTTTCTTAATAAATCGTTGTAAAATAACTTTGTTTTACATTCTTATAGTTATTCATTTTACATAAATTTGTACTTCAAAATTTTAGTATGTTAATAAAACGAATTTTTTATTATTTAGTAGGTTTATCCCTAGGTTCTATTGCTGTTTATTTCTTTTGGCAAAAGAAAAACGCTACGTTTGACTATGGCATGGATTCTAGAACACTAAAAACTATTAGAATTAAAAAACGTTTATTTTCTGATAATGCAAAAATTACAATGCAAAAATTTGATATCGATACTTTGAAAATATCTACAATATTGCACAATGGTGATGTAGATTTTGGAAAAGGAAAGCCAAGACAAACTCCTTGCGCAGAATATTATGTTACTGGAAACAACGAGTTAGAAAATATAAGTTTATTAATTAAGCGTTGTGATTCTTCAGCTACCATTGAAAAGATTATTGTTGAATAAAATATAATTTTCTTTTGTCACTATGAATTCAGAAATTTTATTTTAAGTTTTGTTGGTAGTGCGCCTCTATTTTATCTACATTCTTAATTGTTTTTTTAACCCAATCAAAATATAAAACTTCTTTTTCTTCCTTTGATAATTCCCAATTAATCTTAGAATTTCGAAGTTTTGTGGTAACATCTTGTAATATGATTGCTGCAGCAACCGATATATTTAAACTTTCGGTAAAACCGACCATTGGAATTTTTAAGAATCCGTCTGCATTCTCAATTACGTAATCTGAAACTCCCTCAGCCTCTACACCAAATACGAATGCAGTCTTTCTTGATACATCAAAATCTTGCAACAAACAAGAATCATTATGCGGGGTTGTTGCTATTATTTGGTATCCTGCCTTTTTAAGACCATCTAAGCAAGTTTTTGTATTATCACCATCGTTTCTGTATCTATATTGATTTAGCCATTTTTGAGAGCCCTTAGCTACGTGCCTAGAAACTTTATTATTGTATTTATTTTCAATAGCATGTACATCTTGTACTCCGAAAATATCACAAGTTCTAACAACTGCACTGGCGTTATGAGATTGAAAAATATCTTCTAAAACAACTGTAAAATGTCGAGTCCGATTTTCTAATACATTTTTAAAAAGCTGCTTTCTATTATCTGTTAAAAAGCTTTCGAAATAATTTAATAGTTTTTCGTCAATCATAATTACAAACTTAAAATTATTATTTTTACCGTCATAAAAGATTTTAATAAATATTTATAAACCTCTTTCTATTGAAAAAACTAGTCATTTTAACCGGAGCAGGAATTTCTGCAGAAAGTGGTATTAAAACCTTTAGAGACTCTGATGGTTTATGGGAAGGACATGATGTAATGGAGGTTGCCTCGCCTGAAGGATATTTAAAAAACCCCGCATTGGTTTTAGAATTTTATAATCAGCGAAGGCAACAGCTTTTAGAAGTTACTCCCAACAAAGCACATATTAATTTAGCTAAACTAGAAAGGTATTTTAATGTTGAAATTATAACACAAAATATAGATGATCTGCATGAACGCGCAGGAAGTACTAAAATTACACATTTGCATGGTGAACTATTAAAAGTAAGAAGCACTGGAGATGAAAAAGATGTTTTAGAATGGAAAAAGAATTTAGTTTTAGGGAATTTATGCAAAAAGAACTATCAATTAAGACCGCATATTGTTTGGTTTGGAGAAATGGTACCCTTATTGGAAAAAGCAATCAAAATAACTCAAACTGCAGATATCCTAGTCATTATTGGTACTTCTATGCAAGTTTACCCTGCCGCAAGTTTAGTAGATTACGTAAAACCAAATACGCCCATTTATTTTATAGACCCGAAACCAACAGTCTCTATAAATGATTATAATAATTTTACTATTATTAAAGATTTTGCTAGTAACGGAACAGATACATTATCCCTGCATTTAAAGACATAAAAAGTCTTTAGATGAGTAAAATTTTCTATTTTTTTTTCTATTATTTTTTTTCAAAAAACTACTTAAAAATTCATTTTCAATTTTTTTCAAAACTTCAAATTGTCTATTTTTAAAATAAGATAAGATATTTGATTTTAAATAAACAATATACCTTAAATCTCCGACACTAAAAAGATATCTTGCACCCGCTTTAACTGCAGCAATTGTTCTTATATTTTTTTTGATATCGATAATAGAGATACAAGTGGATTCTAAATTATCCTTAACTGCGTTTAAAACTTCTAGAGTATGGTCTTTACTGCCATTATTTACTAAACAAAGCTCTGTGTTTTTATGATTCGATAAATTTATTAATTCATCTTTGTTAATTCGTTCTTCATCTTCAGAGAAAACAATAATTATTCCTTTTTTCATAGTTAAGCTTTTTTAAGTGTTGGAGTTAAAAAATAACTTTCTTTTCTTTTTAAATTGTATATATTTTCTTTTTTTTTATTTCTATAGAACCAAGCAATCTGCCCTAATTGTCCAATTATTTTTATAGAATCTCTAATAGATAATTTAGAACCATCTATATGAACCCATCTTTTTAAAGGTTGTTCACAAAGTATTTTTTTTGCTTTATTTAAACCAAAGTAAAGTGTTATTCTTCTAAAAATTTCAATATCAAATATCCATTTTGTTATAAATTTTTTCCCAAAAGAGATTTCAATTACATCTTTATGAAAAACTTTAGCACCACATTGAGTGTCTTTAAAGTCCAACGAAAGAATTTTTTTAATAATTAAATTAATCATTGAACTAATTAGTTTTCGAGAAGATTGTTTCGTGATGTTTGCTCCCATTCTACTAATTCTTGAACCACTTACTATTTTGTAGCTAGAGTTTTCTATTACCGATACTAAATCATCAAAATCAATTAAACTTGTTGATAAATCTGCATCTAAAAAACCAATGTAATCTAAATCTGTTTGCGTATTCATGTACAGCATCCCTTTCCTTACTGCCTCAGCTTTTCCTACATTTTCCGCACAATTATAGATTTTAATAAAATCCTCTCTTCCTTTTCTTAAATTATCTAAAACCTCTGCTGTATTATCTGTACTGCCATCATTTACAAAACATAAACGATAACCAGAGTTTTTAGTAATAAAGTTAATAAACTCTTTACTATCTAATCTTTTCTCTTCATTATAACATGGTATTACAACACCCACACATCTCTGTTGAATAATTATCCCATTATTTTTTATCGCTTTATTATTTGTGAATGGAATGCCAATTAATCTTTTAACTTTAGTACAAACCTCTAATAAACTTAAAGGCTTCTTCATGTAGTCATTAAGACCTAAATCAAAACCTCTAGCAATTGTTTCAGGGTCAGTATTTCCTGATAAAGCCATAATTTTCGTGGAAGCTTTTTTCACATTCCTGATATATTTAATAACTTCCATTCCTGAAATTTTTGGCATATTAATATCTACAATTACTAAGTCTGGTTTAAATGAATTGTACAGCTCTATTCCTTCTAATGCATTCTTTGCAGTAAGAACTGTATATCCTAATTCTTTTAATCTAAGAGTTAAAGGAATTAAAACTAATTTTTGATCATCTATTGCTAATACTTTCATAATTGAAGCTTTTAGTAATTATATACATCAAAAGTAGTTTTGTTTGTTTGTAATAAAACCTTTGAATGCTCTAAAAGCTCTTTTGTATAGTTCAATGGTAGCTTACGGGGGGCAGATAAAGTTTTAGACCTCATATAAAGTATTTATATTTACTATATTGTAAAAGAAGCAACCCTAATATGAAAGCAACCTATAATAAGTATTTGATTACCGCAGTACTTTTAGGTATTGTATTTCATGGAAGTGCACTCTTTTTTACTCTCGAAAATACGTATGACGCACTCACCCATCTATTTTTTGCAGAACATTACACAAATAATTGGTTTGAACCCTGGAACTTTAAATGGTATACTGGCTTTACAGTAATGAGCTATCCTCCTTTGGTGCATCAATGTATGGCAATTTTGTCTTTAATTGGTGGATTAAAATTTGGACTTTTTACTATAGCCTTAATTAGTATGCTGCTTTTTATTACTGGTGTTTATAGATATTCTCTCTTAATTACTGGTAATAGAAATGTTTCTGGATATGCAACTCTTTTAGCTGTTTTTTCTTCATCATTTGTAGAAACCTTGCATGTTTTTGGTCAAATGCCTAGTATTATTGGAATCGCTGTTTTAATGCATGCACTACCAGAGATTTATTTATGGCTTAAAACAGGCTTATGTCGATATTTATTCACCTCACTTTCATTGATTGCTGTTACCACTGTATCGCATCATGTTACACCAATATTTGGAATGGTATTCTTTATTTTTCCAATAATAGGAATGGTAATACTAGATATTTGCAAAGATCAAGTAGGTTCTTATAAAGAAGTTTCTTTTAAATTATTTTTTGAAATTTTCATAAAACAATTTAAACGCAATATAAGTTTTGGTTTACTTTCTCTTCTTATAATATTTGGGTGTCTTTTACCTTATTGGATTAATTCTAAAAACAACCCTATAACACAAATTCCTATTCCTCACGGATCTCGAGATAACTTTATAGAAATTACATCTTCCGGTTTCGTGTTTTTTTTAATTCCTTGGGGTGTTCTTTTGTTTCTTTTACCTTACTTTTTTTGCAGATTCTTTAGTAAACGATATTTGTTTTTCGGACTTTCTTTAATAATGTTAGTCATTTTAGGAACAGGTGAAACAACGCCAATACCAAAAATACTCTTAGGTGAAAATGCATTTAATATTTTAACATTAGATAGATTTACCCTTTGGGGTAGTATAATGATTTTACCTTTATTTGGAGAATTTACATACCGTTTTTTAGAAGGTGATTTAAGAAAATTAATCCAACAAAAATTTGGAAAAGTATATTATCGCATGCTAGGTTTTTTCTTGATTAGTTTATTTTTATTCATGACTATTTTCACAATGAGTTTAGGATATTTTAGACCATCTCAACCAAAGAAAATAAAAATGTTACCAATTATAAATTTTTTAAATCAAGATCAACATGATCAGTGGAGGTACTTAACCTTAGGTTTTGGCGATCAAATGTCTTTGTTGTCTGCTCAAACAAAAGCAATGACAGTAGATGGAAATTATCACTCTGCAAGACGACTACCGGAGTTGACAACAAGGCCTATTGAACGTTTGGAGAATTCTAAATTTAAAGGAGTCGCTGGAATTGGATCTCTGCAACAGTTTTTAACAACACCAGAAAAATATAATTTAAAATATATATTTTCTAACGATAAATTTTATGATCCTATACTATATTTTTGTGGATGGCAGCGGCTACCACAACTAGAAAACGGAATAATGATTTGGGAAAAATTAAATGTTCCTCCCCTTTCTTCAATTTTATCAAAAGAGGAAGTTTCTACTTGGCAGAAAATACTTTGGGGAATCGTTCCCTTAATTGTTCTAATTATTGCTATTATATTAAATATACCTCCATTATTAGTCATTGATAAAAAAATAAAATCTAAATCCACTCCAAGTTATTTTAAATATAGGGAAAACTATATTCACTTTTCTAAAGATTTATTAAAAATAATACATGTATGGACAGCCATTCTTTTAATTATCATTTTTTATAGTCTGTACTTATTTTATTTAAAAAACGATTCGCAAAGGTCTCCAGAAAACGTTATTACTGCTTACTATGATGCGTTAGATTTAAAAAACTTTGAAAAAAGTTTTTATTATATAGATCCGAAAAGTAATTTATCAATCTCCCAATATATGCTAGAAATAGCAGTTACAGATGGTTTATTAAGTTCTTATGCAAGATTAGATGCATTGAAAATAAAAGTTATAAAAAGAACAGATAGCTTCGTTAAATTAAAAGTAAATACAAATTGGATTACACCTCTTGAAAAAATTACAAAAACAACATATAAAACAGTTGTAAATAGGAATGGTAAATGGTATTTACTTCCAGAACAAGTAGATTCAGACTTGCCACCAGATCAGTTATATTCAAATAATATAACTAGTTATTATAATCAAGGAAGAAAAAAAATAACTACAGAGCAGACATATCACGAAGATGTTTTAAAGCAACCTGTTTTAGAAATAATTAATGCTAAATTAGTGAAAATTAATAATCATTATTCAATTATTGGTGAGATTCAAAATATAGATAATGTTCCTTCAGATATTGTTTTAAAAGGAACTTTATATAATAATATAAATAAAGAACTAGCTATTTACAACGCAAAATATCACGTAAAACACAAGTTAATGCCAAAAGAAATTAGTTCATTTAGAATAAATTTTGAAGGCATTGCCTGGACTAAAATTAAAGACTCGATACCTGATACTTTTAACCCAGATGAATTTACACCAATAGCATTAGAAGAGCAACCAACTAAATTTAACCTACAAGCTGCCGGAAATGTTTCTAACTCAGATCTATATAAAAATATTGTTTTGAGTGATCTAAATATAAATTCAAAAAGTATCAAAGGAACTTTATTTAATAGCGGTTTGCAAGAAATTACCGTTCCACAGTTATTAATAACCTATTATAATGAAAATAAAGAAATGGTTTGGGTTGATCATTTATTCTTAAAAAGCGGGATTAGACAACAGCGAAAACAATATTTTGAATATCCCTTTCTAAATAATGATTTGATTACCGTTATAAATAACGATATGTCTAACTGTTTTGTAAACGGCCTCCCAAACGAAAGTATTTCGAACAAGATTTTACCTAATAGAATAAAAAAACATTTAAAAAATGAATTACAAAAAATAACACACCCCAACTATAGTTATATAAAAATTGAATTGAATAGTTATATCGGAAATCCAAAATAATGAATTTAAAAAACAAACTTTTTTTTATATATAGTTTACTTGTAATGCATTGTATTGTTGCTCAAAAAACTAATTATAAAAATAATGAACTTATTTTAAGTAGTTTAGAAAAACAGTTTGTAGCCGGAAGTCAAATTATTTTGGAATTCGAAGGAAAACTAACTAATAAGTATCAAATATATATTTCTAATAGCTTTGGAAGTACTTTAGTCGAGTCTAAACTTAAGAATAAAAAATTCTCTTTCGAAGTTCCAAAATATTTAAGTAACAAGACAGGTATTATAAATTGGAGAGTTATTGGAACAAAACAACTCATTTTTGGTCAATTAAAGATTATCCCAAAAGAAAAACCTAATGCATTAGAAACCTATATTGGGCCTCCTAGCATCGAGGCTGGTGGATCTGATTACACAATGTTAATAGTTATACCATCAGATGATTTAGATAATCCTTTAAAACAAAACACGAAAGTTTCAATACAACAACAATTTTTGAAGTCAGAGAAAAATGAACCCATTTTTACTAAGAATTTAATTGGATTTAAATATATTTATTCGCCTTTAAAAAAGGGTAGAATTCTTCTATCTTCGGAAACCTTAGGATTAAATTCTAAAGAGTATGATGTAAATATTATGCCAGCTATAGCAACAAATTTTACTATTTATTCTCAAAGGAATCATGAATATGCAGATGGAAATCAAATAACAAGCTTTTCAACCTCTATCATAAAAGATAAAAACAAGAATATAATTAGTGATGGTAATTATGTTTATTTTTTTATTAAGAATCAAAAAGGAAATATTTTAAAAACTTCTGGAACATCAATATCTGGAGTTGCAACTGCAAAAATAATTCATCCAGATTATGATGATGAGTGGGAGGTAAAAGCGTATATTATAGGTATGGCAGAAAGCAATACTTTAGGAATTAAATATAAGAAAGTTGTAGAAAATTTTGAGGTAGTTTTCATGAAGAATAACAGAAAACTTAGAATAGGGCCTGTGAAAAGTTTTATGAATCAAATAATTCCTGATGGATTGCAGATAAAACTTTCAATTTATAAAAATAAAAAAATACTAAATGAAATCATAAAAAGTTCTAGAGATGGTTTAGTATTTTTTGAATTAAATTCAAGTATTTATAAAAACGGAGATTATGACTTAGAGGTTTCTACTGCAAAAATCAGTAAAATGTTTAAATCAACTAAACTATGGTAAAGGCTAATAAAATCATTTTAAAAACGATATTGCTATTTTTGTATGTATTGATAATTTCTGTAATTATATTTCTAATAAGTTCTGTTTACAGTTACTTTAACACTGGTGCAGACAGAAGTAAAATATTGCATACTAAAATAAAAAAAATAGATCAATATATACCTAAGGTTACTTGGTTAAAAGACGGAAACCAAGGAAGGGAAATGAACGAACAAACTTTATTAGAAATTGAGAATAATTATTTAGATGCTTGGTACGTAAAAAATATTGCATTTAACACCAACTTAAAAATTGGTATTAATGATTATTATACAGAAAGTGCAAGAAAGAATATTTACAATACCATAGCAGCTAATAAAAAGCAAAAAATAACTATCGAACAAACCACTTTAAGACACAACCCTAATGTTATACTTTTTAGTGAGGATGGCCAATTAGTTGTTCTAGAAGACAAAAATATTATTGAATATAAGAAGATTTTTAAAGATAATAAATTCGTGTTTGAAACTACCGAAGTTGCAACTTATAAAATAATTTTATTACTGGAAGATGGCTTTTGGCGCATAAGACATTTGGTGAAAGAAAGCGTCGCAACATATGATGATAAAACGACCACCTTTCCTGTCGATTCTTTGAACATAAAGGGAATAAACTACTATCCACAAGCGACGCCTTGGAATATGTTTGGTGATAATTTTAATATAAAAATAATAGAAAAAGATTTTAAACTTATTAAACAGGCAAATCTAAATACAATTAGAATTTTCATTTCATATGAGAGTTTTGGTAAAGCTAACGTGAATGAGAAAAAACTAAATAAACTTGAACAAGTTTTAGATTCAGCAGAAAAAAACAATCTTAAAGTTGTTGTTACTTTATTTGATTTCTATGGAAACTATAATGTTTTAGATTGGACGTTAAACCACAGGCATGTAGATATTATAGTTTCTAGATTTAAAAATCATAACGCAATACTAGCTTGGGATGTTAAAAATGAACCTAATTTAGATTTTGATGCTAGAGGAAAACGCACTGTTATTTCTTGGTTAGAACATATTATTATGCTAATAAAATCTATTGACAAAAACCATGCAGTAACCATAGGTTGGTCTGATACTGGTAGTGCAACTATTTTAAACAATAAATTAGATTTTATTTCTTTTCACTACTATGAAGATAAAAAACTTTTTAAGAAAAAATATGAAGAATTAAAAAGAAAAATACCAAATAAACCTATTGTTCTAGGCGAATTTGGAGTTTCCTCTTATCGTGGTCTTTGGAGACCTTTTGGTAGTTCAGAAGTAGAACAGGCTCTTTATTATAAAGAAATGCAAGAAATTTTTTCTCAAAGTAAAGTTCCTTTTATCTCTTGGACGTTATATGATTTTGTCAAAATACCAAAAGAAGTGGTTGGCAAGCTTCCATGGAGAAGAAAAGCTCAAGAACATTACGGTTTTATAAATAAAAATGGAGAAAAGAAAAAGTCTTTCGAATATATTTCTTCAAATTAATTTACTTGATAATTGCAACTGTTTTCAACTATATTTTCATTCGCAATATCAAGAAACGTGTCTAAATAAATACCCGTAATCATGGACATTGGGTAAGCAGAAGCAGCCTCATAATTTGCGATACCTAGGGCAATTCTGTACGCTTCATTTGTTACTATTGCTTCAATAGATTTGGCTAAACTAATACTACTCGTAGGTTCAAAAAATTCTGCGCGGTACCCCTCCTCTTTTACTAACAATGCCAAGTCTCCTAAATCTGGCATTATTACAGCCTTTCCATAACCACCTGCCTGATGTAAAACTCCAGAGCTTCCTGTTGTTGATGTATATGGGAAAACAACCATAGCACTTTCACTAAACAAGCGCGGAATTGCATCTTCCTTTACGTAACCAGTAAAGATTAACTTAGGAACATAATTATACCTTTTTTTAACGGTTTCTAGATACTTCGGTGCATTTGGATGATTCGTTCCAGCAATCACAATTTCTAAATCCATATTTGTTGTCTTTCTAATTATTTGAACGGCTTCAATTAATAATTCAACTTTTTTATAGGTGCCAAATTTTCCGAATGTCATAATTTTTAATGCGCCTTTAGGTAAAATAAATGAAGGTTTTTTTAATACTTCAAAAGTTCCATGAGGAATTGCCATAACATTTTTTGCTTTGTATTTTTTTTCTAAAACACTTACATACTTTCTCATCGTTACAACAACAACATCTGCTTTTAAGATTAATCTTGTCAAAATACTTCCTAAAAATAAATACATCTTTTGCATTATTTTATTCGATGTAAACCCAGCCTTTTTTAAATCTACTTCTTCTAAAATATTGTGCAACAGAACAATTGTTGGTATGCGCTTAATCTTACAAATTAATGGTAATAATAACCCCATTGCTGCTGGTATTTTTTTGTCACCAAATTTCATAAACTGTAAATTGAATAAAATGCTGTTTGGTCTCGTTTGGTTAATTGCTTTGATAACGCTTAAAATATTCCCATATGAATTAAATGACCAACACTTTTTAACTGTTATTTTACACCCTTGCTCAACAAAGTCTAATTTTTTAGACGCTTTAGTAACATCAGTTAATAAAATAAGTTCTGTAATTAATTCTTTCTGCCTAAATTGCTTAACCAAATGATATGCGTATTCATTTAATGTAATTTTACTCGGTGGATAAGCTGTTATGATTGCCAATTTCATAGACGTTTCTTTTAAAATTAATATTTATTTTGAACCAATATGAATAGAGAAGTTTTATTCGGGGTAAAGATGAAAAAAAGTATAACAATTTGGCATTTATTAAGTTAGAATGCATATATGTGTAGGTGAATGAATGTTTTTAAAAGAGTAATAAGCTTTTTATTTTAATACCTTAAAGGTTTTAATAGGTCTCAATAGTAGTATATAAAATAAAACCTGTATTCCTAATAACGCAAACATTGCTATAATTTGCATCTGAACAACCTGGGCTAAAGTTTCGTGAAATAAAATAATTAAAATCAGTTGTAATAGGCCAAAAATACCAGAAATAATTACAGGAATATACTGATCTAGAGAAAGGAAATAATAGGCGAAAATATTTGATACTGCAAATAACGAGGTAGCCAAAGAATATTTCCACAACAATGAAGAAATCTCAAGATAACTTTCACCGAATAATAATTGAACAATTGTTTCAGGAAATAATGCACAAATCATGGTAATTACACACGATAAAAAAGAGATATAGCCAATATATTTAAACAATATTAAATGTGTCTTTTTTCCTTCTTTTTTCAACTGAATTACCTTGGGTAATAATAACATAACAAACATCCATGCAGTAAAGTAAACCACTCTACCTATTAAGGCAAGAGATGCATATAAACCAGCACTATAAGGGTCAAAATAATGTTTCACCAATAAGATATCAGTATTATTAATAATAATTTGAGTAAGCTCATAAAAAGCAGTTAATAGAAAAAAATACTTTACTTGATTTTTATTTATTTCTGAAATCTTAATACTCTTTTGAAGATTAAAAGAATTGTATCTGAAAGGAAACATTCCAAATACAAATGAAATTATAATTCCGATTGCTATTAATACCGAAGATTTAGTACCAAAAATTAAAAGAAGACCGAAGGTTACGAATAATCTACTAAACATTTCTGTTTGATAGGTAATAGATAAATATTTGAATTCTTTTTTTCCTTGAAAAATTCCTCGATTAATGCTCATAAAGAAATAAAGAGGAACTCCAATTCCAAAAACCACAAACATTAGAGATGATGATGTTTGAAATAGTTCTTGTAATTTCGATGAAAACATAATAATTAACAGACCTAATAAAACACCAATAATTAAAGCATTTTTATACATTGAAGACACAAAAAGGTTGAATGTTTTTACATTAAAAAGTATGGAAAACTTAGCAGTTACTACTTGAAATGTCATCGCAATAAAAGACAAGGTTAATAAAAAAGTAATTAAAACTGCAGCATCTGAAAATTGTGCCGGTCCTAATATCCTTGCAAGTAAAAGGTTATATAAATAATTACCCCCATTTACAATTACCACACTAATCATAAATAATTGCTCTGAAGATATTTTCCTATTTATTAAATTAATTGCAATCATTTAGAGATATAAGGTATTAAAAATATTTCTTTTTAAGATGCTCAAAACACTATAAGTCTTCAGAAAAAAAAATAGATTTATAATCGCTTTTTAGCAAACATAATCGTTTGTTTTTCATTGCAATATAATTAACCATAATGATTTCTTAAGCTATTTTTTGGCTATTAAAATGATCGTATAAGTCTTTGCTGCCAAATCCTATAATGGTAAATATTTTTTTTGCTAATAAAGCATTATGATATATTTTAGTAAGCGTTAAAACACCCCGAGAGTCAATTCCTGTAACTTTATTAATATTTACAGTAACATAACTTCTTTTTTCTAAAAGATATTCAATATATTTTTTGATAAAAATAACATTATCACAATTTATATTTCCATGAATGTAAAACTCTCTATTATTTTCTAATATTTGTAAAGCCATGTTAAATATGTTTTAGGTTCTTATTATATTTCTATTACAAATATCTTTTAAGCTTATATTTATGGCTTGTAAATTTCGATGAAATGACATTTAGTATCGATGAAACATTGAACCTGTTTGGATATGAATTCTTAACTTGCAGTAAAGCAAGCCTATGAAATTTAGCACCCAATTATTTTTTTATTTTATAGTATACTCCTCTATTTGTTTATCTCAAAATATGAACGAAGGATTTACATATTTAGAAACTGGAAAATATAAACAAGCTGAAACATACTTTGAAAATATTCTAATTACGTATCCAAAAAATAAAACAGCTAAACTTTGTTATGGAAGGGCTTTAGGTCTTAATGGAAACGGAGAAAGAGCTACTACTATTTTTATTAATTTATTGGAAAGATACCCACAAGATTTTGAGATTAAACTTAACTATGCAGAATCTTTATTATGGAATGAAAATTACAACAAAGCAAAGGACTATTATAAAAACTTACTTGAGAAAAAACCAAACAGCTTCCCTGCTCTTTTAGGATATGCAAATACACTTTCTAATTTAAAATTTTTTAATGAAGCGCTCGAATTTATTGATAAAGCATTGTTAACTTCTCCAGGGAATTTAAACGCACTAACTTCTAAAAAATATATTAATTTAGGGTATGCAAATCAATATGTGCAAAATGGAGATTACAAAGCTGCTCTAAAATTATTATTAAAAAACTTACAATTATTTAAGAAAGATATTGAAACACTTCAAAATATTGCAAACGTTTATCTAATTTCTAGTGATTTTTCAAAGGCAGAGGCAACTTATAAAACTATTGGGATTTCTCCTCAAAACAAATTAACCTCATTAAACAGCCTTGCATTAGTTTCACATTTAAAAGGGGAAAATAAAAAAGCATTAGAAATCAGCTCTAAAGCAATTCACTATATCAGTAATAAAACTTCTGAATCTTTATTACAACAAACCAAAGAGAGATACGCACAGGCGTTAATATGGAACAGAAAATATAAGAAAGCTGCTATTTTAATTCAAAAATTAAATAATGAATATCCAAATAAAAATTGGGTATTATCTTTAAGAGCCTCTTTGAACATCTATAAAAGTAATTTTGAGAAGAGTATTTACAATTATAACCGTATTCTAGAAAATGATACGACTTCTTTTGACGGAAATCTAGGTAAAGCGAATGCATTAAAGGCTTCTGGTTATTTTATAGAAGCTTATAAAAGTGCAGAAAACACCTTGAAGTTTTATAAAAACCAAAAAGACGCAGTTAATTTTATAAAGAAATTAGATAAAAGTTTTACCCCTTTTGTAGTTGCAGAATCTTATTATTCTTTTGACAATGGAAACAACAAAGCGTATTCGTATAAAGCAACTTCAGAGTTCTCTTTTTCTACAAAATTTAAACTATTGGGAAGTTATAAACATAGAACTACAAGTAATTCATTAAGTGGTCTTAAAGCTACCTCAAATAATGTTTTAGGAGGTGTTTCCTACCAACTACTTCATAATATTAAATTAAAAAGTCTTATTGGACTTGCTTCCTCAAAAACAGAAACGAATACTTTCAATCAGTTAATAGCTGATATTTCTTTGCTAACAAAACCTTTTAAACTTCAAAACTTAGAATTAGGTTACAAAAGAGAAATTCAAAACTTTAATGCAGCACTGTTAGCTGAAAACATTGTGCAAAACAATTATTTAATAAATTATAGCTTAAACACTAACTTTAGATTAGGTTGGTTTACCCAATATTATTATACTACACAAAATGATAAGAATACAAGAAATTTAATTTTCACTTCTTTGTATTACAATATTTTAGAAAAACCCTCATTAAAAGCAGGTGTCAACTATCAAAATATTTCATTTAAAAATCAAGTTCCAACTATTTATTTTAGCCCAAGTAACTTTAACGCATACGAAGTGTTTTTTAATATTATTAAAGATGAAAATATTACAAAGAAAAACGAATGGTTCTATGAATTAACTGCAGCCTCAGGGTTTCAATATATCGAAAACAGCAAGAAACAGGGAACCTATCGAATACAATCTAAACTAGGTTATAAATTCTCTGAAAGAAGTATACTAACTCTTTATGGATCTAAAAGTAATATCGCATCTGCAACTGCAGCAGGTTTTACTTTTACAGAAATTGGTTTGCGTTTTAAGTGTTTTATAGTACGCAAACCTTTCTTTAGAAAACAGTAGCATTTAAAATATTCTAATTATTATTTAATCAGGAACGACCCAAAAAATAGTTTATTATAATCGTCTTTTAAACGGTATTTATATATTCCTCTTGTTAAGTTTGGACTGGTATAATAAATCTTTTTCGATGCAAAACCTGTGCTAATATTCTTAAAATCAACTTGCCTTCCAAGTAAATCAAATACTTGAATAATAACATTATTAGATGCTTCCAATAAACTAATTGTTGTGCTATATTCAAATGGATTCGGGTAATTTATTAACTTCGTACTTTTTCCAATATTCAAATCATTTACATCTAAAACACCTTGTTTACTAAATGATAAATTATGAATAGACATCGCAAACGGAATCGTATTATTATAATCTCCAATAATTGAATAAACTACAGTTTTGATATTTTTTATTTGGACAGTATTACCAGATCCATCAACAAAATCCGAAAAAGGAATATAAACAGTTTTTTCTATATTGTTTGTAGGAATTGTATATCGAATTCTATTCTCCCAATCTCTGTCTTCTTCTTGCATAATTATAAGCTCTACAGGCTCATTATTCGTAATTAAAAAATTGATGTAATTATAATCAGTAATGTCTAAAGCTTGATTGCCTGGCAAAATATGTCTAAATAAATTTATATTTCCTTTAACCTCACCAGAAATAATTGCATTTCTATCTACTTCATAAATTTCATCTGAATACATTCTATCATAACTAGTAATATCAAAAAGGTTAACGGTAGCATACTCATCTAGATAATCTAAACCCCATGGACCATCTGCCAAATACAATGCGTCTTTTTGAGCACTCCTGTTTTTTTGCAAAGAAAAACCTATATCAAAGATAATTCCTGTCTCAATTGATAAAGCGTCATTATATTGTCCACTTAAAGCAAAGCTATTATTAATAATTGTGCGGTCAGAAACTTCAGTTTCTGCAAAGCTTCCAGAGAAGTCGATAGAAGTTTCATTTGTTTTATTTATTATATTTAAATTTATAAAGCCATTTAAATATTCTCCAGATTTCACAAATACATTTGGAATTACATTTTTCTCGACGGTACTTATCAAACCGTTTTTTTCAGTATGCTTATCTAAAATATAATTTGCAATGGAAAACACTTGCGAAAATGAACTTCCCCAAATTTGAAAATTCTGATAATCTCCTACTGGGTATTGATCAATGTTCCAAAAACTAAATAGTTCATTTGCCACATTCCCTAATTTTATTGAGAAGCTTAGCGTATATTCAACTTGACCTTCAGCTTGTTTTATTTTTGAGCTAATAATTTGATGACCTCTTACTAAAACCGTTCTTATATCTTCTAAGCTAGCACTATTCAATCTATCACAGATTACTTTAGAGTGATCGTAAATTTTACCAGTTGTAGAAGTAGCCAAAACAGCAGATACTCTTGTAGAATTAAGATAATAATCAACAGAAAAAACTTCATCTGCATTCGTTAGTCCTATCAAATCATCTGGACTTGAAACTGATGCCGTTTCTGTTCGATACATTCCTGATTCTGGTAGGTAATCCATTAAGGAGGTACCGAACTGTTTTTTTTCTAGATTACTTTTTATAAACTCTTGTTGATTTTCTATATGTTTCAAAGGGTTTCCTTCTTTTTTTCTTTTAAAATTTCTTTTTGCAATTAGACTCGCTAAAGATCCATTACTTTCTAATCCACCCTCACTTCCTGATGATACGTCATATGCACTAGTTATATCTGCAAAATTATTTGTATTTATTTCTTCATATGCACTTGCAGTTATATAAAAAATTGCATCATTAAAATCGTTATCACAAGAATCATCATCTCTTAAAACATCTTCAAAACCCAAAACAATTCTCTCGTTAACTGCATCCTCTAATAATACATTATGAAGTCTTAGAGACGTATCTGTTTCTGGGTTATAATCAGGATTTGAATACAATTCCCATGCACTATCTCCTACTTCTGCATCAGTCGAATTCCAAGCGTCTGCTATTAATACCCAACCGATTCCTGTTCCTGCCTCAAAAGATCCAATATTTACTTTGTCTCCAACTTGCAAACCACCACCACTTAATAACCCTGAAACATTTGGAAAAATAATAGTAATATCATCTTTGGTTGGTGCTGTAGCAGATGGGTTATTTATATCATAAGTGTAAAACCCTAAAGCATTTTTAGCATCTACTCCTTCACTTACAAATGTTACCAAAACGTCTGTACTCCCCTCAATTTTAAGATTGGTATCATAACTTGA
>Ga0209302_10000485_pt1 | contig 23502 bp, 17 predicted proteins | sample ArcOceMetagenome_2_FD_187445 | JGI IMG/M metagenome (GOLD analysis project Ga0209302, IMG submission 187445) | Marine eukaryotic phytoplankton communities from Arctic Ocean - Arctic Ocean ARC135M Metagenome (SPAdes) (version 2) | ecosystem: Environmental > Aquatic > Marine > Oceanic | place... | reverse complement strand
AATAAGCCACTTCCACAGTCCTCCACAGACCCATTTTAAGAAGTTGTGTTTGAGACTCGCCCATTTGTCTGTCTAACGTCTTGGCGCGGGTGTCAGCGAGTGCAGGGCCGCGCCAGCGTGTAGGGGCGGCCCCTGACCTCGTGTTAAGATAAGATAAGGCAGGCCGACCGCGCACAATGTGGACACTCGAGCTCGTGGACACAGTTGCTGGCGAAGCATGCGAACAGCGCCCGCAAACCATCTCGCTGCGCACCGGCACGACCTCCTTCGGGCGGGAAAGCCACACCACCCTCCCAGACACCACCGAGGTCCTGGTGCCATCGCTGCACATCTCGAGGAAGCACGCATCCATCACCGTGGCGCAGGACGCGCCGCCGGTGCTCGCGGACGTCTCGTCCACCGGTTGCAGAATCTTCCGGTCATCCGGCCCTCCCACGGGCGAGAAAGTCAGGAACAAGAGCGCTCCGCTCGCAGAGGGCGACGAGATCCGGTTCGGCCTCAGCGCGGCGGCCGCCGCCGACCACATCGAGTACCGGTACGTGCTGCGCCAGGCGGCCGAGCTCGCTGAAGCCACGCCACCCGTGACCGCTGGCGTGACCCGCCACCGCCCCACCGCCGTTTCACCACCGTCAGCTGTACCACCCGCCACGCCGGCCTCCGCCGGCATCGCTGGTCCGTTGGCCTCGTGCCTCGCGACGCAAGTGGCGGTGGGAAACTCGCAGGACTCGTCGCAGCCCGCCTGCTCCGGGGCGGCCAGCCAGCACTTGGAGATGGACGCGCCGGTCGACGCCGAAGCTCCCATCGCCGCCGCCGCAGCAGCAGCAGGAGCAGTCACCGCTGCCGCCCAGCCTTCTGAGGCGATGCAGGTCGACCAAGGCGAGGAGCCGCCGCCGTCCGCACGAGAGCAGCCGCCGCAGCCGCAGCTGCAGCAACCGCCGGAGCCCGAGGCGCCCACGGAAGACCCAGCTCAGGCGAAGGAGCCCGCAGTCGAGCCTCCGGCCGCCTCCGCCTCCACAGCGCTGTCTCCCTCCGCCGCAGCCAAGGAGCTCGGCTACGAGGACGTCTCGCGCTCCTTCTTCCAGCGCAGCGACGGCGCACGCGTCCCGCTCGAGGTCGGCGCCGCAGAGCAGCCTCCCGACGGCGCGCCGTGCGTCGACTACGCTACGCTGCGCGCGGTGCGCACGCCCGACGACCGCGGCTGGGGACTCGCGTGCACGCAGCCGACCGTCGCGGGCGCGTTCGTGGTCGAGATGTGCGGCAAGATCGTCGACGAGGCGGATGCGACCAGGCCGGGCTACGACGCGACGTACGTGCTCGGCTTCGACGATGCGACGCTCGCGCGCAAGCGCGAGGCTGGCGACGAGGTGCGCTACATCGACTGCCGTGAGCAGGGCAGCATCGCACGGCTCGCCAACGACTCGCAGCAGCCCAACCTCGCGCTGCGCTACCTGCCGAGCGCCAGCGCAGATGGCGAGCTCCTCCCACGCCGCGCGTTTCTCGTCGCGCTAGCCGACATTCCCGCGCATGCCGAGATGACGTGGAACTACGGTGCGCCCCTCCCTCACCCTCACCCTCATCCTCACTCCCCACCCCTCCTCTCATCCCCACGCTCATCCTCACTCTTACCCTCACTCTCGCCCTCGCTCACAGGTGAGCACTACCCGAGACCGTGGCAGCAGCAGCAGCGGAATGAGGCGGCGTTCAGCTCCGCCGCGGGCGAGGCCGCAGCGCTGCCACTGCCATACATTGTGGTCGATCCGAACGCGTCGGTGACGCTGCGCGAGCTGTCGCTCACCTCGACCACGCAGGGGCCGGCGCGCAAGAGTGCCGGTGGCAAGGCGCCGGTCAAGCAGTTGGCGACCAAGGCGGCGCGCAAGGCCGCACCGTACGTCAGATCGAAGCAGACTGCGCGCAAGAGTACCAGCGGCATGGCTCCGCGCAAGCAGCTGGCCACGGTTGCGGCGCGCAAGTCCGCACCGTCCACTGGTGGGGTTCGCAAGCAGATGGCCATCAAGCCGGCGCGCAAATCCGCGTGGGCCACGGGTGGGATTCGCCCGTACGACGACGGCGACGATGAGGCGGTCGAGGGCATCTGGACGCCGCACGTGCCCAAAGTCCTCAGCCAAGTCCACCCCAACCTCACGATCAGCGACGCGGCCGTCGAGGCGGTGCACACGCGCCTAATGAAAACCGTCGAGGCGGTGGTCGATGGCGCGGCCGCGTTGGCCGGCAGCCGCCCGCTCGTGGTGGAGAACCTCGATGCGGCGGTGCGCAGCGTACTGCCCAGCGACGCGACCGGCGCGCTGGCCAAGCACGCGGTCACCGAAGGCAACAAAGCGGCCAAGTCCTATCCGCCAGGGCCGGAGCACAGGGACAACGGTGGGCTAACTCTCCCCGTCGGCGACGTGGCGGCGCTAGTGCTGTCACAGCTGGCGGGCGACCAGCAGCCGCTGCCGGACGAGGTGGCGGCGTACCTTACTGCCATGGTTGAGTACCTCGCTGCGGAGATGCTCGAACTCGCGGGCAACCTGTCGAACATCCGCTTGGGCCACGTGATGAAGCGGCAGTTGGAGAAGGCAATTCGCACCGACGGAGAGCTGTCGCTTCTCTACCCGCAGAGCGCTGGCGCGGGTGAGGAGGACGAGGACGAGGACGAGGACGAGGACGAGGACAAGGACGAGGACGAGGACCTCACCTTCGCCGAGCGATTCCAGTCGACAACCGAGCTCGTCTCGGCGCCAGGCACTTTCGCCGCGGGCGGCGACGCGGCGATGCCACAGCCAATGCTCAGCGTCGTCGGCGTCGAAGATGTGCTGGCGTGGCCGTTGCCTGGCGCGCAGGCGCGTCAGCTGCTCGAGGTGGCCAAGAGTGCTAGCGGCGGCGCCGACGCGTGCAGTGTTCTGCCGCAGCTGCTGAAGTGGGGCAATGCGACGGCTTGGGACGACGCGCTGCGCGGTGTGATCAGAGAGGCGCTCAAGGCGCTCGGCGTCAAGACCCAGACCAAAGTCGAGCTATCGGCGCTGCAGATCAACTCGGCGGAGACAGGCGTGTCCGAGGGCAGCAAGGGCAGCGCGGACGGTGGTGCGCATCGGTCTCAGCGCTGGCACACGAATGAGTCGGCCCCAGCTGGCACCAGCGACGCGCCATGGCCGCTCCCCGTGCCCCTGTGCCCTGGCCTCGAGGCGTCACTGAGCCAGCCGAGCCACACCCCTTGCCTTGCTAACTACCAGGCCTAACTCGTGGGGCTCGCTCGTGCTTGAGCTTCCCGCCATCCACGAAGGCGGCGCGCTCGAGCTGAGCCATGAGGGCGAGACGCTGCGCTTCAGTCACAGCGGTATGAACGGTGCAATGAGCGTCCACTGGGCCGCCTTCTACGCGGCGAGTGGCCACCAGCTGACGCCCGTGACGAGCGGCCGCCGCCTCTCGCTCTGCTACTCGCTCAGCCGCGCCGACGAGGGCCCGCCGCTGCTGCCACCGTCGCAGGCGGCCGTGTCGCGCCGCTTTGAGCGGCTGGAGAAGCGGTGGGTGGCAGACGAGGAGGGCGACGCGCCGCAGAAGCTGGTCTACTTCCTCGAGAAGCAGGAGGCTGAGCTCCTGTGGGACGGGCTCCAGGGCGACGATCGCTCAATTGTCGAGGCGTTGCTGGGCGCCAAGCACGGCGGTGAGTCAGCGTATGACCTCTTTCTTGCCACGTTCACGGTTAGAGAGTTCAAGCGTGCGGCTGGGGGCTGGCAGGAGGAATCGTCGGAAGCGGTCGACTGGGAGGTGCACCCGGATCTTGACGTGCCGGAGGTGGTGGTGGAGGCGGCCGAGGCGCTAGGCTGGCCTGAAGACGGCGAGATCGTGCAGGGCGACGACTTCTTCGACCTGCTGCACGAACCAGCTCAAGAAGGCAGCGAGGACAGCGAGGACGAGAGCGAGGAGGAGGACGAGGACGACTACTACCACCGCGGCCGCTACGGCTACGGTGGCTACGACGACTACGACGACCGAGAGCGGCACGAGAAGGCCAACAAGCAGCGGCGGGAGAAGCAGCGGCACGCACTGGTGCTATGGCCGCGACGCACGCGTGCGCGGGTGCTCTCGCTCGAAGGCGTGATCGGGTGCGCCGCTGCATGCCCCTGCACCGATGCTAGCTCACGCCCCCGCACGCCCCGGCCTCCTCTCGCTGACTTTGCCCCCCCCCCCCCCCCCCCCCGGTCTTCCGACGGTGGCAGGCTCCTCGAGACAGCCCTCGATGGTGACACCGGCGCGCTCGCCGGCTATGCCGACATCGAAGCGCTGCAAGCTGCGTGCATGCAGCGCACCGACGGCTGGACGGCTCCGCTGCTGCTGCGCATGCTTGCAGCCACGCTCGTGCCGCCGATCGGCGTCGACGCGCGCGTTGACGCGATCCAGAAGCTGAGCATCAACGCGCTGAAGATCGACGACGCGGCGCCGCTGCTGGTGCGCGCGGCGCAGCTCGAGACGGGCAGAGACCGCGTGCTGCAGGCCATCATCGGGTTGCTCAGCGCCCATGGTAACGCCAAGACGTGGAAGCTGCTCGAGCGGCTGAGCAGCGCTCCCGAGCTGGGCGAGAGCTGCCGAGAGGTCGCCACGAAGCTGACCACGAAGCTCACAAAGGCCGCGTTCAAGCCTTTCCCGCCCAACATGCAGAACTACGAATTCGAGTCGAAGCTGAAGGTCCACTGCGCCGACATCGAGCGAGCGGCGTCTGCGGTGCTCGAGGCGGCGCTGCACGCGCTGGTGCGCATGGGCCTCAGCGATGAGCTGTGCACGGCGGCTCGCAACGTGGCACAAAACACATCTCGCTTCGACCCGGTTGCCGTGCTCGTACCGTGCATCTCCAGGCTGCGCGCGACGCTGCAGGCGGAGGGCGGCGTGGACATCACACAGTGCCTCAAGACGCTGAGCGATGCCGTGCCGGCGGCACTACTCGTCCCGTCGCCGACCTACGGCGCGCAGCGGCCGGCGCAGCTGCCAGCGCCGATCAACCCGATGGGTGTGGAGGAGATGGTGGCGGTGTTCAGCATGCTCATCGACGCGGGCAACGTGTCGTCTGCTCTCATGGCCATCGACCAAGGCGCGACTGCGACGCTTGCCGGCCGATTTCCCCTGACCAACCTCTGCGCGGCGGTGAACAAGCTACTGGCCGATGAGGGCCGGCGCGCTGCGGTGCTTGGCGAGGGAGCGTGGCCACGCATGCTGCTCAAGTTGTTTCCCTTCCTCGCGCCGCAGCCTACTCCCGCATACGCATACCAAAGACCGCAGGCGCAGCCCTTGCGCCAAGATGTACTCGTGGCCCTCTACCCACTGCTCGCCACCTTCGACGCCGCGGTGCCCGCCGCCGCTCCCATCTCGCCATCTTACCGCTCCCAGCTCGTCGCCGCCGCCGGCTGGTGGAATGCGCTCAAGGAGCTGACGCCCGCTGTGCTAGCCCTCAAGCCAAAGCTCGACATCGCCGGGCGCAAGCACCCCGCCTTCGCCGCACTGCTGCAGCTGGCGCTTGTCGCGATGCGCAGGGCGGTGGCGCCGCTGCCCGCGCCGATGAAGGACTGGAGCATCAGCGGCGCGATCGTCGGCTGCAGTTGCACGCAGGGCTGCTCTGAGGCACGCCGCATCCTCGAGAACCCGATGGCGGAAAACGGGACCATTGCCGGCGTTCACGCCATTGCCAACTCGCACCTCGCGCGGCAGCTCACCGCCGCTGCAGCCAAGCCGAACTCCGGCTTCAAGTTCCAGCAGGTGAGTTCCAAAGCGACGCGAGTGAACGGCCGGCTCATGATCGTCAAGAATGCCGCGGGCCGCACGCCCGTCGCGCAGCTGCGTAACGCCCAGGCGGCAAAGGCGCAGCGCGATGCACAGCTTGTGCCGCTGCGCCAGCTCGAGGAGATTGCCGACGAGATCTCGGCGCCGTCCAAGGACCAGCCCGTCGTCGAGTGCAGCGCCTACGTCGCGCTGCTCGCCGCGCTGCGCACGGGCGCCACCGCCGCCGACGGCGCCGCCAAGAAGCAAGCCGAGGCCGCCGCGTCGCCCGCCGCGCTCGCCGCCGCAGCCCTCGACCCAACAGGCGCAGCGCTGCAGGCTGCGACGGCGGCCGCCACCGCGGCGGCCGCCACTGCGGCGGCGGGCGAGGACGAGGACGAGGAGCTGGCGGTGGGCAGCGCAGCGCTGGTTACCTGGGTGGGCGCGCACCTGCCGCCGGAGCAGCGCGAGGTGGCTGAGGCGGCGGTGGTCAACGAGGAACTCGCCGACTTGGAGGTGCTCCGTAGTATGCCGCACGCCGAGCTTGCGAAGGAGCTGCTCGGCCGCGCGGTGCCGCCATCGGAAGCGCCGCTCTTCCTCGGGGTGCGCCAGCTGTGGCTGTCGCTCCGGCGCAGGGAGACAGCCGCGACACTCCGGCGCGTCCCCGCCGCCGCGCCGGTGGTCGCGGTGAGCGCTAGCCAGGTGGCGGGCTGGCTGCGGCAGCGGCTGGGCTACCACCCTGCGCTGAGCTGCGCCGAGCTGCGGCTCGACGGCGATGCGCTCTGCTCGCTCTCGGCCGAGGAGTGGCTTGGCCTCGCGCCACGCCTCGCGCCAAACCACGCGCAGGGCGAGCTCGCCGAGCTGTACGCCAAGCACCTCGCGCCAGCGGCCGCGCTGGCGGCGGCCAGCCCGGCGCGCCACGTGGAAGTGCTGCCCGAGCTGGCGGTGGGTGCGCCCTTCTCGGTCATCGTTGCAGGCGACACGGGCACTGGCAAGTCGACGCTGCTCAACGCACTGCTGGGCGTAGAGCTGCTGCCAACCTCGTGCTGCCGCGCATGCACCGCGGCGGTCGTCGAGCTCGAGTGGGCGGCCGACGGCGGGTACAGCGCCGGCGTGCAGCTGGTGGCGGCCGACGAGTGGCGCGCGACGGTCGAGGCGGCGTGCGCGGCGGCGGCGCGCGCCGGCGTGGGCAAGGCGCCGCCCGAGACGGACGCGGGCTACGTCGCCTACGCGAGGGCCGCATCGGTCTACGGCCGCGGCGTGGCGCTGCAGGGCCCGATTGACCTCCTGATGGCGCACCCCAGCGTGGCCGAGCAGCTCGGCCAGAGCCTCGAGCTGCGCGCCGAGAGCGCGGCGGAGCTCGGGCAGCGCACCCGGCCGTACATGGACTCGGCCGACGAGGCGCACGACGGCGCGCTGTGGCCGCTCGTGCGGCGCGTATTCCTGCGCGGTCCGTTCGCCGTCTGTGCGCCGAGCGCACTGTGCGTTGGCGGCATCCGGCTGCTCGACGCGCCGGGCCTACACGACGACAACGCGGCGCGCGACGGCGTGCTCCGCGGCGTGGTGGCCGAGGCACACTCTGTGCTCGTCGTGTCCAATATAAGGCGAGCCTGCAACGACAAGGGCGCCAAGGACATGATGCCGCTACCGCTGCGCCGCGCGTTGCTCAGCTCGGGCTTTGCCGGCGCGCTCACCCTTGTCGCGAGACCTGCAAGCCTATGCTACCCAGGCTGCAACTCCATGTGCTCAGGCTGCAACCCCATGTTGCCCAGGCGAGCTCGCCTTCGTCGCGACACAGACCGACCTGCTCACGCCATCCGAGCTCATCGAGAACCTCCGGCTGCCGGAAGGCGCGACGGCGCGCACGTGCGGCCTGGCGCGCAACGCCTTCACCAAGGCCAGCGTGTCCAAGGACTTCTACGCGGACACGCCACCCGAGCACCTGCCGTGCAACCGGCCGCTGCCGGCGGCGTGGCACGCACGCGGCTTCGAGCTGCCCGTCTTCACCGTGTCAGCGCGCGACTTCCAGGTCTCTTCGGGCATGCGTTCCGGCGACGGCGGTGCGCACGTGTTCCCGGAGCCGACAGAGACCGAGGTCCCCGCGCTGCGCGCGTACCTGCAGCTCGCCGCCGCCGCGCACGCACGGCGCGCGGCCGAGGGCGGCGCGCGCCAGCCGGTGGGCGCTCTGCTGCTCAAGTGCCTTGAGGAGGCGGCCAAGAGGGGGCAGCAGGGCGGCGGCGCGGCGGCGGCGGCGGCCGGTGCAGCGGCCGCCGGCGCGACCGCGAGCGGCGCGGGGCCGAGCGGCTCGGGGCCGAGCACGGCGGAGCACGACCGGAAAGCGGCAACTGGTGCGGCCGCGAGCGTGATGCAGGATGCCAACATTGGAGGTGGAGGCTTCAAGCCACGCGCGAACAGCTCGTACATGATCTTCTGCAAGGCCGAGCGCCCCAAGATTGTGGAAGCGAACCCGTGGGGGCAAGGAACCCGTGGTGGCGAGGTGAGCTAGCTCCTCTCATCGGGCCACCCACACCGCCTTCCCGCTTGCCCCGCCTTCCCTCCCGCCCTGGCCGACCTGAACACGCACTTGCGCTGACGCCCCTTCCTACCCCACCCCGCGCGCAGATAGAGAAGGAGCTCGGCGCCATGTGGGCGCGGCTCTCAGATGCGCAGAAGGCAAGCTACAAGGACGCACCAGCGCCAGCGCCAGCGCCAGCGCCTGCGCCCGCGCCAGCGCCAGCGCCTGCGCCCGCGCCCGCCCCCGCGCCCGCCCCCGCGCGAGCCGGTGGCGGCAAGCGGCCCGCACCCCCTGGTGACGCCAACAAGCCTCTGGGCAAGCGCGCCGCCCCGCCGCCGGGCGAGGTCATCGACCTCTGCGACTCGGACTGAAGCGAGCGACGTTTGTCGGGTCCACGGGGCTGGCGGAGTCAGCCAGTGCGCGCGGCGCGGGGCAGGACGCTGGGGGGGTGAGCCGCGCGGCGCGGTTATCGCATACGGGCCATGATGATTTTCCCGGATGCGATACATTTAAGGGTACGGTGCCAGACGATTAGATCAGAACCCGGCCCCCCGTGGGCCGAATCCCCGTCCTGTACTACTACAGGGGTGTAGTACTAGGATAAAGGGGTTGTAAATGTACGCGGGGTTGCGGGGCTTCCTTTCAAAAACTACATTCGCAATGTTATACCACCCTCGCATGTGCATGTACAGCGCAAGAGTTTGGCAAGAGAGAACGGCGGTAGTAAAAGACCGCATGTAGTAGTAGTAATGGGACTATGGGAGCCGCAAGGCGCCACGCATTCACACTCAGTGTGGTACCATCTGGATACCATCTGTGGCGGTAGGTATCGGATCTTCTACTAACGCCTCACGTTGTTGTCCGTACACAGACAGAGACAGACAATGACAGTGACAGTGATCTGTCTGTCAGCTGGGGCAGACGCGCCGCGGCGGGTGCCTGGGTTTCGTGGGCTCCACGCTCTGCAACCGGGAACGTGAAACCGTCTTTTTGACGAACAAAAGGCATCCTATCCCAACCCAGGTGCGCGTGCGCCCCGTCGCCCCTCCAACTCCAAGGTCGGCGCCCGACCATCGCACCCACACGCCACCGCTTGCTCGCCTCCGACCATGCCTCCGCCGCTCGCCACCATGCACCGCTCGCCACCACTCGCCACCGCTCGCCACACCGGCCACCTGGCAGGAAAGTGAACAATGATCAACTCCAGCCACGCGCTCGTCTTTGCAATGCTCTCCACAGCCAGCGGCTGGGGGCTTCCGTCACACGACTCGCTCCACTCGCCGAACGAGTCGGGAGTCGACGGCCCACGCGATCGGCGGCAGCTTCAGGGTTCCGGCTCGAGTTGCGACTACGGCTGGTCTGCTCTCCCTGCCCCGCGCGCCTGACCTCTCCTCCCTAACGTTGCCGCTGCATTATTGCCCGCAGCGACGCACAAACCCCCACTTCCTCCTGTGACTCGTCGTGTGACTCCAGCTGTAATTCAGGGTGTAACCACGGTTGCGACAGCTTTGGTCTCTTCAGTTGCGACGACAGTTGCGACCGCAGCTGCGACTCCAACTGCAACTCCGGTTGTGACTCCGGTGGCGTTTCCTACAACTGCGATAATGGCTGCGACACGTGCCTCGGTCTCTCCTGTCCTGCTGACTATTCCGGCGCCGCAGAGAACGTCACTCGTGTGGCCCATAAGCGGCTCGCTGGCCCGCCAAACCGACCGCCACGCGTGCACCCCCACCCCACACCCCACCCCTCGCGTGTGCCCGCCGCAGGAACCCCACCCCCCACTTCTTCGTGCACCAGTGATGGACACCTGGAAACGGTTACTGCTACTACTACTACCTACTACGGCGACGACTACTACTACTACTACTATCCTGGGTGCACCAAGCTAGGAAGCTGCGACGAGAGCTGGTCTGTCCGCCCCAATCGCGCGCCTGTCCCGCTCCACTCTGTGCCCCTGCCAGCGTAGCATTACCGCTGCCTGCTTGCCCGCAGCGACTCCATCTTTGGGGGCAGCTGCGACTCCAACTGCGACGGGGGGAACCCTGGCGGGTCCTGCATGTCCGGCAACACCGGCACCCTTAAAGCAACCGGCACCCTCAACGCTCCGGCACCGGCAACCTCCTCCGAGAAGAGCACCGGCACCCTCAAGGCAACCTCCTCCGAGAAGAGCACTGGCACCCTCAAGGCAACCTCCTCCGAGAAGAGCACCGGCACCCTCAAGGCAACCCCCTCCGAGAAGAGCACCGGCAGCTTCGAGCGGACCGTCACTGTCGTCAAGGAGCTCGCGGTCGGCGACAAGATAGAGGGACTCGACGCCGACAAGCAGCCCGCTCTCTGCACCGTCGAGGCGGTCGGCATGTTTGGCCACGGTGCCCTCTACGGCAACTACACCGAGGACCACTTCGTGCTCGACCCCGCCACGGGCAACGTCATGCAGCACGGTGCGGTCGGCAAGCGCACCGTCGAGGACAAGTACGAGGTGCTGACGTCTTGCCCAGTCGGGCTCGACGAGGCCGGCACCGGCTTTACCCCGATGGACGGCGACTTCTGCGGCAAGAGCACCAGCGAGATGGGCTGGTCCGACTACCTGCTGATCCACGCTTCGATGCTCCGAATTGTTCGGGCAACCGGTGGCTACTGGTTCAGCGCCTCGGCCTACAGCGACTTCGAGTCGGTGGTCAAGCACGGCCCGGAGCTTTGCGCCGCAATGCTGGCCTGCGCCGGCGACGGCATCGAGTGCGATGAGCTCGAGCGCATCTCCACGCTGTTCGTTGACAACTACCTCGCCGACGACGCCCGCGAGGCCACGCTCAAATGGATGCCACGCTCAAAGGGTGAGGTCGGCACACCGGGCTCGGTGTCCTTCGTGGTCTCGCAGGGCAGGGCGAGCTCGACCAAGCGCACGCCCACCGAGCGCCCCTTGCTCATCGCCACCGGCGCCGGGGGAGTAGGAGGACCAGGCCCGGGAGGACCGACCTCGGGAGGCAAAATCTCGGGAGGGCCAACCCTGGGATGAAAAGTCCCACATGAGAGAGGGGTGACCGGGTGTGTTTCTCCGGACGACACCGCTGCCACCTTCGATCTTCATCCGGTGCTACAACTGAGCCACGCACGCGCCGCGGCGCCCAAACCGCTCTCTCCACGCGGGGAGACATAGTTTGGGGCGCTGCCACGCCCGCGTCGCTCGAGCAAGCTGGACTTGGAGAACGTTTGGCGCGCTAGAGGCAGACGGGGGGCATGTATATCAGGGCACAAGGGTCGGTTGGGGGCGGAGCGCCGCGCAACACGGACGGAGCCCTGGCCACAGTATAAGCGTGTAGAGTGCTAGACACCTGAGATCGATCTAATGTGAGTGTCAAGCTTAGCGTATAGAGTGCTAGACACCTGGGATCGATCTAATGTGAGTCCTTAGATGTTCTATTGAATAAAAGTTACTTCACCAGAGCTCAAAGTTTGTGGTTTGCTGTTTTGAGGCAGCCTCAAAATAGTTTGTGGTTTGCTGCCTCAAAACCGGGAGTGTTCACAAATGGTTTGGCGCACCCTCGCTGTCGCGATGCTGCTCGTCGTCGGCTCGGTCGGGGCGCGGCCTCCTCCTCACAGTGCTTCGACCGTGAAGGCCTTGCGGCAGCGAATTCTCAGTTCCGAGATGGATCAGTCGGTGCCACCTTCGGTTCCCATTGATGGCCAGCAAGGCAACCAAGTGTGGGTTCAGTTTCGCGTATTTAAAGTGCTCGGGGTGGATCTCCAGTCCGGCAGGCTCAGGTGCCTCCCACACCCTCCGCACCCTCCGCACCCTCCGCACCCGCACCATCAGCACCCTCCGCGCATCCCTCCGTTCCCTCAGCACCCTCCGCACCCTCCGCACACCCGCACACCGTCCACGCACTCTCCGCACCCACCGCGCACCCCCCACCCCGCAGGTTCAAGGCTTGGCGGCGCACGCGCTGGTTCGACGATCGATTGAAATGGGATCCGGTGAGCGCGGCTGCCATGCCCGAAGATCTAGCACGTACAACGGCACTTCACGTCTCTGTGTGCATCGTCAGGAGGAGTTCGGCGGAATCAAGACGACAATCGTCTATCCGGGTCAAGGCAAAGACTTGGATGACAACCTGTGGCTACCGGACATAGTCACGTACGCTAGCAAGACACCATCACACACGCCACACGCCATCACACACGCCACATGCATGCACATGCACATGCACATGCACATGCACATGCATATGCACATGCCCACATGCACATGCCACGCTGCCTGGGCAGGATACAGATAGATAGATATCTAGAAGTACATGTGATACACGTGAACCCATCTTATAGGGCCAGCTTAGCCGGTTTGCTGTCGTAAAAGCTGGAATCAACTCTGAACTCTGTCATACCCATCTATCTCTAGATATAGATGCATCTATATCTAGATATTTATCTATCAATCCTGCCAGGATAGATAGATAGTGCACGTTGTCTATCCTGGGCAGGTACAACTCGGCGCAACTGGATCGAGTGACTTATGAGGCCGGCGCCGCGTGGATTCGATACGACGGCCGCGTGCACCACTCGGTTGCGGGCCTTGTAGACATCACTTGCCGGTATTCGCGCCGGTCTAACACCGTGTAACGCCCTCACCCTGAGCACACTCGGCCTGGCCCTTCCCACTGACTGCTGACCCTAACACTAGCCCTCTGACCCTAACCCTAACCAGGTATTCAGGGCTAGTGAACTTCCCCCGAGACGAGCTCACATGCCCGATGGAGGTGGCGATGTGGTCCACGTCAGACCTGATCACCACCTTAACCTTCTTTGACGACCCCAACTCGACGGAACCAACTCGCGCGTTCGTTGGCGACGTGGTCGACCCCGACTCGACGCGCCAGTAAGCGCCTCCCCCCCCCGGCCCGACGCCCTGCAGTCCTGACCATGGACCTGACCCGCACCAGGCTATCACTTGGCGACCGTGGTTGTGCGGTAATTTCACCTCAGAGCGCCGCCACCGCGCCCTCGTACCAGGTGTCTCGATAGATCGATGCTGTGCATGTGCATGTGCATGTGCATGTGCATGTGCATGTGCATGTGCATGTGCATGTGCATGTGCATGTGCATGTGCATGTGCATGTGCATGTGCATGTGCATGTGCATGTGCATGTGCATGTGCATGTGCCTGTTCGATAGATAGTGGGTATAACGCGCTACACGACTCGCACGCTATGTATTCTATCTATCAATCCAGGAGTTTCAGCTCGCGCCGAGGGTTGACTGTCTCAAGTATACCCGCCTCTATCCTTGCTGCGCCGATGAGCCATGGACACAGCTGTGGATCGTCTTTCACATCCAGCGCTCTTCAACTTACTACGGCTTGCTTATCGAGTTCCCAAGCATCGCCATCACGTTGCTCTCGTTCGGCCAGTTTTGGATGGACGCCTCGGCTATAGGGGCGCGCCTCGGCTTCGGCGCCACAATGTTTCTCACTTCGTACGTGCTTCTATCTGTATCGTCAGATTCTCTCCCGCGATGCGGCGAGCTGCTCTGGATCAACTACTTGAATGTTTTGAACCTGGTCTTTTGCGTGATCGCGAGTGGCCATCATTCGAACCTGCATGGGACCCACCGATCTGCAGATTGGCTGATCCCGTGTTCGCACCGCGCACTGTCAGGCACTCGTTCAGACCGTCATTACGGTGCATCTCTGCTTTGGGAGAGAAAATAGGGTGCGGGAAGCATTTGCGGAGGAAATTGACTTCTGGTCGCGCCGTTTCATCCCCGTCTTCTTCTTCTTCGCCATCATGATCGTGTACGCGCTGGAGCCGGTCGATCCCTATAGCATCTCCACCTTAGAAGATGGTCAAACAGTGTCGGATGACGACGTGCGCAAGTCGCTGCCGATGTACCAGGGCCTGTGCGCGAGGCACTACGATCAAACCCGCGACAGCGCGACTGCCCCGGCCGCGGGATGGTGCCTGACGTGCCCCCACCCGATTTGGACACAGCGCGCCCAACCACAAGCTCGATGCCTGGCGCGTGGTCATTGGATTCGCCGTCAGTGTCGTTGCCATATGCGCCTCGCTAGTCCAGAGAGTAGAGGAGTGTGACAAGCAAGCCGGCGGAGGCCCACGGATCAAGTTGCGCATACAGTTGGCAAGGACACTGACTTGGAAAGCAAAGCTACGCGCAGGCACCCCCCGGGGCACCTCCTCAATCCAGGTGGAGGCACCGCCTGGAGAGAACAGCTCGCGTCAGTCCTCCTCAGATTGAACGAGCGACTCGACTTTGAGGCGTCAATGGTGGGGCGCCACCACGGGGCGTGAGCTCGAACCGTACTTGTCGGGCTGCGCTGTGTGTTTGTGTGTCTGTGGGCATTGTCTGTGTGTGTTTCCTGTTTGTGATTGTGTACGTCGTGTCGTGTGTGTGTGTACTTTCCTGTGGTGGCGTGCATCGTGTGCAAATAATATACATTGACGTCGTAGTCCCTCCTCCCCTGCCACGTGCCAGGGCTGGTGGGCTGTGTCGTGTGTGTGTGTGCGCACCGCAGGGCAGGTCCTCAACATACCTCAACGCTCAAGCGAAGGGGACGAAGAAGCGAAAAAAATATTTTGTGGATGGTATACGATACGGCTTTAGAGGTACTCTCGTAACTTATTCATACCGCAGGCCTGTGTACTACTATACTTAGTAGTAGTACTTTCCTGTGGGCCTACGGCTAGTTACACGGGGTACCTCGGTACACCGGTATATACACGCACCACGTGCGCGGCCCAAAGGTAAACGTACGGCTTTAGGATTTACGTAGTCGTACGCGGTACGGTACGTGGGCAAAATGCATTATCAATTAAAGAGAGCAAATTAAAATAATGGATGCCATTGTCTCAAGAGAAGTTATATTATAAAGTCATGCCCCTCCTCGCGTCTTCATGTCACTCCAGCACGACCGAGCCATTTCTGTCGTGCCTGTGCTTCGGCGACCACTTGGCGTCGACCCACTTGAACATCAGCCAGTCGAGCGGCGTGAGCGACTTCGATTGGACCGGGTCGTTCTTGATGGCCTTGATGTGTGTCATGTCATCGCCCGTCGGGAAGATGCGGTACCTACGATGGGGTGGGGAGGTGGAGGGTTGAGGGCTGGGGCGCGGGGGACCTGACCAGCCCGGGCCTGCGGCTCGGCCGAAGGTGCGGCATACATACCAGCCCATGCTCGCGTGCATGTCCTCGTGCACCATTTCCTGGATCTCGCGCTCGAAGCTCAGCACGCAGCCGTGCTGCTTGCAGAAGTCCTTGGTCCTCCGCTCGAGCGCGCTGCGGTACCTGCTGCGCCTGCAACCGCACGCATCCAGGCCAGGCTGCGACCCGATGAACTCAGGCTGCAACCCCACGCATACGCCTGGCGGTGCATCGCTGGTAGAGGCGCGTGATGGTTACTCACTACTCGCTACCCCTGCCGCCACTCACTGCTTACCGCGGGTAGCCGCTGGCGCCCATGAGCTTCATGATGGCGCGCTGCTCGTCGTGCAGCGCGAAGAAGTCCTTGTGCAGGTTGCCGATCATGTAGCCGTTGGTGTTCACCTCGACCAAGCTCGCCTGATGGCACACCATGCACATGCGCATGCGCATGCACATGCACATGCACGTGCACGTGCACGTGCACATGACATGTGATGATGCACAGGCCATGCACATAGCACGCGCGTACCATGCACACACCATGCCATGTCCGTACTATGCACATGCGCATGCTGCACATGCACATGCACATGCACATGCACATGCACATGTACCTACACATGCACATGCACCTACACATGCACATGCGCATGCACATGCACGTGCACCTGTACCTGCACCTGCACGTGCACGTGCACGTGCACGTGCACCTGCGCATGCACATGCACATGCACATGCACGTGCACATGCACGTGCCATGCGCGCACACCTGCCCGCTCGCGTCGAAGACCACATCGGGCTGCAGGAAGGCGACGCGCCTGGGGTGCATGGGGTTGCAGGCTGGAGGAGCCTGGGATACACGAGGTTGCAGGTCGGGCCGCAGGGGGTTGCAGGCCGGGCTACACGAGGGGGGGGGGAGGAGCGACGCGCTTGTACGATACGCCCTTGCGCTTGAGCTGGTGGTCGATGTGCAGGATGGAGTCTCGCGCGAGGAGGAGCAGCTCGGTGAGTTGCCACTCCAAGGACCGCCAGGCCTTCTTGACCCAGAAGTCCCGGCCCGGCGGGGACATGGAGTGGTACCAGAACTTGCCGTTGGTGGTGTGCGGGTAGGGCTGGATGATGTTGACCTCCTTGGCCCTCGAGCTGAAGCACTCGGTCGTGCCTGGCAGCAGCACGTGGATGCACTGCTGCTTGACGAACTCGGCCGCCTTAGAGTACTTCCACTGCGACACCTTGGGTATGCCCGTGCCGAGCAGGTAGATGCGCAGCGGGTCGAGCGAAGTGACCATCGTCCACACGCGCAGGTCGAACTTGTTGCCCTGGTAGGTCATCGGGTTCATCACGTACTCCTGCAGCACCCACGTGCCATCGGGCACGTGCTTGAGCAGCCAGTCACTCGTGGCCTCCTCCGACGCCATGTCGGCCTCATTGTACGAGTACATGTGGATGCCCACCTGGTTAGGTGAGGCGAGGGTCAGGGTCGAGGTCAGGGTTAGGGTTGGTGTCAGGATCAAGTGCATCCATGTGCACGCCCACCTGGTTGAAGCCGAACTGCGGCTTGAGGATCCAGATGCGGTGGGCCTCCTGCTCAGGCTCAGTGGTCAGGGTCAGGGTCAGGGTCAGGGTCAGGGTCAGGGTTCGGGTTAGGGTTACAGCTCGAAGATCCAGATGCGCTGGGCGACCTTGGTCGCGCTCTCGCGGTTAAGCTCGACGTTGTACTGACGAAACCGCCTCGCCGGGGTCTGCAGCGCCGGGCCCTCGCGCCGCACCTGGTTGGGATTGGGATTGGGGGTAGGGTCAGGGTTTGGGTTAGGGTTAGGCTCAGGGTCAGTGCTCAGGGGGAGGGTTAGGGTCAGGGTTAGGGTTCGCATCCTCCCGCCGCACCGCGAAGGCGCGCGAGGTGAAGCGGCACCAGGGCGTGCCGCTCGGGATGACGTCCAGAGGGTCGAGGCCGCGCTGGGTGAAGCAGCGCACGTGCAGCCGCGCTAGGCTCGTCTTCTGGCCGATCTGGCACGGTTCGGGTTCGGGTTCGGGTTCGGGTTCGGGTTCGGGCTAGGCGGGTTCGGGTTAGGGTTGGGGCTGGGGCTAGGCGGGTTAGGGTGAGGGTTGGGGCCGGGGCTAGGCGGGTCTTCGGGCCAATCTGCGAGGCCACCTCACCTGCTGCGAGAGGCCTCCTATGCTGTTGATGATGATGCCCGTGCTGAGCTGCTGCGGCCGGAAAAAGCTCGAGACGGTCTCCCACGGCTTGGTCCATAGCACATCCACCTCGTTGAGGCGCGCCCTGGCCTTGAGCTCGCAATCTCCGAGCTCCTCGAGCATCGGCTTGACCGTGCTGCGCATGTCGCCGCGGCTGCCCACCTGGAAGATGCGGTTGCACTTCTTCGGCCGCTTGCGTGCCTGCGCGCCGAAGGACGTCGCGTCTGCCAGCTTGGCGTAGCCGCCGATCGCAGCGGGGGCGTGGTAGAGCAGGTTCTCACCCAGGGGGACAGTCGCCTCGAAGACTGCGCCCGAGACCGACATCGCCACGCGACCCGCGTTCACCGCGCCCGCGCCCGCGCCCTTGGACGTCTTGAGCACCGCCTGCCCGAGCGCATGCACAGCTCCGCTCGGCCGGACCGGAGTTGCGCCCCCCCCCGTGCACTGGCCGCACAGCTTGCGGCACTTGTCGCGGATGCGCACGAGCTTCAGGCCGGCGGGCGGCGAGAGGAAGACGTCGCCAAAGCTGCCCTTGGCGCAGTACGAGGCCATGTCGGCACAGTGCACCTGCGGCCCCGGGCAGCCCTTCTCCGTGCAGGCCCACGGCCCCTCGTCCTGACACGCGGCCGATGCGGTCGATGCGGCCGAGGCGTTCGAGGCGTTCGAGGCGGCTGAGGCTGCGGGCCTGCCGATCGCGGCCGGCATCGCCAGCTCGAGATCACGGAGCTCGCCCGTGTGCACAGGCGCACGGTCGCCGTCTCCAGCCCGCGTCGCAGTCTCAGCGCTCGTCTTGGCGGCGTCTTCGGCGCCCGCCTTGGCTCTATCGCGCTTCGCTTGGGCGCGCGCCTCGTAGCCGTAGGTGACGTTGATGCTCTGCCTGCTGGGCGGCGCGGCCACCCCTGCCACCGCCGCCTGCTGCTGCTGGTCTGCGGCCTGCTCGTCTGCGGCATGGACTGCGGCGTGGCTGTCGCGCGAGATGACCTCTGCGAAGACCGCCTCGGCGAGCTCGCCCATACCCAGCGACTCCCTGCGATGCGCCGCCCTCCCGTGCTCCTCCTCCTCATCCTCCACGCCAAGCATCGACAGGAATCCCGGGTCTACCTCCTCGATCATGCCTCGCACGGCGCGTGCCGCGGCCTCGGTGGGCCACTCGAGCCGGCTGGTGAGGTACGGCCCTCGGTGCTGGTGCGAGGTGGTGGCCAGCTGGCTGGTGTGGCTCACGCCGATGAATAGCGAGGCAAGTGAGTGGAAGCCCAGGATGCACCAGAGCAGCATCAGCAGGGTGGTGAGGCCCACGACGCGTCGAGCCCCGTTGGCGATGCCGTCGGCAGCTGTGCCCCTGCCGACTCGGCCCATGAACGACGCTGGCATCGCACGCGAGCTAACGAGCTAACGAGCTAAAAGGAGCTAACGTGGAGCTCGGCCCGAGGTTGATGCCAAGGGCCTGTGACTGCGACTTGAGCGCCCTGCCTGGCGACGTGTCGACACGGTGCGTCGCGCTGCTGTGACACTCCTGTAGCCCACATATAACATGCGAACTTGCAGGGGTAAAAGTCTGGCACTCCGCAAGTTTTTTGTGTTTTGCCCGGCGGTCCCTGCGCCTCCATTCGCAGGAAGTGCGGTGCCATCGCGGGTGTTTTGGGGCAGACTATGCCAGCGGGGGGCTGGGGGAGGGGGGGGAGCGCGTGGCGCTCACTCCTCCACCTCGCACTCCTCCACCTCCACGGCCGCCCAGCCACGCGGGCTCGCACGCACCACGAGCTCACCATCTGCCTCGAGATCCCCGGAGATGCGCGCACGGCAGCCCAGCCGCCAGTCTGAGTGCTTACGCAGCATCTGCTTCTCCTGCGTCTTCGCCCCGTTGAGCAGCTCCATCCCCGACACGACCTGCACGGCGCACGTGCAGCAGCAGCCCTCGCCGCCGCAGTCACCAGGCCCTCCCGAGTCGAAGCGGAGCGCTAGCGGGTCGTTTAGCTTTATCCCGCGTGCCAGGATGGTCTGGCGGAGCGGCTGGCCAGGCAGCATGACCAGCTGCTCATCGGCGCGGTCCTCGGACGGCTCAAACTGCAGGCGCACGTTGACCGTCGCCTGGCGCTCGAGGCGACGCACGGTGAAGATAAGGTCTCCGAGGGCGACGGGGAGTGCGCCAAGGGCTGCCACTGTATCGTCGTACGTCGCGCCCTCGAGCAAGACCTCCTCCAGGCTGCCAGCCGTATCCCGGACCGAGATGAGTGCGTCGCCGACGAGAAACGGGCGGCTGGCCTTGGCAGCGTTGCCATCTTCAACGATGGTGTCCACCAGGACTAACCCAACCTCGCCGTCTGATCCCAGCTCCTCGAGCCCGAGCCCAATGCCTGGCGACTCTGGCGAGCGTGGCACGACCATGGTATCATCAACCGCCCTGAATCGAAGGCTCTTCGAAGCGACTCTCGCCCCTCCATCCTTGAGCCGTTGGATAGCCCAGTCGTCGGGCGTCGGAAGCTCACTCATCGCCATTCTCAGTCGTGTTCGCATTGCTAGCGGCTGTGTGACTCGAATCGCGCCTGTCATTGACATGGCGAGGATGGCCGGCGGGAGGAACAACGCCATCGGGCTCATGGAAGAGGCTGCGTCGACGGAAACGCTGGGGAGGCTCCGTCACGCGGAGGAGAGTTCGCGGAAGCCGCTCTCCAGGGGGGGTCGGTACTATGGCGGACCTGCGTAGATAAGATGGCGATCACTCAATTGTCAGGCGACGCGCGTCGACGTCAATGGTCAACTGACGCTGCCAGAGGAAGGCGAGTCCTACAAAGAGCACGTACGGCGTCCCTCCCTTGCCCGAACCCCATCGGATAGGCACTGGCGAGACGACGAGGCCGAATTCGTCGAATTCGGGTGCCGCCATGTCGCCCTCATAGCTCGGGATGCCGCCCGCGGCGGGCCGGCGGCGGCGCACCGACGCCTCGAGGGCGCACACGCCACCACGCTCGGTGGGGAGCTCGAGACGCACCGTGGCGGCACGCTCGTCGCAAAGCTGCGGGTACGACTCGTAGAGCTCGCGCGAGACGGTGAGGCCGGTGTTGCCGGTGTCGATGACCGCGACAGCGGGCGCATCGAGTACTACTTCACGCCCGTTGACCACTATCCGGCTCAGCTTGCACGCGTACTTAAGGTCGGGTGCCCGCATCGGCGGCACGCGCAGGTCGACGATCGGCACAGCGTCCAGGTTAGGGTCGAGGAGCGGCAGTGTGGAGAGGCGCATGCGGCGCTGGAGAAAGTTGAAGCGCATGCTCACGATACTCGTCTGCTCGAGGAACGTTGGGTAGCGCCCCAGCCGCGGCCCACGCTCCTTGACCAGGCCAAAGAAGATGGCCTCGTCCGCGCTGCCCGATGTGCGTTGCGAGCCGCGCACAATCCCAAACGTGGCGTCGGCGACGCGAAGCGGTGGCGAGTGCGGCTCGGGAGTGAGGCCCGAGCTCTCAGTCGCATCCAGCGCGAGCTCGCCTCGCCGCCATTGCACAAGCACGTTCTGCCCGGCGAAGGAGAGCTCCGAGTCCGCGAGCCCTGCCAAAATTGCCTCGCCGCGGTAGCAGCCCCACCGCCCTCGCCCACCGGCACCGCACGTGCCGTCAGCGAGAAGAAACGGCGAGCCTGTGTCCACCACCGCACGGAACCGCTGTCCTTCAATGGAATAACCCAGGCAGTAGGCGCCTCCGCACAGACTCAGCGGCACATCAATGGACGAGGATGCTGCCGCACTGGCAGCATGAGCACGGCTCGAACCGCCAGGACAATGCAAGACTGTCGTCAGAGCGGCCGCTACTTTAAGGAGTGCCCGTCGAGGTGCAGCTGCTGCAGGTGGCGCTGAGTGCCGCATTGCTCGCGGCATATAAACGCGGGGTGCAAAGGAGCGGCACACATGCTTGAACCCGTAAGATAAGACTTATCTTGAACCCGTACCTACTACCAAAGTCAACCCCAAAATCCGAAGACCTGCGAATTTAGCCGGAGCATGGTCGGCTCAGCCGGTACCCGCCAGCCCGCCGCGCGCCGCTGACTGACAGACAGCCTGCCGCCGCGCGCGCGTGCGTGCGTGCCCCCCCCCCCGCGCGCACCGACCGACCGACGCCGGGGTGCACCTGCGGCCACCGCCGCCAACAGCCTATCGGCCGTGCGCGTACTCGGGCGGCGGGCCGTGGTGAAGGATGTCGGCGTTCGGCCGCCCAATGACGGGCGGGCAGGCGGCCGGCCGCGGATCACGCGCGCCCACGACCGACCGCCATCCATGCCGGGCGGGAGCTTTCTTTCTTTCTTTCAGTCAGTGGTGGGAGCACCTCAGCGGACGACGTCGCCGACCTAGCCGGCATCCCCACGCATCCCCTCACTCAGTGATGATCTATCTTACTTACTTATCTCTCAGTCAGTGATGGATTAATGATGGATGGGCTCTGCAAAGCAAAGAAAGCTCTCCCTGCGGAGACACGCCCAAATAATGTGGTATCCACGAGGGCTGAGTCTGGTAGGTGCCACATAACCGTCTGGCCGCAAGGCGATAAGATGATATCTTATCCGCAAAGGTGGCACGATTTCGTTCCTTTTTAATCGTTACTGTACAGAATTGGGCCCTTTGGCGAATTGGGCCCTGCCTCTGTGCGCGGCAGCGCAGCAGGATGTCTCCCGGTCGGGAACGAAACTACTGGCCATGGGAGGCCGACCCTTTCAAACCCCGAGATGAGCGGGGATTTTTCTCCTCTATTTTCGGTCTGCCAGCTTTGAGCAAGGAGGCGGCCGCAGAGGAGGCAGCCTCTCGCGTGGCGGCGGCTCGCGTGCTCCAGGACGAGATCCGCGGTCAGCGATCGCGTGCACGGGCGACCAATGCGCCGCAACTGCGCGAGGTGCAGCTGGGCGGCAACATGCTGAGCGATGCCGGTCCAGAGGAGAAGGTGGCACAGGTGGCGCTGGAGGCGAAGTATGCGGCGGAGCTGGAGGCCTCTGCCTCGAAGGCGGGGGCCGAGGCCGAGGCGGAGGATGAGGCCGAGGCACAGTTGGAGGCGGAGTTTGCGGCGGCGGACAGGGCGGCTGCGGAAAAGGCGCTGCGGGCGGCGATGCCAGGGTGGTTCAGCAGCGCCGACCCGGCGCTCCTCGGCCAAGCCGTCGCAGCGGGGCGCCAACATGGCGCCTCTGCCGAGCTGCTCAGCCGGGCAGAGGAGGCGCTCGCAAAGGCAGAGGCCTCGGACATATACGTGGAGGTTCCTGCCAGCGCGGTTAGAGGAGCGGCGGATCACGAGACGACGGCGGCTGGGGCGGCGGTGGGGACGCCCATGCGGCGCAGCGGCGGGCGCGCGGCATCTCCCGCGAGCTCGATGTACGCCGAGCAAGGCTCCGTCTACGGCCCCCGGCCGGCCGTCTCCACTCGCCTCGGCGGCACCGGTGGCAGCTGTCCCGGTGGCGGCACCGGCGGTGGCGGAGATTTCTTGGCTCGGCTCGAGGAGCTCGAGGAAAGGCGCGCCATGGGACTTCTCCACCCCCAATAGGGACGCGGGGCCCCACGCTCCAACCCGCACCTCCCAATGTTAAAGGGCCCGTAGGGTTGCATGCCCTAGCCCCCTCGCCCCTCCGACGCCCGTCCTGCGCCCTCTAACTCTCACCGCACCCACGGCCTCGAAGGTATGCTGCTTACGACGGCGGCGGCTCAGAGGGCGACGAGTACTCTGCGCGCAACTCCGACGGCGAGATGTGGCGCCACGCCTCGCCCGGCTACGAGGTGCAATTTCCTGGCTGTGCGGTGCAATCTCCGGGCTACGAGATGCCGTCAGCCGGCTGGGCTGCCGAGAGCGGCGAGGGTGGCGAGGGGTTTGATATGGGGTTTGGCCGGCGGCCAGTCGACGCCGGGTTGCGGCTGCAGCACGCGGCCA
>Ga0209302_10000478_pt1 | contig 23694 bp, 17 predicted proteins | sample ArcOceMetagenome_2_FD_187445 | JGI IMG/M metagenome (GOLD analysis project Ga0209302, IMG submission 187445) | Marine eukaryotic phytoplankton communities from Arctic Ocean - Arctic Ocean ARC135M Metagenome (SPAdes) (version 2) | ecosystem: Environmental > Aquatic > Marine > Oceanic | place... | reverse complement strand
ACCAGAGTATTGCTCATAATGGTGTTTGTTTAACGGTAGTTGGTATTAAAGATGATGCATATACGGTAACAGCGATAAAAGAAACTTTAGACAAAACAACTGTTGGGAGTTTTCAAATAAATTCTTTTGTAAACTTAGAACGTGGAATGAAACTTGGAGATAGACTTGATGGACACATTGTACAAGGACATGTGGACGAAACTGGAACCTGTACCGCTATAGAAAATCAAAACGGAAGCACTGTTTTTACGTTTACCTATTATTCAGAACAAAATAATATTACCATAGAAAAAGGATCTATAACAGTAAATGGTGTGAGTTTAACCGTGATAAATTCTACAGACACTTCTTTTAGTGTTGCAATTATACCTTACACTTATAACAATACTTCTTTTAAGAATTTAGCAGTAACCGATACCGTTAATTTAGAGTTCGATGTAATTGGAAAATATGTTAGCAGATTAACAAACAATAAGTAGAATAATAAAAACCCCTCTAAACAAAAAACTAGTATTGATTGTAAAAAAATGTATTCCTATAAAATTTTACAATTTAGGTATGGATAAATTCCGTACAAACCTACTGTTACATGCTTAGCGCTATCTGACACTCTAACAAAATAAACCCTACTTAAAAACACTCTTACACTTGCATTCTTTGTGTTCGTTTTAGAATATCCCTTTTTACAGAAAACACCATAAGCTTCAACTTTATAAATTGCAAATCTTTAGTGCGTTGTTCTTAAAACAACACAATAAATAGAAATACTTGTTAATTTGTTAAGAATCCCAAAAAAAAGAATAAAAAAGAACAAATAAAGAACAAAAAACATATCTAGAAACATATTTTACCTAAATAAAGAACAATAAAATAGCCTTGTAAAATTACTTTTACTAAAACTTAACCGTCGATTATATTAAAAATGAATACGGGTGTTGCAAAGAACAATCATTACTTAGTAATATCTATTAATACGTCATCTTAAACAATGGCATTAATTTTTTAATAATATTCAAAATTTTTATTTTAAAAGATCGGTTGCAAAAAAAAAGACATGAAAGTAAGAACTCAAATAGCTGTAAAAACGGCTAACTCTGGAATTAGAGTAGTAATGCTACCAGACATTTTGTATTTAAAATCTGAAGGGAGATATACAATTATCAGCTTAAAGGATAATACATCTTTAGTAGCTTGTAAAAATCTTGGAATCTATGAAGAGCTCTTTAAAGACATTAATTTTATTAGAGTCCATAACAGTTATATTGTAAACTTTCAGCATCTCAATCAAATTATTAGAGATTCAGGTGGGCAGTACTGCGTTTTATTTAATGAAAAAATGATTCCTATCTCCAATAGAAAATTTAGTGGAGTTAAAGAGCATCTCCATTATTAAAGATTATTTCATATTCTGTAAATAACATCCTATTTAATGCTATTACATATAAAAATAAGTTTGAAAAGTATACTTTCTAAACTTCTGAAAAACTTTAAAAGACCCCTCATAAAAGGTTTAAATTGGTTTTTTTACTATTTAGATAAAGCATAATAAAGGATTCTTTTCAAAAACGCCGAAAAACAATCGCTTATTGCAAAAAAACTTCATTTATTGAGTTTCTATGGTGTAGATTAAGGATTAAAATAAATTTGGAGCATAATAATTTTTTCAAATGAACGACAATCATAGTCCAAAATTGGAACAAATAGCCGTGAATACGATTACCAATGGAATTCAAATTATAACTATATCTAATATAATTTATCTAAAATCAGACCATAAAAAAACAATTATAAGTTTAAAAAATTCTGAGGAAGTGTTTGCGTCCAAAAATATTAATGCATTTGAAATTCTATTAAAAAACAATGAATTTTTAAGAGTTCACAAAAGCTATATTGTAAACCTAGAACATCTTATTTGCATTGACAAAAACCTAAATGGCCATTACTGTTTATTATATAGTAATAAAATAATTCCAATATCAATCAGAAAATATAGAACAGTAAAAGAACGCCTAGAATACTAATACAATTCTCTTTTTTTAAAGCTTGTTTTACAACACATAATAAATCCACTTTTAAAAGTATAAACAAACTATAAGTTCGCTTTTTTGTCTTTTCATCTTTAACTTTTTATCCGAATGATAAAACCCTAAGCTATCCGCTTTTTTTATCTAAAAAGTAAGCTCAATTCAAACTACTATTTTCCAGCCTTATTAAGATAAATTTAATCTTCGAAAAATACGTTTTCACATCATTTATTACATTTTATAATCATCTATTACACTTAATGTTCAGAGCTATTGTTTATCTGTTTATTTGTATAAGAGTATCAGTAATAGATAATTAATTACGCACTCTAAAAACAATGTTTTAAAATGACTGAACCTTTTTTATATTAAAAAGTAAACCGAATGCTTTGGGGTTTAGGGCTTGCTACTCAGTAAAAAAAGAACGTCTAAAACTGTTTTTTTCTGTTCTAAAAAGTTTAAGAATACCTTAAACTAATCTTTAAATGAAAGTAAGGAGTAAAACTTACACCAAGCTATTAGAAACTTAATGTGACTAGTAGTGGCGAAGCCGTTTAAAAGCTTTAATAAAAAAAAATCTACAAGAGACTTCGTAAATATACTACTCGAGGTAAAAGACGAAAAGGGGGCTAATGAAAATAAATAGCGTTTCTGTTAAAAAAATTAAATTAAGTTATAAAACCTAAACTTTAAAGCACATTTTTAAACAACAGAAAACTGCTACTTCTGGGGCATTTATAAATGGGAAGAGTTTAAAAATTATGATTGCCCACGTTTCTATGATAATATAAAAAAACCGCTTTTGTATTTGATGGTATAAATATTCTAAACCAACAAAAGCTTGAAGCTTTTGATTTCTTATATACAGGAATAGGAAGTTAATTATGGGAATAAAAAAATAGCAACGGATGCCGCAGACGTTAAAAAATTTTATACCATATTTAAACTAGTAAATATAGGATATGATGTCATTAATATCGATAATATTAATGATTAATAACTGAAAATGGAGTGATTTATGATGTGGAAGGAATTTTGAAATGTGAAATACAAGGAGAATTTATTTAGATATAATGATAATTTTATAAAAAACTAATGTTTTGAGCCAAATAAAAAAAGGAGCCGCCTTAAACTACGTAACAATATTACTTACTAATGTTATTGGTATATCGATGACACCCTTTGTTTTAAATCATTTAGGAAAAGCTGAATATGGTATTTATTTAGCTATTGGGGCACTAGTAGGAACCATTTCTTTATTAGACTTTGGGCTTAACAATGCTGTTATTCGTTTTGTAGCAAAATATAGAGCAGAAAATGATAAAAAAGGAGAAGAAAATTTTTTAGCTACCACCATGTTAATTTATCTCATTATTTCTTCATTAGTAATTCTAATAGGAGTTGTTTTTTACGGCTATCTAGATTCATATTTCACTAAAATGACTCCAGATGAAATTAAGATTGCTGAAATTATTTTTGGTATTTTTATTTTCAATCTCGCTGTTGGATTACCCGGTGGTTCTTTAACAGGCATATGCAATGGTTATGAGCATTTTGTGTTTCCTAAAATACTCAATATAATACGTTATGTGCTAAGATCTATTACTGTTATAGGTGTTTTACTTCTTGGCGGTAAAGCTATAGCACTTGTTATAGTCGATTCAATTTTTAATATACTTATTATATTAAGTACCGGTTATTACGTTACTAAAAAACTTCATGTAAAATTTAAACTTCACTCCTTTTCAGTTAAGTATATAAAACAAATATTTAGCTATTCATCCTGGATCTTTGTTTTCGCATTAGGATATATATTTCAATGGAATTCAGGCCATTGGGTTTTAGGTAGAATTAGTACTCCAGACGTATTAGCTGTTTATGGGATCGGAATTACTTTAGGTACATACTATTGTGCCTTTTCATCTGCCATATCTAGTGTCTTTTTACCAAGAGCTACAAAAATGTCTGCAGATAATGCTTCTGGTGAACAATTAACGGATATGATGATTAAGATTGGTAGGCTGTCTTTTATAATTTTAATGTTTATACTAACAGCTTTTATTCTTTTTGGTAAACAATTTGTTTTTTTATGGGTTGGTCTCACATTAGGAATTGATGGTAGCTATCAAGCTTGGTTAATTGCAATTTTGATCATGATTGGGTATACTTTACCACTTGTACAAGGCTTTACTAAGTCTATTCTAGAAGCTAAAGGAAAGTTAAGATTTAGAGCAATTACATATCTCTCCTTGATGATACTTGGTACTATTTTAGGAGGCATACTAGCTGTTGATTACGGAGCTATAGGTATGATCGTCGGATCTGTTATAGCCTGGTTAATAATTCAACTTATAATGAATTTTTATTTTCACAATAAGATTGACCTTAATATCTTTCGTTTTTTTAGGGAAATGTTTCACAAAACAATACTAACAGTTTTATTAATATTTTCGATTGGGTATGCTATAAACCATATACCCGGTATTGGCTGGATAAATTTTATTATTAAAACTACTGTTTACACCCTCATTTATAGTATTTTAATGTATTTAATAGGTACTATTGAATTTGAAAAAGAATTGTTAAAAAAAACACTTTCACCAATTATAATAAAATTAAAAAAAAACAATTAGGCAAGTACTTAAAAAAAAGTGAATAAAATAATAGACAAAATAAAAAATGAAAGCTCATGCTTTAATCTTTTGGCAGTCTACATTAGGAACTTAGGTAATGGAATATCTGGGTTAAGATTGTTTTACAGGTATTCGTTTAAAAAGAATAGATTTATCTAATAGATTTTAACTCAAAAAAAATAAAAAAAGCCCAGTTTTAAATATGATGCTATCCATAATATTACCAGTGTATAATGCTGCAAAGTATCTGGAAAAATGCTTAAAAAGTATTTTGGATCAATCATTCTCTGATTTTAAAGTTATTTTGATTAATGATGGCTCTAGTGATAGCAGTGACAGCATTTGCGAAACCTACGTTAATAAAGACAAGCGCATCGTTTATATTAACCAAATAAATTGGGGTGTTGCAATGGCTCGGAATGTTGGATTAGAAATGGCTAAAAGAACTTATATTGGTTTTGTTGATACCGATGATTTTATTGAAACTGACATGTTCCAAAATTTAATAAATCCTTTAGCAAAAAAAGAATATGATGTTGTTATTACCCACTATAAGATTTGCAACGAACATAATTTTCGTATTCCTAGAACAGAAATACCAACAAAGAAAGATTTAGATAAAACGAAATAAAGAGTAAAATCTTAAAAACCTATTATACCGGAGGCGACCCAATTGTACCTGCATTATGGAACAAAATTTATAACCGGAGTTTTATTGAACAATATAAACTAAAATTTCAAAATCAAAAAGCAGTAAGAGCAAGCGATTATTGGTTCAACTTCAAACTATTTCAATAGGCAACTTCGGCCTTTGTAATTGAAGAAGCTAATTATCATTATAATAATTATGTTTTGGGTAGTATAATTAATTCTTTCAGAGAAAATCAATTTATTGGATTTGAAGAATCACAAAAAAAATTATTAGATGCTAACAAAGATTTTAAATTTAAAATAGATTATAACAAATTTTATAGACCTTTTTACGACAACACTAATCAATTTATATTAAATGTGATAAGTGAAAAAGGTTACAGAAAAGGCTATACTTTTATAAAACCAATACTTAAAAACAAAAGATTAAAAACAAGTTTCAAGTCTATTTTAAGTAAAAAAATACATTTAGAAATAATTTACTTTTTTATTAAATATAATATGACATTAACAACATTTACATTGTATTATGTTTGGCACATAAAATACAACAAAAGATAAAAAACATAGAACTCATTTTAAATTTTAGAGAACTATAAAAATGCATGAACTTGGGAAAAAATTACTTATTTTTTTATATTTAAAGGGAATATAGCAGTATTAAAAGTTCAATAGAAATTTGGTTTTAATGATCTTGGATATTTTAGATTTGTCAAAATTTTAGGTTTTACCTTCACTACTCTTAACAAAAAGAGGTTCGATATCTTGTTTGAATTATGCAATAAAAAAAGTAATATTCCTGATATAGAATAATCAAATATTATTAATAATATTAGCTGATTATACAATAAATAAAAGTGCTTTTTAACCCAAAGTTTTGCAAACAGTATATTATATGCTGAAAATAAATAAATTTAAAGAAATACTATTCCTTACCGAGACATCACTAGGAATGCTTTTGGGGATTTTACTTGGCAAAAATTCTAAGTGAATTTATATTAAATACTTATTATGTTAAAGTAATTCAATTAGATGTTGTTAACTTCTTTAAAGAAGTTTTACTTCAAAATGTTTTTTTTAATTATTTTGACTTTAGGCTTCTTATAGATAAGATTTCAGGGACAGAATAGTTGAATTTTGGAAGTAAAATTTTTATATATGCAATACTATTTATAGCTATATTTTACAATTTTGTATTTGACAAATAAGAACTATTAATGGTTAGAAAAGTTATAAAAATTATAGATGAAAATTAAAACGATAACCTGCCATGAAGTATACAATCATGGAGCAAGTTTACAGGAATTTGCATTATTGAAATACCTAAAAAATATAGGTCATAACGCTCAGACGATACATTATAAACCTAACTATTTATCGAGACATTTTAAGTTAAGGGCTATTTCCAATCCAAGATTTGATAAACCTTTACTAAGGCAATTGTATATATTAGCTAAATTGCCAGGTCGTATTTTTGCTTTAAAGCGTAAGAGAGCATTTGATGAATTTTCTAGAAAATATATAAATACAGATTCAAAATTATATAGATCAAATGAAGAGTTAAAAGAAGACCTACCAGAAGCAGACGCATATATTTGTGGAAGTGATCAAATATGGAATTCTTTTTTTCAGAATGGGAAAGATCCATCGTTCTATTTAAACTTTGTTCCATCAAATAAATTAAAAATATCCTATGCGGCAAGCTTTGCGATAGATGCAATTGAAGAAAGCTTAAAGCCTTTTGTAAAAGAAAATATTGAAAGAATTGATGAGATTTCAGTAAGGGAGAGCACAGGTTTGAAGATTTTAGAAGATTTAAGTATAACAAGAGCTGTACAAGTTTTAGATCCAGTTTTTTTAATAGGGTCAAAATACTGGGAAGACACTTTTGTAACTCCTATAAAAGAGAAATTCATTTTTGTATATGATTTTGAATCAAATAAAAATATAGAACGAATTTCTATAGAAACAGCAAAAAAACATAATTTAAAAATATTTACTGTAAACCAAAATATTACATATGCTGATAAGAATTTCTTTAAGAAAAGTCCTGAAGTTTTTTTGTCTTTAATTAGTAATGCTAATTTTATAATAGGTAACTCTTTTCATGCTTTAGCTTTTTCTCTGATTTTTAATAAAATATTTTTTGTTGTTGATAGAAATGAGAAAATTAATACAAGGATGAGAGATTTTATGTCCTCCTTAAATTTATCGTATTTAAATTTAGATGTAGATGAATTTAAAACCTTTGATAAGGTTAGTATAAATTACGAGAAAGTTAATTTTGATTTAAGAGAAAAAATAGAAAAATCTCAAAACTTCTTAAAAAAAGCTTTAAAAAATGATGAATAAAATTAGGGCAAAACTGTATGCTTTTTTATTTTGGCAAACAAGGTCAGGAGAAGTTTTAAATAAAATATATGATCTACAAATCTTTTTTCGAAATTCATTTACTACAAATAATCTTAAAAGTAAGGAGAGTTATCAGGCATTTCTAACTAAACAGTATCATATTGTAGAAAAGGGCCTAGCCTTACCTAAGCCAAGAGCCTTTTTCGGTAAACCTAAAATCAGACAATTAATTAAAGTAGCCAATACATATATAAAAAAATTTGGTGAAGATCGAATTATAAAAAACATTCAGGGTACATTAAATACGTACCAAAAAAGGAACGAAGGCTTAATTACTCAAGATTTAGACTTTTATAATCTTATTGTGAATTTTGTTAAAAAAAATTCAGGTGAATTATTAGGTGGTGTTAAAAAAGTAAGTAAGACTGAAGTAAAGGATGCTATTAATTTAGATTTTGAATCATTTATTAAATCAAGATCTAGTGTTCGTTTTTTTTCTAAAGAACAAGTATCAATAAAAAAACTACAAAAAGCTATTGCATTGGCAAGGTATACTCCCTCAGTTTGCAATAGGCAAAGTTGGAGAGTTCATCACTTTAGAGATAGATCGACAATGAATCTTTTGCTTAATATACAAAATGGTAATGGTGGTTTTAATCAATCTATTAACCAGTTATTAATTATTACCGGAGACACTAAAAAGTTTACACAAATGGAAAGCAATCAAGTTTTTGTCGATGGTGGATTGTTTTCGATGAGTCTTTTGCTATCATTGCATTCTCAAGAAATTGCTTCATGTTGTTTAAACACTTGCCTTCCATACTTAGATGAAGTTGAAATCAAAAAAATTGCTAATATCCCACAATCAGAAAGGTTAATTATGATGATTGGAATTGGTAATTACAAAGAAACTTATGAAGTTGCAATATCTGACAGAGTTCCGTTAAGTGAAATCCTAAATATATCCTAATAGTCCATTTAAAATGATTCCAAAGATTATACATTTTTGTTGGTTAAGTGATGACGATTATCCTAATTCAATTAAAGAATGCTTAGAAAGCTGGCAAAAATTTCTTCCTGATTATGAATTTATCCATTGGGATACAAAAAGATTTAATCTAGAAGATAATATCTGGGTTAAACAAGCATTTGAAGAAAAGAAGTATGCTTTTGCAGCTGATTATATAAGGCTTTATGCAGTTTATAATTACGGGGGAATTTATTTGGATATGGATGTTGAAGTGTTAAAAAAATTTGATGATCTTTTAAATCTCCCTTACTTTATTGGCTCAGAAGGAGGCGGAATTATTGAAGCAGGTGTTTTTGGAGCTGTTGCAAAGACAAGTTGGATCGGAGATTGTCTAAATCACTACACTGATAAGAGTTTTATTAATCTAGATGGTTCTTTTAATACATTAACCCTACCAAGAATAATGATGTCTCAAATAAACAAAAACAGAGAGATTATACAGGCGCCTAAGCTAGACTTTAGTATATCCGAGCAATATTCAGATAATAATTTTTTGATTATGTTACCTAAAGACTTTTTTTGCGCAAAAAATCAAGGCACAGGAGTCATTGAAACTACAAATAATACATATTGTATTCATCATTTTGCAATGTCTTGGGTCCCAAAAAGTAATTTTTTATTTCTATCTAACTTTAAAAGAGCTTTAATTAAAATTTTTGGAGTTAAAGTCATCAGCACATTTATTGACTTAATACGCCTTAAACAAATAAAAAACTTTTTCATAAATTTATGAAAGTTGTATTTATAACAGATCAAATTTACTTACATGGAGGTTTGGAACGCGTTCTAATTAATAGGATGAATATTCTATGTAAACTAAATACGATTGATGTGTTTTTGATTACTTCTAAGCAAAACGGAAATAAAGCTTGCTATAAAATAAACTCTTCGATTACTCATTTCGATATTGATATTAATTATAATAATTCAAAAAGCTACTTTTCGTTTGAAAATCTTAAAAAATCACCAAAGCATTTTCTCAAATTGAGAGATGTATTAAAAAAAATAAACCCTTCATGCATAGTTTTATCTAATTTTGGTTTTGATTTTTATTTTTTACCTTTTATCTTAAAGGGAATAAAGAAAATTAAGGAATTCCATTCTTCAAGATATTACTATTCAAAAGAAATCATAACGGCATCCTTTTTTAAAAAAACTATTAATAAGATTAATTTTTATATCGAAAAAAGATATGACAAGTTAGTATTATTAAATTCTGATGAAAAAAAATATTATCATTCTCAAAACACGGTTGTCATCCCAAATTTTATATCCTATTCACAAAAAAATAAATTAGAAAAACAATCCAAGAAAAACATCATAATTGCAGCAGGTAGAATTGCTCCTGTAAAACAATTTCATCATTTAATTGAAGCTTGGAGTATTATTTCAAAAGATTTTCCAGATTGGAATGTAGAAATTTACGGAGAAGGTGACAAGCAATTATTAAATGAATTAATTGAATTAATTAAAAAAAAGACTGTTTCAAATATCCAATTTATGGGAGCTACAAATAAGTTAAATAAAAAAATGGAAGAAGCCTCTATATATGCTTTAACTTCTGCTACGGAGTGCTTTCCTATGGTATTATTAGAAGCTTTGTCTTGTGGATTACCCATAATTTCATATGATTGTCCTCATGGACCAATAAATATTATAACCAATAACAAGGATGGCATATTAGTAGCGCATAATAATATAACAGCATTTGCAAAGGAATTATCAAAACTTATATACGATACTCCATTAAGAGATGAAATGAGAGAAAATAGTTTGGAAAATGTAACTCGTTTTAATGAAAAAAATATAATACTAAAATGGTTGCAACTGTTTAAAAACATATGATATGATTTTTAACTCCATCATTCCATTACCATTTTATACCGCTATATTTTACAATTTTATTTTGGCTTTGGTGGTTTTGGCAGTATTACACTTATTTAATAATGGTTATGACATAGGCAATCTAAAAAAGAAAGATATGCTCTCCATAAGTTTATTATTGTTTATTATATTATACATGGGTTTACGCCCAATAAGTTCGCGGTATTTTGTGGATATGAAAACTTATAGTAATGATTTTGAAAGGTACCAATCAGGGGGTGAAATAAGAGTATCTACAGACATGGTGTGGCATCTTTTTATGAAATTTTGTAGCAGTATTATGACGGTTAAAATGTTCTTTTTAGTTTGTGCATTATTATATACAACACCATTATATCTTGCTACTAAAAAATGGCTCTCTCAAGATAGTTATTTACTTTTTTTAATGCTTATTGCGTCCTTTTCTTTTTGGGCTTATGGCACTAATGGAATTCGAAATGGTATTGCAACCTCCTTTTTTATTTTAGGACTTTCTTACTCAAACAAAAAATATGTATCATTTAGTATTATTATACTTTCTTATTTTGTTCATTCAAGTATAATAATTCCAGTTGCTGCGTTTATTTTAAACTTATTTTATAAAGACTCTAAATATTATTTCCTAGGCTGGTTATCAGCTATCCCTCTTTCAATTGCATTAGGAAGCTTTTGGGAAAGTTTATTTATGTCCTTGGGTTTTGGAGACGATAGAACAAGTTATTTAACAGATAATCGTTTTGCAGATCAATTTTCATCTGTAGGCTTTCGTTGGGATTTCTTGGCATATAGCACAATAGCTGTATTTGCTGGGTATTATTTTATAATTATAAAAAAATTTGAGGACAAAGTATACATTCAGTTATTTAATATTTATGTTACAGCAAATGCATTTTGGATTTTATTGATACGCGCTAGTTATTCGAATCGTTTTGCATACTTATCCTGGTTTTTAATGGCGTTAGTTATCTTCTACCCTTTCTTTAAAGCGGCATTTTTTAAAGACCAACCAAAAGTGTTAGCCCGCACTATAATAGGGTATTTTGGTTTTACCTATTTCATGTTTTTAATAAATTAAATAATGAAGCTTTCAGTTATTATCCCCGCTTATAATGTAGAAAATTATATTGAAAAATGTATTCTCTCAGTTATTAATAATGACCTAGATCATATGGCATATGAAATTATTGTAATTGATGATGAATCTCCAGATGAAAGTGTTAAAGTTGTTAAAAAAATGCAAAAAAACTACCCCCATATTAAACTTTTAAGGCAGCGTAATTTAGGGCTTGGAGGTGCAAGGAATACAGGTATTGAAAACTCCTTTGGCAAATTCATTATGTTTTTAGATGCAGACGATTATTTAAAAGAAAATAAGCTTCAAAATATAATAGATTCTGCCATTAATAACAAATTAGATATATTAGAATTTGGCGCTATTGGTATTACAGAAAAAGGAAGAGAAATATATAAGTACTCAAAAGCAACATCTACTATTGTTAGTGGCTTTGAATATTTAGACAAAACAAGTTATATGGATTCTGCTTGTAATAAATTATATTCAGTCTCTTTTTTAAAAAAACACAAATTACGATTTAAGGAACGCATTTTTATTGAGGACTTTGAATTTAACACAAGAGCTTTTTATTATTCAAAACGAGTTAAAGCAGTTGACGATATTTTAGGATATTTTGTGCAAACATCAAATTCAATTACACGTAACTCAGATAATAAAAAAAACTCTAAAATGGTAATTGATATTGAAGGGGTAATAGATTTAACCCTTAAATTTCAGCAAGAAGAATCAAACTTTAATTCAAGGGATACTAAAGTTTTTAAAGAGCGTATTGCCTTTTTAACTATATCATTATTATTTAATTTAATCAAATTATCTATTAATGAAAAACAATACAAATTAATTATGAAAAACTTGAAAATAAAGAAATTATACCCTGTAAAAACATCTATTAAAAATAAAAATAAAAATTTATTTAGATGGGTCGTAAACAATGAGTTTCTGTTTTTTCAATTATTTAGGTGTAATAAAATAATACATAATAAATTAAGAGAACTCAAAGTTATATTATGAAAAAAAAAATATGTTTTGTTGTTTCTTCACCTTTTACTGCCCAAGTTTTTTTAAAAAATCACATACAAGAGTTGGCTGTTTTTTACGACATTTTTTTGGTGGCTAATTTCAGTTCTAGTGATAAAAAACAATTTAAGGAATTAAAATTAAAAGAAATTAAACATATTCCTATTTCGAGAAAAATAGACCTAGTAAAAGATATAAAAGCTTTATTTTTATTTTGGAACTATTTTAATCTTATGAAATTTGATGCTGTACATACGGTTACACCAAAGGCTGGTTTATTGGGGGTTTTTGCAGCTAGACTAGCGAACACGAATAATAGAATTCATATTTTTACTGGCCAGATCTGGCATACTAAAACTGGTCTTTTTAGACAAGTATTAAAAATTATAGATAAATTTATTGTTTGGAATGCTACTGATATTTTAGTGGATGGAGAAACACAAAGACAGTTTTTAATAAAAAAAAAAATAATTACTCTAGCAAATTCTTTTGTTTTAGGAAAGGGATCTATCAGTGGTGTAAACACTAAACGATTTGTTCCAGATATACAAGTAAAGAATAAAGTTAGAGATGAGCTCGGTATCAAAGTAAATGAAATTGTTTATACATTTTTAGGCAGAATGAACACAGACAAAGGTATCATTGAATTAGCTGAAGCATTTAATACATTACAAATTAAATATTTAAATGTTAGGTTACTAATCCTTGGTGCTGATGAAGAAAATATGAAACCTATAATTCAACAAAAAATCAAAGATATTAAATCTGTGATTTTTCATGGGCTAACACTATGTCCTGAAAAAACCCTACAAGCTTCTGATGTATACTGTATGCCCAGTTATAGGGAAGGGTTTGGAACAAGTGTTATTGAGGCGTCTTTATTAGAAAAACCCATTATTTGTAGTGATACCTATGGACTTATGGAAACGATCATTGAAAATAAAACTGGGTTAAGACATAAAGTTGCAGACGTTACATCTCTTTATATTGCAATGGAAAAATTAGTTGAAGATAAAAATTTACGAGAAAAATTAGGTGAATTAGGTAGAGCTTATGTTTTAGAGAATTTTTCAGCTAAAATTATTACTGAAAAATGGCTAGAATTTTATGCATCAAAATTTCATGTATAATAATTATTTTAAAAGAATCATAGACTTTATTGCCTCGTTAATAGGTTTAGTTCTATTGTTTCCTGTTTTAGCAATTCTATCCTTTTTATTAACCGTAGCAAATAAAGGAAAACCCTTCTTTTTTCAAATACGTCCGGGAAAACATGAAAAATTATTTAATATCATAAAGTTTAAAACTATGACAGATGCAAAAGATGTGCATGGAAACTTATTGCCAGATAGCCAACGTTTGACAAGGGTAGGTAGTTTTGTTCGTAAAACTTCTTTAGATGAAATCCCACAATTGTTTAATGTCCTAAAAGGAGAAATGAGTTTAATTGGCCCGAGGCCATTATTACCCGAATATTTACCCTTGTACAGCGATATCCAGAAAAAAAGACACCAGGTATGCCCTGGAGTTACAGGTTTGGCACAGGTAAATGGCCGAAACTCGATTGGTTGGGAAGAGAAATTTATATTCGATGTTTATTACGTAAATAATTTTTCCTTTGCCATGGATTTAAAGGTGCTTTTCTTAACAATAAAAAAAGTTTTGCTGCGAGAAGGTGTAACCTCTGTAACTTCTGTAAGTATGGAGAAATTTAAAGGAAATTAGAAAGATGAATTTATACGGAGCTGGTGGACATTGTAAGGTTATTATTGATATTATTAATTCTTTAGAGAAAAGGGTAGATGCTGTTTTTGACGACAATGTAAACATTTCAAGCCTATTAGATATACCTGTAAATCAGTGGGAAATTGAATATCAAACGCAACATAAAAATGTACTTGTAAGTATCGGAAATAACAAGATTCGTAAGAAAATTTCAGAAACCATTGCTGCTAATTTTATTTCTTTAATACACCCATCTGCAATAGTATCTAAATATGCTACAATTGGAAAAGGCACTGTGGTAATGGCTAGTGCAGTTATAAATGCAGGGGCTACTATTGGAAAGCATTGTATTATAAATACAGCTGCCGTTATTGAGCACGATTGTATCTTAGAAGATTTTGTTCATATTTCACCAAATACTACTATTACAGGAAGTGTAACCATCGGAGAAGGAACACATGTAGGTGCCGGTGCCATTGTACTTCCAAATATTAAAATAGGGAATTGGGTAACGGTTGGTGCTGCCGCCGTAGTGCTAAAAGAAGTGCCAGACTTTGCCACTGCTGTTGGCAATCCTGCACGCATACTAAATTATAAAAATAAAAAAAATGAATAAAATTTGGCTATCGTCTCCGCATATGGGGGGTACGGAAATGTCTTATATGCAAGAAGCCTATGATAGCAACTGGATTGCCCCTTTAGGGCCTAATGTAACTGCTTTTGAGGAAGCTTTAGAGAAATATGTAAAAGAAGAAGCTGTTGTTGCTTGCCTAGCCTCCGGAACTTCAGCCTTGCACCTTGCTTTAATTATGGCGGGTGTTACTTCGGGAGATACTGTACTTTGTCAAAGTTTTACCTTTTCCGCTTCTGCAAACCCCATTCGATACCAAGGAGCAAATCCGGTATTTATTGATAGTGAAATAACTACATGGAATATGTGCCCAATTGCCTTGGAAAAAGCAATAAGAGATCAAATAGTACAAGGTAAAAAACCAAAAGCAATTATTATAGTCCATTTGTATGGCATGCCAGCAAAAATAGCGGAAATCTGTACCATCGCTAACGAATATAATATTATACTCATAGAAGACGCTGCGGAGGCATTAGGTTCCACCTATGAGGGTAAGAAATGCGGAACATTTGGAGATTTTGGTATACTCTCTTTTAATGGAAATAAAATTATTACCACTTCCGGTGGTGGAGCACTTATCTGTAAAAACGAAGAAAGCAAGAAAAGAGCTCTCTATCTGGCTACACAGGCAAGAGATGTTGCAGCCCATTTTCAGCATTCAGAAGTTGGTTACAATTACAGAATGAGCAATGTTTTAGCGGGTATCGGAAGAGGGCAAATGGAAGTTTTAGACAAGCACATCGGCTTGCGAAGAGCAAACCAACAGTTTTATAAAAAAATATTTTCAGAGGTTCCTGGAATTACGGTCTTTGAAGAACCTAATACAGCTTATTTCTCTAATCATTGGCTTAGCACCATTACAATAGATAAAGCCAAAACCGGTTTTTCAAGAGAAGATTTACGTTTAAGTTTGTGGGAAGATATTATAGAATCAAGACCCTTATGGAAACCAATGCATTTACAACCCGTTTTTAAAAATTGTACTTATTATGGGGAACAGATAGCAGAAACATTATTTGAAAATGGACTCTGCTTGCCATCGGGCTCGAATTTAACAGAAGAAGATCGCATGCGGATTGAAAATTCAATCCGAAAACTATTTTAAATTTTTAACTCTTCAACCATTTATTGCATCTAAAAAATTAATAAAGCAACCTAATCATTATAATTCTCCTTATTTGCAAAATATTTTATTGCATTATCACGATGGCGAAACAAGTGCTAATGGTCGAATGAAATCATCTAAACAATCAATTTTCTTAGTTCTCTATTTATCCTTTATATTTTAAGCGTATCGCAAAAATAATAAAACCTTGCACCCATTAATCTGCATACAATCTAAATTTAAAGTTTAATTTTTTATTAAAACTAATTATAATTTCCGGAAAATACATTTTTAAAACTTTTATTTCATTTTTAATTCATCTGTTACATATAGTAATCAATCATTTTATTTTAAGAGTTACTTTGTAATATAGTTTAACATATATTCTATTATTGAATCTCTAAAAGAAAAAATACTTTATAATTTTTCGTTTATCGTATTCTGACAAATTCTGAGTCATAAAATCAATAATAAATATTCAAAACCTTAAAACAACGAAAAAGCTTTGGGGTAGATAACAAAATATGATTAAAAAATTTATTTTAAAAAATTTAATTAAATACACCTCTCACTGGCTAGTGCTAGGTATTGATCTTTTACTCGTTAGTCTTTCCTATCTTTTAGCTTACTTCATTCGTTTTAGTGATAGTTTTCAATATGAAACCTACGGATTAATATATCAGATTCCAACCATATTTGTATTGGCATTGCTAAGCTTTTTAACTATTGGTTCTCATAAAGGTGTTATTAGACATACTGGCATCCGTGATATTTATAATATAATCATTGCGGTATCTTTGTTAAGTACCGTTTGTCTTCTATTTGTTTTTACCAATCGTTTTTGGGGTTTACTTCCAAAAGTAACTATTCCAATATCTATCATTATAATTCACTCTTTCGTCTCCGCTTTTGTTTTAATTATTTCTCGTTTTTCTTTCAAATCAGTTTTTGAAATTATCCAATCAGATACCGAAACAGTCACAAATGTTTTACTATATGGTGCAGGAAGTTCTGGAATGATGATTTTTGATGCTTTGAATAAAGACCTAAAATATAATTTTAAGGTACTCGGTTTTATTGATGATGATAAAAATAAAATTAATAAAAAAATAAACTGTACACCTATTTTTAGCCTCGATCAAATTACTCAAGAATTTAAGACTCAAGAAAATCTTCATGAGGTAATTATATCCGCACAAAAACTAGATTCAGAGCGCCTTTTAGAAATTACAAATTATTTCTTAAGTTTTGGTATTCGTGTAAAAAAAGTTCCATCTTTCAGTACTTGGATTAATGGTACTTTTAACGTAAACCAAATTAAGGATGTGCAGATTGAAGATTTATTAGGAAGACCTATTATTTGCATCAACAACCCAGTTTTACATGAGAGTTTAAAGAATAAGGTGATTTTAGTTACAGGCGCTGCAGGTTCTATTGGGTCTGAAATATCGCGTCAATTAGCTACATACAATTGCAAGCACCTAATCTTAGTAGACCAAGCGGAATCTGCGCTATTTGAATTACAGCAAGAATTATTACAAAATGGAATCTCTCATTTTACTGCTATAGTAGCAGATGTGCGAGATTTCCAAAGAATGGAATTACTCTTTAGAGAGTTTTTACCACAAAAAGTCTTTCATGCATCCGCTTACAAACATGTGCCACTAATGGAAGAAAACCCTTACGAAGCCATAAAAACAAACGTCCAAGGAACTAAAAATATTGCAGACATTTCCTTAATATATGATGTAGAACGTTTTGTGTTAGTTTCTTCAGATAAAGCGGTGAATCCTACAAACGTAATGGGCGCAACAAAGCGAGTAGCAGAAAAATACATTACCTGTTTGAGTAAATTTAATAGCACTACAAAGTTTACGATTACCCGTTTCGGAAATGTCCTAGGCTCTAACGGTTCTGTGATTCCGATGTTTAAAAAACAGATAAAAAAAGGTGGTCCCCTAACGGTAACGCACAAAGAGATTACTCGCTATTTTATGACGATACCTGAAGCTTGTTGTTTAGTGCTAGAGGCAGGGGCGATGGGTACTGGAGGAGAAATCTATATTTTTGACATGGGAAAATCTATCAAGATTTTTGATCTTGCAAAAAAAATGATTCAATTTTCTGGTCATGTATATCCACAAGATATTGATATTAAAATTATCGGTTTACGCCCCGGAGAAAAACTTTTTGAAGAGTTATTGACTTCCAACGAAAACACGTTACCCACCTACCATAAAAAAATTATGATAGCGAAAACAAAAAACTTATTAGTGGAGGAAACATTAGAAGCTATTAATTCGTTGTGCAAAGAAAATATGCACATAGATCATCAAAATTCTGTGCTTTTGCTAAAATCTTTGGTACCAGAATACCGTTCTAAAAACTCAATCTATGAAAAATTAGACAAACCATTAGAAATAAAAAAAATTAAAAACAAAGTTTATAGCGAAGCAATTTTAAATAATCTCTTATAATAAATGTTCCTAGAAAACTCCTAAAGATTTCTGTATTCATAATATGGAAAACAATATTACCTCTAAATAAGAAATTTCAACTTATAGAATAATTACAATTTAAAATCAGAAATAGTTTAAAATTGTCATCTACTACAAAAATAAGATGAATAAATAAAATTGAGCTTTAAACATTTAGTTTTGTATTTCCGCCTTTGATTTAAATAGTTTGTATGCCTTATAAAATATCAGATTTTTTACTCCTCCTTTTCGCCAGTATTTTATTAGGTGCCTGTGCAACAAAGAGAGATCTTTATTATTTTCAAGGTGCTGATACCTCTGGCCCATTAAAAATTTTATCTTCCAGCAAAGCTATTCGGTATGAAAGTACTACCATTCAGCCCAATGATATTATAACTATTAAAATTGGTGCTTCTGTTGCGGAGTCTGCAGCTCCTTACAACTCTCTTGGACAAAATAATAAGTCTAATAATATACAGTTGAGGAAGCTAAGCGGATACCTGGTAACAATTGATGGTACAGTAAAATTACCAATTTTAGGTGTTATTAAGGTAGCTAACAAAACTACCCGGGAACTGGAATTATCTTTGGTAAAGCTTTTAGAAAAAGGTGACCACCTTCTAGAACCTTTTGTAAATATTCGCTTGATAAATGCAAAAGTAACCCTTTTGGGAGAAGTAAATAAACCAGGAACTTATACGTTTCTTGAACAGATTATAACTATTCCACAAGCGCTGGGGTATGCAGGTGATTTGACTATAAAAGGCAAACGTACTGACATCTTGTTAATTCGAGAAACTGCAGGAAATAGAATAATTAAACACATAGATTTGACCGCTACCGATTGGATGAACGATGCAACTTACTATGTGAAACCCAATGATGTAATTGTAGTGCATCCCAATTTAGCACAAGTAAAATCATCGGGCTTCATTGGGAACATCACAAGCTTAATTTCTCTTGTGAGTATTATTATAACTGCTACTTTTTTAATAAGAAAATAAGATAAATACAGACCATGTTAGAACCCGTATCATTTAACAAAGGACAAGACATAGAAGCTCCTAAAGATTTTAAGGAATTATTTTTAAAATACTTTTACTTCTGGCCCTGGTTTGTTTTAGCAGTTTGTATAGCTTTAGCTAGCTCTTATTTTTACATTAATAGTGCTGCGGTAATTTATAAAACAAACGCTAAAATAAAAATTATTAATGAAAAATCGATTCCAGAATCATTTATGGAAGTATCGATAGTATTTGATAAACCTAAAATAAATATAGGAAATGAAATTGCAATTTTTAAGTCTTACCGACTAACGGAAGAGGTAGTAAAGGCGTTAGATTTAAATATTAATTATTCACATGAAGGTATTATAAATAGGAATACAATAAAAAACACCCCTTTTAAGGTTGAGTATAAGTTTAATAAGGACAGTATTAAGGTAGCTTTAAATTTTAAAATAACCATTGAAGAGGCGGGTTATACAATTAAAAAAGAGGGCACAGAAGAAGTAATTAGCACAAATAATTTTTGGTTTAATAGCGATAATGAGAGTTTTCCAATTCAAATCAGTCCCAAAAACAGCTTCAATATTACTAAATTAAAAAAGGAAAACTATCTTATAAGTATAAACTCCATAAAATCTACCACAAAAAAATATATAAATAAAATTAAAGTCACCTCAGATGAAGAAAAAGATAATATTATAATATTAAGTTTAAATGGTTACAATAGTCTACAAAACGAATTAATATTAAATAAACTGATTACAGTCTATGATAATGATGGAATTAGAGATCGACAAGAACTCTCAAAACGTACATTTTCTTTTATAGATGAACGTTTGAAATATTTACTCTCAGAACTAGAAATTATTGAGAAAAATAAAAAAGAATACAAAACATCTAATAAAATTAGTTATCGAAAAAATGATGCAAACATTGCTATGAATGAGAGACTATCTAAAGATAACACTTTATTTGAAATAGAAAGTCAGTTGCTACTCTTAGAAGATATGAAAAATTTAATTTTTAGCAATAAAAGTTCAGAATTTCAGCTTTTACCTTCAAATATTGGGTTAACAAATTCGAACATAAATTCTCTAATTGATAACTTTAATAATTCTGTGCTCGAAGTTTATGAGTACAAACAAAGCGCAGGAGAAAACAATCCAAAATTAAAACTATTAAAAGCAACTATTCTAGAAGTTAAGCGCAATATTATTAGTTCTACAGAAGGATATGCACAACAATTAAAAACTTCATTAAAACAAATCAAGAAAGCACAAATTATTACAAATAGTACTTTTGCTGAGATACCGAAGAAAGAAAATATTTTGCGAACAATAGAACGTAAACAAGAATTAAAAGAAAATTTATATATGATGCTGCTGCGAAAACGCGAGGAGGCAGCCATAAAATTTGGAATTACAACATCCAATGTAAAAGTAATAGACTTCGGCATCACCAACCCTCTCCCAAATATATCAAATAAAAAAATTTATTTGATTGCCGCAGTTATTGGACTCCTTGTACCTTTTGGAATTATATACTTGCTATTTTTATTAAATTCTAAGATTTTTGAAAGTAAAGATATCACAGCCGTTACAAAAGAAATTCCCATACTATTTGAAATTCCTTTATTTAAAGACGAACAATTAAAGAACTTAACCGAAAAAGCACATCAACAAGAAGTTTTTAGAACTTTAATGTATAATACCTTATTTATAAAACCAAAAGGAACCGAAGATCGTGGAATTTCCATACTAGTAACATCCTCTATTTCAGGAGAAGGAAAAACATTCATAGCTACAAATTTGGCAAAATCATTGGCTGAAAAAGGCAAAAAGGTTGTTCTTCTGGGTGGAGATCTTAGAAATCCAAAAATCCATAAATTCTTAAACCTAAAAAAAACCAAAAAAGGAATTATTAACTATGTGCTCGATTCAAGATTAGATATACATGAAATAACAACTCCTTTTTCTGAAGATTTATCGTCATTTGATATTATATTCAGTGGAACAGCGCAATCAATCCCAACGACTATTTTAGCAAACCCACGTTTTGAAACTTTAATGTCTACCCTTAAAAATGAGTATGATTATGTAGTCATAGATTCTGCACCTACCCACTTAGTATCAGATACATTGGTCTTTGCAGCAAGTGCAGATATAACACTATTTGTGAAAAGATTTAAGTATACAGATAAAAAGTTGATTAACTTTTCTGCGAAATTAGCAAAAGAACGCAAGCTAAAGAATATGGCATATGTAGTCAATGGAATGAAAAGAAGTAGCTATGGTTATGGTTATGGAGGTGCTCAAGAAAATAAAAAATGGTATCACTTTTAATAAACAACCAAAGTTATCGTGGTTTTGTGTTTTTTTTATCTAGTATAAACCTCGACTCTAGCCGATCTATTAATACCCTACGAATTTTCACAACAATTAATTCTATCTCCTGCAGAGTAATTAACAAAACCCGACCTCATACCAATCCCACCTGATACATCATTAGAATCTTGATCTCCAAGTGGCAATCTGTTTGTTTCTCAGTTTCAATCATGAGATTACTTCGGTCATACTTCCCTCGTAATGACGTTAGGTTGCGTCATTGTGAGGAGGCACGACGTGGCAATCTGTTTGTTTTTAGTTTTAATCATAAGATTACCACGTCATACATTCCTCATAATGACGGGTAATTATTTTTAAAAAATACAAAAAAATCAATACTACTTGATTATAGTAGTACTGGTTTTGTGTTTTTTAAAACCGACCGCTTCCGCGGTACTAATTAAATTGATAAATAACTAAATAATTAAAAAGCCCGAACAGCACGCACGTTGAATGTGAAGTCCTTATCGTTGTAGTACTGATAACCATTGTTGAAATCCTGCCTCCACGCGTTATTGTCATCGTGCTCCGTAGAACTCCAGTAGTGATAATCTGCAAATGCAGCAAACCCAAATACAGCCTCTAAAGTTGTTTTATGTATATACATTTGATTTAACTCATTAATACTTGGTAAAAACCATTCAGAGCCGGGAGATGAAAAGGTACGAGCCGCTAAAGCTGCTGGTGCACTAGAACAATCAGCTAATATACCAGTAGTATTACTTTCACCATCTCCTATTTCTGCACCAAGGCCAGTAGGGTGACCTCCATTATAAGCAACATTTGGTACGCTTGGTAAATCTAAGATACAGCCCCATTCTATCTTTGTTGAATAATCTTCAAGAGCACATACTAAGCCACCACCGTTGCCGTCTACCCAAAATACAACACCACCTTCTCTAAGATCTCCTATTGCTGGTGGTGGCATTTTTACTGCTAATATCGTTCCATTGCGGCTTAAAGCAATGCCTTTTCCAATTCCCCCATTTTTATTAACATAATTAGGATTAGTAGTAGAGATGCCTCCGTTTTTTGTTAAAACGGATATAGCAGTAACTGTTAAGACAGACGTTAGACTTCCGCTATCATAGGTTGCATCCATTGCTTGGGTTGCAGTAATTATGGCGGTACCTGCGCCTGTAATAGTAACTGTGGACCCACTAATTATAGCTACCGCTAGATCACTACTGGTATATGTTAATAGACCTGAACTGTTAGATATTGGCGGAGCTATAGTATAAGAAGCATCAAAATAATGTTTTGCCTCATTACTAAAGTTAGTTAACGTAGCTGATAATACATCTGTTATAGTCACAGTAAGAATTTGAGTACTTATATTATTTGCTATATCTGTTGCGATGATCTCTACAGTGTAAGTGTTGGAATTTAAAGCACTTGATGGTATTTCATAATCAGGTGCATTTGTAAAAACTAAACTTCCGCTAGCGTCAATGCTAAACAAAGCTCCATCACTAGAGGTTCCTAAAGACCATGTTACAGTTTCATTTACAGAGAAAGTATAAACTGCATTTATATTTTCATTAGATGAAATAGCACTATTTAAGCCCGTTTCACTACTTGGACCTGTTATCACTGGACCGGATAAATCATTTAATTGGGCCGAATTATTGATTTGTGTAGCAGAAGCTGCATTTCCAGAAACATCAAAAATTCCATTTAACACCGGTGTAACAGTTAACATTTCAGTGCCATCGGGCGC
>Ga0209302_10000474_pt1 | contig 23850 bp, 7 predicted proteins | sample ArcOceMetagenome_2_FD_187445 | JGI IMG/M metagenome (GOLD analysis project Ga0209302, IMG submission 187445) | Marine eukaryotic phytoplankton communities from Arctic Ocean - Arctic Ocean ARC135M Metagenome (SPAdes) (version 2) | ecosystem: Environmental > Aquatic > Marine > Oceanic | place... | reverse complement strand
AAGTCTTCAGCCTGCAAGCCGCCGAGCTGCATTGCCGCCCGCTGCGCGCCGTTCGCCCCTGCCAGCACCTGGCGTAGGTAAGTAGTAGTAGTAGTAGTAGTAGTAGTAGTAGTAGTAGTAGTAGTAGTACTAGTACTAGTAGTACTAGTACTAGTACTAGTACTACTACTACTAGTACTAGTACTACTACTACTACTACTACTACTACTACTACTACTACTACTACTAGTACACTACTACTACTTGGTAGATAATGTGGTAGTCACATTGACATTGCACTGGTATAGGGTGCAGCAGTGCGTAAGGTTTGCCGTGTTGTTCGCTGGAATAAGATCTGAATTCTGGGGTCTGTGAGGGGGCACCTGATAGAAGATATGGTAGCTCCGTTCGCCGAGGGCGACGGCGGAGACGCGCGAGCGCTCGAGCAAGTAGGTGCGGATTTGCGCGCCCGCCACAGTGCCGGAGCAGCCGAACTGCAGCTTGACGAACTTACCGAAGCGGCTGCTGTTGGCGTTGCGGCTCGTCTTAGCGTTGCCGAAGGCCTCGGTGATCGGGTTGGACTTAAGGACAGCTTCGGAGATCGCGGCGAGGCGCGGCGTCCGTGCCTCGCTAAGTGGCTCACCCACGCCCCTCCTGAAAATATAGAACTGCTGGGTTGGAGCCCCAGCCCCATGTGCTAGAGGCCACAGTCCAACGTGTTCAACTTAGAGGCTGCAGCCCTGCACAGTGTGTGGTTGAAGGCCGCAGCCCCATGTGTGCTAGAGGGGCTAGCTTCAGCCCGATGCGCGTGCCTGGCGAGGTAGAGCATGAGCTGTTTGTTGCTCTCGGTCTTGCCCGCACCACTCTCGCCCGACATGCATATGCTCTGGTCGCGGCCGGAGCGGCGCATCTGCACAAAGGCTCGCTCGGCGACGGCGTAGAGGTGCGGCGCGCACTTGTTGAGGTCCTACAAGAGCGTGGGTTAAGCGTGGGTGTAGAGCGCGGGTGTAATAATGATTAATGATCGGGGGGTGGGCGAGTGGCTGCAGGGTACAAAGCGACTCAAGCAAGCAGGCCTGCTTTGCAAAACGCTCTGTTGCCACCTCGCCGTAGAGCCCGTTCACCAGCTTGAACGGGTTGACGGCCACGAGTATCCGGCCTGTGAACGTGTAGATCTGGTCCTTGGCGAAGCGTATCCTCGTGTTGTTTAGGATGGAGGGCTCGTTGAGGTGCGTTAATCTGGTGTTGTCAGTGAAGCCGACCTCGCCTGTGGTTCGGGGTAAGGGAGGGTGAGAGCCTAGGGCTGTGAAGTGAAGATGAGGATGAAGGAGGCTCGGCGCGAGGGCGCAAGTTCGGGCCAGCAGCGTGAGGGTGAGAGCAAGGGTGAGGGTATATATCGTTATATCAGATCCAAAGTGTTAGGTCTTGGGTGCATGTGCTTACCCGGCGCATCGTCGGACTTGTTGGCAGGGAGGAGCTCGCTCGCCTCGCGTGAGACGAGTGCGCCGTCGGGTCCTGTGACGGCGCAGTTGCCGGCCGGGTCGAATCCCGTGAGCACACCCCTCACGAAGACCTGTTGGTTGATAGCAGAAGCTTCTCCTCTGACAAGCGGGCTGCGCAGCGCCTTCTGCACTGGGGCTGCTCAACGGCCTGTAGGCTGCGCTCCCGCCGGGTATAGAGGCGTACCTTAAGCCATCGTGAGAAGCCGGGTGGGCGGATATGGGGGGCGCAGCTGTTATCAAGGCGAGGCGGGACACACTTGTTGAGCGGGCAGTCGTGCTTCCGCGCTTCCCCTGTCCTCCTCGCGCATCCATATGGGATCTCCAAGCTTGAGCTGCGCGCCGCCCACGCTCACGGTGGCGCGGCCGACGCCGGGCACTTGCTTCGGAGGCTGGAAGAGCTGCTTGCTCCGATGGCTTGCTTCGGAATATCTGCCCGGTCCGAGCCCCGCTGTGGTCTTATGCTGGCCTGGGTTAGGCCTCGGCTGGCCTCGGCTGGCCTCGGCTGGCCTCGGCTGGCCCCTCGTTATCGTGCTGAGCCTGGAGCCAGCTTGAATCAAGGGTCGTGAAGCATCTGGCGAACGGCGTGGCAACGTTTGCACGCCTCCGAAGGGCACTGTGTTTTCCAGCTTCTTGGTAGCTGGCGTTGGCCCCTGCACCGACCGACCGGCCCTCGCCCTCGCCAGAGCTGATGACATAGAGCGAGTGGATCCACACGCGAGGTAGTGGAGTGTTACGAATGCGTAACAGCAAATTGCAACGGCCAAGCTTGGAGGTGGTGAACTGCCGAACACTCTAACCGTCAGGTTGAGCCTACACTCGAGCTCTCCAGTGAGATTGGAATGGACGTGAACATAAGTATGCAACCGGAGGCTTTAGGGCGGCACGCACATCGGTTGCAGAGCTTCTGGGTGCGTGGACCTCGCCTGTGGCGTGATTGGTCGGTTTTGGCGGTCGTTGTGGTGTGTGTCTCTGGCTGGTTCGTGCCCAGTGGTCCCAGGTACGACACGTAGGCCGCCGGGTCCTGTTTAGAGGCAGTGACGACTGACGTGTACTTTATATGTAACGAGCCGTAAAGTATTAACTATTATGCTTGCTTTTTTCATTCATTTTGGGTTGCCTTTTTAATACACCGGGTTTTTTTTGCGTTAGTGAGCTTTGTTATAAGAAAACACACAGCGCCCACGTTTTTTTGGCAAGTGTAGTCTTCTTTTGGGCCGGTGGGGGGCGTGTGGTTGCACACCGTCTAGCCAGTTTCCTGGGAAATAGTCCGTAGTCCGTAAACAGCCTAAACAGTCTCAAACAGCACATGTTGTTGCATGCCTTGCACAGCGGCGCCACATAGCCAGTACGCTAGCTACCGTATGGCGTATCGTTTGGGTCAGTCAAGCTTGAGCATCGCAACGCACGACCATTGGGTGGGCGCACATCAGCGCAAGACACACAAGCGCGTGCCCGCCCACGACCGTCACGCAGAGAGAGAGAGAGAGAGAGGGAGAGAGAGAGAGAGAGCCCTGGAGACCCTACTCGGGCATGCGGCCGACGGACTTCCAGCCCTGGGGCGCCAGCGACTTCCTAATGTCGCGGATTCGTCCGCGCTGCCGCTTGTCGTCGTTCCCGGAGCGAGGGGAGGAGCGGTACCCGACGATGGGCGAGTCGGTCGACAGGAGCCACTCGACGTCGTCGATCGCGTTGCCCTCCTTCATCTCCGCGTAGATGTACCGCTCCTCGACGTCGGCCTTGATGATCGTCGCGCCCGGAGAGGCCTTGACAGCCTCGAGAAGCTCCGCGAAGGCGGTTTCCAACGACTTCCTGTCCTTCTTGGCGGCCTCCTCCCGCAGCTCCTTCTTGAGAGGCGAGTCGAAGGAAGACACGGATTGCGTGGAGTAGCCAGGCTGGTAGGTCCACGGTGGGAGGTAGTTCTCCGCGTCACCCTGCGCGTAGCTGCTCACGCAGCCCTTCTTGTCGCACGCGTTGAGGATGCCAGACCTCGTCTTATCTTTGCCGCGCCCGATGACACCGAGCTGTGTGGTGAGGGGCTGCGCCTCAAATGCGCCGCCCAGGCCTGGTGCGCCCTTCAGCGAGAAGGTGGGAACCTCGAGGGCAGGTGCAATCATGGGCGAGAGGAACAGAGCCGCTGCGCCCATGAACCGGCCCACCATCTCTCTGCGCGCCGGCTGTGGAAGCCGCATACTGTGTGCGCGCTCGCTGTGGTAAGATCTCGCACGAGAAGTTTACAGTAGGGCGGCGCAGACCAGCGGACGACACGATATATCTCTTCTGTAAGATAGAGAGAGAGAGAGAGAGAGAGAGATCTTAGGAGAGCGGCGCGATACTGTAACAGCGGCGAGCATCTTGCGACTTTTCTTCCGGGATCTCTGCGGCCGAAGGGTGTTTAAAACGAAACAAAAACCTTGCGGTGTTGATCGGTCTCGGCCGCGGTGTGATCGGTCTCGGCCGCGGTGTCGATCGGCTCGGCCGCGGTGTCGATCGGTTTCGATTTGGTCGCAAGTATGGGCTCATGTCCAACTCACTCACGTCAATGCTCGCCGTGTCAAGCCTAAAATCCGAGGACCTGCGAATTTAGCCGGATCATGGTCGCTCAGCCGGACCCGCAGTTCCTGAACGCTGTCGCCACGGAGCAACTCCCACGGTTGGAGGAGCCGTTCGCGCGGCTGCTTCGGGCATGGAGGACAGGCGGCCGGCGTCGGCGTCTTTGCAGCCACCTGCTGCAGCGCGTGGCCGCATGCGCCCAGAGTCGGCAGGACGCAGCCGGCCCCAGTCGGCTGGCGTGAATCCCGACCGGCTGCCGCTGCCGCCTCGCATGGAGGCGCCAGCGGAGAGAGTGGAGTACAACGGGAGCAGCCAGCGGGTCGAGTACACGGGCAGCAGCATGGCCGGTCCCGTGGACGTGCTGCGCCAGTCGCGCGGCCGTCCGATGTCGGCGCGGTCCAACCGAGAGTCGGTGTGCTCGGAGCTGAGCTCCGCCAACTCTGTGGCGGCGCTGCCTCGGGCCTCCAAACGCCTGGGCGAGGCCAGGGATGAGGTTCAGTGGCTCGACACCAAGTTCAGGCGGTCTGGCCACTCGCATCCCGGCGAGGGCGAGATGACCGTGGTGATCGAGTACTGCTACAACAGCAGCACGCGCCAGATGTCGACGACCCACAACGAGCAGCGTTACCACGAGGAGGCGGAGCTCGTGCGGCAGTACGTGCTGCACTACTGCCCGGAGGCGTGCGTCTTCGTGGTGCCGATCGACTTCTCGACGGCCACCTCCTTCCACCGCGGCGGCGAGGCGCGCCTCGGCGCCTTCGAGATCGACGCGCGCATCCGGGTCGACGGCGAGATGCTCACTTACAGCCTCTGGTCCAAGCTCAACTCGAAGCTGTGGCCGGTGTGGCCCGACTGGCAGGACGCGCTGCGGCAGCTGCTGCCGGTCTTCGAGCTCTGGATCCGCCCGTGCGCCGAGCACGACGACGGCACGGCCGACGGCCAGCCGACCAAGTACGTGACGGGCGTGAGCGTGAGCGTGCTCAACTTCCGTGGGGACAGCCTTCAGAGTGGCGTCATCACTGCGACGCAAGCCGGGCTGCGGGTGCGGCTGATGCGCGGCACGTACACGGTCCGCGTCACGGCGAGCGGCACCGACGTCGAGCTGGGCAGGCAGTACCTCCTCCCAGAGGAAGCCAAGCTCGAGCTGGCGCGCGTGCCCGCACCGACGGGCGACGGGCCGGTCGAGCTCAAAATGTATCTCTCCGCGCTGGCGCGGCAGGCAAACAAGATCGACCTCAAGGGCTTGCCCACCGTCGTCCCCGGCGAGGCCCCCGAAAACGTGATGGTCAAGGTGACCGACCCGCGCACCGGCCAGACGATCTTCCGCGGCACGGCGGCTGAGCTCAGCGCCAAGGGCGAGGTCGACATCGATGACAAGAAGAGGCAGGGGCGCGGGCGGGCTGGGGCGCCGCTCTGCGAGCAGCTCATGCCCAGGCGGGAGGGCAAGGAGGGCAAGCCAAGCTCCGCGCGCGCCTCGCAGCCGCTCTCCCCAGGCCGTGCCTCGGGATACCCCTCGCCAGGCCATCGCCTCCCATCCCAGCGCGCTCCAGGCCACGGCGTTCCCTCGGCCGCGTGGGACGACAGGGATGGCCCCGACGAAGGTGCGGCGGAGGTCAGGGCGGAGGGGGCGCAGGGGCGGGAGCTCAAGGTGGAGCTCTCACTGCCCAACGATCCCACTGCTCGTCTCGCCCCGGCGACGGTACGGCTGACCGAGGGGGGTGCCCTTCCGGCCGAGCTCAGCCTGAAGCGCTCGATGCGACCCATAGTTATCAGCATCGCCACCCCCGAGGCCTGGACGGACCGTTGGTGTCGCACCCTGCCGCTGCCGCGCCTGCACGTCGTCGTCAGGGAGGAGGCGCTCTCCGAGGTGGGACGGAGGCGCGACGACGGGGTCGTGGTGGGCCTCGACGGCAAGGTCGTCGGTGCCATGGGCCCGGACGGTACCATCGTCGGCCATGCGAGCGGTACCATCCGGGCCCATGGCACCGTCGTCGGCCGCGACGTCGGCCGTGCGAGCGGCTCCGGCTACGTGCAGCCCGCGCCCGAGCCCGAGGGCAGCGCAGCCCCGGTGTCCCTTCACCCCGACGCGCTGTACACCAACGCGACCGTCCGTCCCGACGGCATGGTCGAGGCCCACAGGCTCCACAGGGGCGATGCCCTTGTGCCGGCGCGCGCCCGGCAGGGGCAGCAGCAGAGGCAGCAGCAGGGGCAGGGGCAGGGGCAGGGGTACGGGCAGGGGCAGGGGCAGCAGGTGTCGGCGGAGCTGCGGCTGCCGGGGGGCCTGAAAGTCGACGAGACGTACCATTTCGAGGTGCAGCCAACCGCCGAGACGCTGGGCGCCGCTGAGACGCTGACGGTGTGCGCCGGCGACGGGCCGCTGGAGGTGTCCCTGATGCCCGAGCGCACGAGCAGCCGGCTGCGCATCGGCTGGGCGGCGGCGCGCGTGGGCCGCGAGCACTGGAGCGACGGGCTGGTGCTGCCCGAGGGTTTCGTCTTCAACCTCTACCACCAGGCGAGTACACAGCGAGTAAATAGCAGAGTTAGCAGGGAGTAAGTGGTAAGCACATGGCAAGCCCTCGGTACTCCACGCCTACCACCAGACGCCGAGGCACTCCCTAACCCCTAACCCCTAACCCCTAACCCCTAACCCTAACCCTAACCCTAACCCTAACCCTAACCAGGACACCGAGGCGCTTGTGCTCTCTGGCGCGTACAACCCGCGCCTCGGTCTCGGCCTCGCGACGCCGACCGAGGCGAGCGCCGGCGGCACCAACGAGCTGCCTGGCGAGGGCTCGCTCTTCGTAGGCCAGTCGTACTTGCTCGAGGTACCCGCCTCGGCCGGCGTGGAGCGGACGCGCCAGGTCTTCCGCGTGGAGGGCCCGGAGACGACGCTGCACGTGCCGCTGCGGCGCGCCACGTGCACGCTACAGCTACAGATGCGCTCCGAGCAGGCCAACTCGGGCCACTGGTCGGCGCCGCTGCTGCTGCCCCCGGGCGTGTGCTTCCACGTGATGCACGCTGCCCTCGGCAAGGAGGTCGCGCGCGGGCTCACCGACGGCCAGGGCTGCGCGCTGCTCTCAGGGCAGAGCACAATCTACGTCAACCAGAAGTACGTGCTGCACGTGGCCGCCACCGCGGCCGTGCATGCGGCGCACGTCGAGTTCGTCGCGGCCGAGGGCACCACGGCGGTCGAGCTGCCGCTACGACGCAAGGTGGCCGGCCGCCCTGCCTGCCGCACACACATACACACACATGCACACACATACACACACATACACATACACACATACACATACACATATGCATAGCATGTGCATATGCATATGCATATGCATGCACACGCACATGCACACGCACGCACACACGCACGCACACACAAACACGTGTGGACGTAGCGCACACATACACAATCACTCACACGCGCGCGCACGCTACAGGTGGCGAGCGTGCGCGTCGAGCTGCGCTCGGCCCACATGGGCACCGAGCACTGGTCGGCGCCGCTCGCGCTGCCAACGGGCATCGCGCTGCGCGTGCGCCACCGGCGGCTCGGCTCCGTCGTGCTCTCATGCGCCGCCGACGGCAAGGGCGGCGCGGGGCTCGACGGCAAGGTGGGGCTGTACGTGGGCGAGACATATACACTCGAGGCGCCTGGCTCGGCGCAGGTCAAGGAGACCTCGATTGACTTCATCGTTGCGGCGACGGCGGCCGACCAAGCTGGTGCGACGGCCGCCCCGGCGGCCCAGCAGGCGGTGCAACTCGTGGTCGAGCGCGCCACGGCCGACGTGACGCTGGCGATGCGTATCGAGCAGCCGAGGAGCGGCTCGGCGCACGGCTACGCGGCGCTCATGGGTACGCCGTCGGGCGTGCGGTACACGCTCTGGCACCGCGCGCTGAAGGTGCAGGTGGGCTGCGGGTACACGGACCAGGTGGCCAAGGCGGTGCTGCGCCGGCCGGGGACGCTCTTTGTGGGCGAGGAGTACGAGGTGCGCGCCGAGGGCGGCGGCGGTATCCAGGGCAGCACGCACGCCTTCGTGGTGGCAGCGCACCCCATGACGGTCTCGCTCGCCGTCTCGCGCGCGCGTGGCAGCCTCGAGTTCGAGATGGTCTCAGCGCTCGCGAGCTCGAGCCACTGGGCCGCCTCGCTGCCGCTGCCGCACGACGTTGGCTACGAGGTGCGCCACGCCGAGAGCGGCGCGGTCATCTTCTCGGGCGTCGCCCACCCAGCGCCCAAGCCCAGGGCCGACAGCGCCGCCAGCCTCGCCTTCGGCCGCTTCGACCGCGACCACTCAGGCTTCCTCGAGCTCAGCGAGCTGCCCGCCGCGCTGAGCGAGCTGGGGCTGCAGGCGGAGGAGGCCGTGGTCGCCTCGGTGCTGCGCCGGTACGACGCCACCGCCGACGGTAAGCTCGAGCTGGGTGAGTTCACGGGGCTGGTCGACGAGCTCACCGCCTACCAGCAGCGGGTGCGCACCGGCGGAGGCGAGCTCAGCAGCGGCGCGTTCGCCGTCGGCGAGGGGCAGGGCACGGCGCGCGGCGTGGTTGACGGCGGCCAGGCGGGGCTGTACGTGGGCGAGCAGTACGTGCTGGTCGTGCCGGCCACGGAACGCTTCGACGAGAGCGCCGCCGCCTTCGTCGTGGACGAGCACGGTACCGCGTGCGTCCTGCAGCTGCGCCGCGCCGCCGCCGACCTGCGCGTCGTGCTCGTCTCCGAGGCGGCGGGCAACGCGCGGCACTGGGCGGGCACGCTGCCGCTGCCGGGCAGCATCCCCTTCCGCATCGTGCACAAGCAGCTCGGCATGGTCGTCGCCGGCGGCACCACCGACGGCGCCTCGATCTGCGAGCTCCGCGCGGCGGGCGGCGCCGTGCTCGTCGGCGAGGCCTACCAGCTACAGGTCGAGCCGGCGGGCATGTACCGGATGGCGGCTGGCGCGGAGGCCGAGAGCTTCGTGGTGAGCCGCCGCACGCAGGAGGCGTCGCTGCGGCTCGCGCGGCAGGTGGGCACCGTCGAGCTCGTATGCAAGCCAGCCAAGGCGGGCACCGCTCACTGGTCGGCGCCGCTGCCGCTGCCCGGCGCGATTGCCTTCAACGTCTACCACAAGGAGCTCGCGTGCGTCGTCGCCAACGGCGCCACCAACCACGGCGGCGCGCACACGCTCGACGCGACGAGCGCGCCCGAAGCGCTCTTCGTGGGCGAGGCGTACGTGGTCGAGATACCGGCGTCGGCGCAGGAGAGCGAAGCTCCTCCTCCCACCCCTCGCCGCCCAGCTGCCCTTCTCCCCCTCCCCTCTCCCCCTCCCCTCTCCCTCTCCCCTCTCCCCTCTCCACCATCCACTGCCGCCGCCGCCGATCCCGATCCCGCTCCCAATCCCGATCCCGATGCCGCCCCCGCGTGCAGGTGCGCGCCACGTCACGCGAGTTCGTGGTGAGCAGCGCGCCGCAGCAGCTGCCGGTGCTCGTCGAGCGCGCGAGTGGCCAGGTGATGCTCCTCGTGGGCATACTATGGGCATACCATGGGCACACCATCACACCATCAGCACACCATCAGCACACGGTGGGCACACCGTGGGCACACCATGGGCATACCATCGGCAGGTGATGATTCACTTGGCTTCGAGCGAGGCGAGCCTCGCCACGCTGCCCGGCCTCGCCATCTCGCTGCGGCACAAGCAGCTCGGCGTGCTCGTCGCGCCGCCGCTCGCCCTCGCCGGCGACCGCGGTGAGCTGCTCGGCGACGACGCGCTCCTCGTGGGGCAGACCTACGTGTGCGAGGTGAGCGAGCATCCGGCGCTGCTGCCGTGCCACGTCGAGTTCACAGTGCAGTCGCAGCCGGCGAGCGTCGCGCTCACGCTCGAGCGCGCGCCCGCAGCCATCAGCCTCATCTTCCGCGCCCTCGGGGGCGGCATGAGCGACGGCCGCCCCGAGCCCTTTGCTGTCGGAAGCGAGAGGCGTGTCTCTGTGTCGCTGAGCGAGCACAGCCGGCCCGACGAGGATCTGGGTCGCAGCCCAAGCCCGACGAAGAGGCCGCCCAAGCTCGAGCGCTCGCGCTCTGGCCGCAGCAGCATCGGCTCCAAGGGCGACGGCGGCAGGGGCTCGTCGCCCGCGAGCACGCACGGCAGCAGCACGAGCCTCGCCACCAGCACCCGGCTCGGCAGCACGGCCGGCCTCGGCGGTGCGAGTCCCGAGGGGCGGAGGGGCAGCGCCACCAGCCTCGCCGGCACGGCGAGCCGCCGGGGGTCGGGCTCGCTCTTCGAGGCACCGCCCACCAGGGGCGGCGGCGCGCCCAACTGGGCGTCGGGCGTGTCGCTGCCGGCGGGCATCCGCTACGAGGTGCGCCACAAGCAGACGGACCAGCTGGTCGCGAGCGGGCAGACGCGCGTGGCGGAGGAGGCTCCGCGCGCCTCGCTGCCGCTGGGCCGCCTCTTCGCGAGCGAGGCTTACGTGGTGCACGTCATCTCGGGTGACCTCATCGAGGCGGCGACGTGCGAGTTCCTTGCGCGCGGCGACGGCGAGCCGCAGGAGGTGACGCTCATGGTGCGGCGCGTGTGCGGCGCCGTCTCGGTGCGCTTTGTCTCGTACGAGTTCGGATCGAGCCACTGGGCCGCGGGGTTGCCGCTGCCGCCCGACGTGCGCTTCGAGGTGCGCCACAAGGAGTCGTCGGCGCTCGCCTTCGCGGGCGGCGCCGGGCCGGGCAACAAGGTGAGCTTGCCGTCGGCCGGGGTGCTCTTCGTCGGCGAGACCTTCGTGCTGCAGGCGCTCTCGTCCACGCTGCTCAAGGGCGCGGCGTGCGAGTTCGTGGCGCGCTCCGTCGCGCAGGAGGTCGAGCTCGCGCTCGAGCGCGGCGTCGGCGACGTCTCGCTCTCGCTGCGCGCGCTCGACGGCCGGCCGCTGCCGGTGGGCATCCCCTTCCAGGTGTGGCACCAGCAGCAGCAGTGCGTCGTGTGCGAGGGGCGCACCTCGCTCGCGGCGAGCCAGGTGCCGTGCGACCCGTGGTTCGTCAACCAGGGCGCGCTGTACATGGGCGAGTCGTACGTGCTCGCCGTGCCGACGGGCCACGGCTGGCGGGCGACGGCGGCCTCCTTCGTGGTAGGCGAGGCGGGGCAGGTGCAGCTCGACCTCGCGCGCGAAGAGGGGCGCGCGACGCTGCAGCTGCTCAACGGCAAGGCGGGCTCCGGCCACTGGTCGGAGCTGCTTCCGCTGCCGCGCGATCTGCTGCTCCTCGTGCGCCGCACGGGCGAGGATGAGCGGCAGGGCAAGGTGCTCCGCCCCGAGCTGCCCGAGGGGGCGGTGCGCGCCTCGGTCGACGTGGCGGCGGCCGGCACGGTGCTGCTCGCGCACGAGCGCTACGTGCTCGCGCTGCAGCCATCGGAGCTTGTGCTGGCGGCGGCGGCGGAGCTCGTGCTGGCTGGCGGCGGACCGAGCGCGCAGTCGGCCGCCGTCGAGCTGCGCGTGCCGCGCGCGTGGAGGCCGGCAGTGGTCGTGCTGCTCACGACCGTCAACGGCATCGCGCTGCCCGCGGGCATCCGCCTGCGCGCCGTGCACCGCGGCCTGGGGGCCGAGGTCGCCGAGGCAACGACAGACGTGTCCGACCTCGAGGTGCGCTGCACGCTCAAGATGCCCGAGGCCTTCTTCGTCGGCGAGGAGTACGAGGTGCACGTCGACGCGAAACACCTGGGCATTGCGGCGGCCGAGCAAACCTTCCGCGTCGGCGCGGCGGTCGCGGCCGCCGACAGGGGCGCCGGTGCCGGCAGGGGCGCGGACGTGGTGCTGGAGCTGGGGCGCGCGCTGGGCGAGCTCTCGGTGCGCCTCTTCCCCGCGCGCCTCGGCACCGAGCACTGGGCCGCGCGGCTTCCGCTGCCGCCGCAGCAGCTCGAGGTGCTGCAGGGCGGCCAGCTCGTCGCGACGCACACGGTCACGTGGCCGCGCGACGCGCCCGAGGCGGTCGCCGACCTCTCGACGCTGGCCAGCCTGTTCATTGGCCAGCTGTACGACATCCGCGTGGTCGAGTCGGCGGCAGTGCTGCCCGTCCGGCTGCAGTGTGCCATCGAGCCCATGCCGCAGCTCCTGCCGCTGCCGCTCTCGCGCGTGTGGCACCGCGCGCGCGTCACGCTGCGCTCGCGGCAGGAGCTGCCGCTGCCCTTCGGCGTGCGCGTCGAGGTGCGTCACAAGGCGCTCGGCGTGCTGGTCGCCGTCGCGACGGCGGGCGAGGACGAGGCGCAGGAGTACGAGCGGCAGATCGAGGCGGCGCAGGGGGCCTCGCTCCAGGTCTCGGCGGCGCAGGCTGACCAGGCGCTCGCCAAGCTGGCGGCCTTCATGCGGGGCAAGGAGATCTACTTTGCGGGCGCGGGCGACATTGAGGCTGGCGCGCTGGGGGCGGGCGGCGCGCCGCTCGCGTGGGCGATCGAGTACCCCGGTCAGCCAGCGTACCAGGCACAGAACGAGGCCACCCTCGACGGCATCGCCGCCATCTTGCAGGAGTTCGAGGCGGTCATGCTCGAGGTGCGCGGCGAGACCGGCCCGGCCGCGAGCGCGCCGCAGCTGCTCGCGTCGCACTTCGGGCTCGACCCGAAGAGGGACGTGCAGCGCGTCATGGACCGCCTCGCCGAGCAGCGCGCCACCGCGTGCGTCGCCGCGCTCGTCGCGCGCGGCGTGGCGCAGGAGCGGCTCTACGTAACCTACCAGGGGCGCGCCGGTGGCGTGCGCACCGACTTCATCCCGCGCTCGATGGCCGACAACGCCACGCGCGCAGAGAATGCGACGGCGCGGCTGGCGGCCGTGGCGACCGAGCTGGGCGGCGTGGAGTTCCACCTGGCGGGGGAGATCGGGCTGCCGACGGCCACGACCCACTGGTCGGTGGAGCACCTCGACCCGGCCGTGCGTGCCAAGAACCTTCAGGTGGTGCGCGCCGTGGCGGCCGTGATGAAGGGCCACCCGGAGCTGCGTCTCGAGATCAACTGCCAGACGGCCGCACCGCTCGAGCTACCTCCCGCCATCGAGGGTGACGCCCTGCGTGCGCCAGAGGCGCTGTGCGCGCGCTTCAACGTGCACGCGCTCGAGGTGGGCGAGCGGCCGCTGCAACCCCATGCCCATGTGTTGCATCCCCTATACCTACGCGCCACCAGCCCGCAACCCTCATGTACTCCCGCCTGCGACCCCAGCCTGCAACCCCAGCCTGCAACCCCAGCCTGCAACCCCACGCGCTCTAGGTGGACGCGGTGGCCGACCGGCTGGCGCAGCTTCGCGTCGAGGCGCTCATGAAGGCACTCATGGAGGAGGGGCTGCCCGAGCCGCAGCTGCACGGCACCTTCGACGGCGGCGCGCACGTGGCCGAGGTGCGCGCCTCCTTCAGCGCGCACACGACCACGTGGCGCGATGTGCAGCAGGCCGCCGCCGCGATGGCCGAGGTGGCGCCGCCGCCGGGCAGCGCCGCTGCCAAGGCGGACCTGCGGCCGGCGCAGGAGCGGCTGCGCTCGCTACTGGCGCACGGCTCGCTCACTTGGAACCTGCCGGCCGAGGCGACCGCAGGCCAGGGCGCGCTCGAGCAGGCGTGGGACGTTGTGCATCTCGACCCCGAGTGCAGCGCCAAGAACGCCGCGCTGCTCGACGCGCTCGTGGCGCTGCTCTTCGAGTTCCCGCACTCGCTGCTCGTCGTGCACGTCGAGGCGCCCATCGGCACCGCGGCCATGCCTGCGCTCGCCGCGCACTTTGGCATGCACGCCAAGCGCGAGGGCCGGCACGTGCACGACCAGCTCGCGCGCCGCCGCGGCGCCGCCGTCGCCGCGGCGCTCGCGCAGCGCGGCGTGCCTGCGGCGCGGGTCTCGGCCACGGTGGCCGGCGATCGCGGCGCTGTCCACGCTGAGTTCGATCTGCGCCCGCTGCCCGCCGGCCCGCCCGCGCAGGTGCGCAAGAGCACGGCGCTGCTGCTCGAGGGGCAGAAGCTGGCGCGCATCCAGCGGCAGAGCGCGGTGCTGCTCGGCACGCAGTCGGGCGGGGGTGGAGTGCAGCGGCCGCAGTACGCCAGCGTGACCAAGCCCACCTCGACCTCGGCGGCCATCAACACGCCCGACGCGCTCTTCGTCGGCGAGACGTACGTCCTCGAGAGCGTCGCGGCGCCAGCGCTCGGCGTGCCGCGCTGCGCGATCGAGTTCACCATGCCGGCGCACGACGAGGAGCTGGAGCTGTACCTGGACCGGCCCACGGGCGATATCAACGTGCAGCTCGCCTACCGCAAGGCCAGTACGCAGCACTGGTCGGCGCCGCTCGCGCTGCCGCCCTCGGCCACCTTCCGCGTGCGCCACGCGACGGTGGGCGTCGTCATCCCAGAGACGCGCCTCGACGCGGGCGCCGAGGGCGGCGCGCACACGCTCGGCGACAAGGCGCACGTCGGCCTGGCGGTGCTGCGCTACGCGTTGCGCTCGCAGCTGTACGTGGGCGAGACGTACACGCTCGAGGTGCTCGAGACGGCCGAGCTGCACGAGGCGAGCCTCGAGTTCTCCGTGGACGAGGGCGGCAACGGCGCGCAGACGGTGCAGGTGCTCGTCGACCGCAAGTGGCGCGACGTCACGGTGCAGCTGCGCCACCAGCCCGGCGCGGCGGGCGAGGGGCACGAGCTGCCCGCCGGCATCTCGGTGAGCGCGCGGCACGACGTCGTCGGCGTCGAGACCACGAGCGGCGTCACGGCGACGGGCGGCGCCACGGCCACCTGCCACCTGCAGGGCGCCGAGGCGCTGTACGTCGGCCAGCCGTACACGTTCGAGTGCGAGCCGGGCTCGGGGCTAACGGTGGTCTCGCACAACCAGCACGTCGTGGCCGCGGGCGGCCAGTCCAACGTCATCCAACTCGTGGTCGACCGCGCGTGCGGCGAGATCGAGCTGCGCCTCGCCAACGCGCTGGCGGGCTCGGGCCACTGGGCGGAGGGGCTGCCGCTGCCGGCCAGCGTGCCCTTTGTCGTGCGCGACGGCGCACAGCGGGGCACGATCAAGCTGCGCGACGTCGTTGGCAGGGCCGGCGCGCGCATCTCGGGAGCGCGCTGTGGGTTGTACGTCGGGAGCACGTACCTACTCGAGATCGAGGCGACAGAGCTGCTGCTGCCCGCCTCGATCGAGTTCACCGTCGCCGAGGCCCGCTCCGTCGTGACGCTGCCGGTGCAGCGCGCCGTCGGCCCCGTGACCGCGCTGCTGCACACCGAGTTCGCGGGCGACGCGCGGCATTGGGCGGAGGCGCTGCCGCTGCCGCAGGTCTTCTCCTTCCGCGTGGTGCACAAGCGGCTGGGCGCCGTGGTGCACGAGGCGGAGGTGCGCCAGTCCGCCACCGCGCGCTCCAACACGGAGCGCGTCGAGCTGCCGATGGGTCGCAACCTCTTCGTGGGCGAGGAGTACACGATAGAGGCGGCCTACCAGGCCGAGGAGCTGGCGCGGCGGGTGCGCTTGCACGTGGCGCGCTTCATGGAGGGCAAGATGGTGCACTTCAACAGCGCGGCCGACGTGCGCGACGGCGACCCGATGACGCAGGCGTGGAGCGTGGACATCAAGGGCGACGCCTTCAAGCTGGCGATGAACCAGGAGGTGCTCGACGGCATCGCGCGCATCATGGCCGACAACCCAACGCTCATGTTCCGCGTGCACGGCGAGACGGGCACCGCCGCCAACGGCACGTCCCTCGGCCTGGCGCGCCACTTCGGGCTGCACAACACGCGCGACGCCAAGCAGGTCCTCGACGGCCTCGCGTCCAACCGCGCCCACGCGTGCAGGGACGCGCTCATCGCGCGCGGCGTCGACAAGGCGCGGCTTGTTACCTCGCGGGAGGGCGCCACTGGCCGCATCGCCGTCGACTTTGTGCCCGAGGGGGGCGCCCCCGACGCGGCGAGCGGCCTGCTGCGCACCGCGTCCGACTTCATCGTCCTCAAGAGCCGCATCAGCGCAGAGCTGCGCCTCCACCGCGCCACTTCCGACGTCGCCGTCGTCTTCCGCGGGATGCACCCGGACAGCTCGCACTGGTCCAACCACCTGCGCATGCCGACGGGGCTGCGCGTCGCGCTGCGGCACGTGGCGCTCGGCATCGAGGTCGCAGCCGGCGTCACCGCCGAGGGCGGGTGCTTCTTTGCCGGGCGGGGCGCCATCCCTGGGCACGAGGAGTACGAGCTCTCGGTCGAGCGCGGCCCGTACACGGACGCGGCCGAGGTGCGACTGCAGCCGCCGCCCGGCCCGCACGAGGCTGTGCTGCGCGTGGGCTGGCAGGCGCGGCTCGTGCGCTTCGCGCTCGTGGCCGTCGACAAGCAGCCGTCGCAGGCGACCAAGGCGGCGGAGGGGCTCGGGCGCGTCTTGGCCTTCACGAAGGAGAACAAGGTCGACTTCAACGGCGCGGGGGAGGGCCACAACGTCGAGCAGGCGTGGTCGATCGACCACCTCGACGCCACGAAGCGGGGCAAGAACTGGGCGACCATCCGGGGCATCGCCGCCATCCTCAAGGAGTATCCGGACCTCAAGTGCCAGCTGCACTCCGAGACCGGCGCGGCAGACACGGCGCCCCTGCCGCTGGCCGAGCACCTGCGCCTTGACTACGTGAGCGACGTGCAGCAGATCATGGACCTGCTGGCCGAGAGCCGCGCCAAGGCGTGCCTGGACGCGCTCTTGGCGAGCGGCGTGCCGGCCGCGCAGCTCTACACGACGTACAAGGGGCGCGGCGGCCACCTCACGGTCGACTTCATCCCGCAAGTCCCGCAAGCAGCGGCGGCGGCGGCGGCAGGCCACGACGAGCGCGAGGAGGTCGAGCTGATGCCGCTGCCCGCGGGCATCCCCTTCCAGGTGCGCCATCGTGCGAGCGACCAGGTCATCGTCGGCCCGCTGAGGACCGAGACCGGCGGCCTCGAGGTGGCGTGCCCGCTGCCGGCGAGCGCGGCGCTCTTCGTGGCGCACGACTACGTCGTCGAGGCGCTGGCGGGGCCGGGCACGGAGCCCAATGCGGCCGCCTTCCACATGCCGGCCGACCTGACGGACGAGGACACGCTCGAGGTCAAGCTGCCCATCAAGCGCTGCAGGGTGAGTGACGTGACGCTGCGCTGCGAGAACGCGCCGCCGCCCAAGGAGCGCGCGTGGGCGTCGAGGCTGCAGCTGCCGCCCAACGTCGTGTACGACGTGCTCGACGCCGAGCGCATGGTCGTCTCACGTGGCATCGTGCCCGACCCGCAAGCCGGCGCGCCGCTCAACGCGTACGAGCTCACGTACGGCCGGAGCTACCTCGTGCGCGTGCCCGAGACGCTCGTGCTGTGCGAGGGCGCGATCGAGAAGCCGGTCAAGTTCGAGCAGGCGACCAAGCACTTCGTCGTGCCCGTGGGGCGCAAGACCAACGACGTGCAGCTGCTGGTGCGCACCGACAAGGCGGACACTGACCACTGGGCGGCCGCGCTGCCGCTTCCCCGGGCTTTCGATGTGGTCGTCCGGCACAAGGCGCTCAACGAGGTCGTCCAGCAGTTCGCCGTTGAGGGCCACGGCTCGAGCAGGTACCAGGCGCCGCTCGAGCGGGTGCAGCTACTCGTGGGCGAGACGTACACTGTACGCGTCGGCGTCTCGGGCCGGCTGCAGGTGGCGACCGCCCTGGCGGAGGTGGCACAGTTCGTCGAGGGCAAGACGGTGCACTTCAGCGGCGCTCAGGACGACAAGCAGAGCGTCCAGGCCTCGTGGAGCGTCGACTACGCTGGCGACGACGCGAAGCGCGCGATGAACAGCGAGGTCCTCGACGGCGTCGCTCGCATCCTGCAGCGGCACCCCGGCGTACGCATGCAGGTGCACAGCGAGACGGGCAACGCCGACAAGGCGCCCGAGCCTCTGGCGTGGCACTACGGCAAGAACGCCAAGCGCGATGTGCAGGTGCTGTGCGACCGGCTGGCGGAGAACCGCGCCATCGCGTGCATGGACGCGCTCATCGCGCGCGGCGTGGCGCCCTCGCGGCTGTACACAACGTACAAGTCGCGCACGGGCAGCCTCAGGACAGACTTCATCCCGCACCCGCCCGACACCAAGGACGCCGACGGCGCCGACTTTGCCTCTGGCGTGGTCGCCGCCCTGGGCGAGTTCACCGTGCAGCCGGAGGTGGTGGGCGAGCCAGTGCAGCAGGTCTCGCTCGTCCTCGCCTATGCGACGGGCGAGCTCAAGGTGGTGCTGCGCAATCCGCAGGCGGGCAGCAGCCACCTAACCCCAACCCTGCCCCCAAGCCGAACCCCAACCTTAAGCCGAACCCCAGCCCTAAGCCTAAGCCGAACCGTAACGCTAACCGTAACCCTGAGCATACCCTGACCCTGACCAGGAGGGCAGCAGCCATTGGTCGGGCTGGCTGCCGATGGCCAACGGCGTGCCGCTCCGCGTGCGTCACGTGGGGCTCGGCCTCGACACCGACCTCATCAGTGCGGAGGTGTACGACGGCGAGGTCGTCCTGAGCGGCGCGGACGCGCTCTTCGTGGGGCAGCGCTACCTCGTGTACGCGCCCGACACGCTCCGCTCCACCGCGGCGAGCGCCGAGGTGACCATCATACACGGCCAGCAGGTGCTCGAGCTCAAGTTGATGCGGCCGGCGCGGCGCATCGAGCTGGCGCTGACGACGAATCCGATGAGGGGATGGAGGGTTGCCGCTGGCCTCACCGAGCAGGACATGGGCGACGTCGCCTTAGAGCTGATGGCGAAGGTGGCACGAAAGAAGGTGGAGGATTTCATGATAGATAACGACGTCTTCTTCAACGGCGCGGCGGAGAGCGCGACGCAGAAGTCGAAGCTCGGCACGAAGCAGGCGTGGAGCATCGAAAACCTCGAGCGCAAGACGCGTGATGATAACTGGAAGACCATCCGAGGCATCGCGGCCATCATGAATCATAAAGACCACCAGGATCTCTCGTGCGAGGTCTTCGGCCAGACGAGCAAGGCAGAGCAGGCGCCCCTGCCGCTCGCCGAGTTCCACGGCCTCGACCGCCGCGGCGACGTGCAGGAGATCATGAATCGGCTGGCCATGCACCGCGCCGAGGCGTGCCGAGACGCGCTCGTCAAGGAGGGGGTGGACCCAAGGCGCCTGTTTGTCCGCGCAAAGGGGCGAGAAACAGACAAGGTCGCGGTCGACTTCTTCCCTACGGCACACGGGGAGGAGGGGGGCACGGTGCTGCCTGCCGGCGTTCCCTTCCGAGTGCTGCACCGCCGCGCGCCCGACGAAGGGCAGGCACTACGCGACGCGCTGGCGCAAGTGAGGGCCTTCATGACGGACAACGACGTGCACTTCAACGGCGCGGGCGAGGAGCTGCCGTCGACGGAGCAGGCGTGGTCCATCGACCACCTCGACGCCGCCAAGCGCGCGGCCAACTGGGCGACGGTCGAGGGCATCGCCAACATCATGAGCCGCTTCCCGCAGCTCTGCCTTGAAGTCCACGGCGAGACGGGCGCGGCCAAGGCGGCGCCGCGGCGGCTGGCCGACTACTTGCGCCTCGACCGCGTCAGCGGTGTGCAGCAGATCATGGACCGGCTGGCCGAGAGCCGCGCGCAGGCGTGCCTGGGCGCGCTCATGCAAAGGGGCGTGGCGGGCTCGCGCCTCTTCGTCACGTACAAGGGGCGCGGCGGCAACATCCGCGTCGACTTCATCCCGCGCTCGGTCAACCCGTACGGTGCCATGCCGGCACGGGGCCCTGTGCCGCCGCTCGGACTGGTGCACCAGGGGCACACGGTCTCGAGTGGCACGCTCGTGCCCTGCCCGCTGCCCGAGGCCGCGGCACTCTACGTGGACGAGGAGTACTACCTGCAGATGCCGCACCTGCCCGAGGTGCTCAGCCTCGACAAGAACGGCACGGTGGTCGTCGGCGACCTGTGCCTCCGCTCCGAGTACATTCCCTTCAAAGTCACATCGGAGAGCCTGCCCGAGACGGTGGTCAAGGTGATCCTGCCGCTCCACCTGATCGAGAGCAAGGGACTCGGCCTGCTCGCCCGTTACGCGCAGGCGGGCACCATCATCGACCCGACGCACTGGTCGGCCAAGCTGCCGCTGCCCAGCATGTCCTTTGCCGTCTACGCCAAGACGACCAATGGGACGGCAGACCAACGCCCGCCGCCACGGCTTGACGTTGGCGCCGCCACTGTGAGTGCCGACGTGCCCCTTGGCAGCCGTACCCAGTACTCTAGCACGCCAATGGCCAACGGCATCCTCGAGCCGATGCTGGGGGGCACGGCGAGTGCGCTGCTGCCACCGGCGGGCTACATTCCGGGCGGCGAGTACGAGGTACGCGTCACGAAGATGGACGCGATCCTCGAGGCTGCGCAGGCCTTCGTGGCCACTGCGTACGAGCAGGAGGTGGTCGTGCTCGTCGAGCGGCGGAGCGAGGAGGTGAGCGTGCGGTGGGCGTGGGCGGCGGGCGCGTGGTACGAGCACCTGCCGCTGCCTGCGGTGGTGCCGTACACGCTGTGGCACCGCGAGCTGAATGTGCAGGTCAAGTCGGGCGTGTTGCAAAGCGGCAGCGGGGGCGGCAGCGGGGGCGGCATCACCCGGGGGCGGGGCAAGGAGGAGCAACTGAAGGACGCCAAGGCCAAGATCAAGGAGTACATTCGCCAGAATGGCGTTACCTTCAACGGAGCGAGCGACCCAAGCCTGCCGCGGGCTCAGCAGGCGTGGAGCATCGAGCACATGGACGCGGCCGTCGCCAGCAAGAACAGGGAGGTCCTGCAGGCCATCGGCCGCATCATGAAGGATTACCCCGACTTGGGGCTGGAGGTGCACGGGGTTGCGGCCAGCAAGGCCGGGCAGGAGGCGCCCACGTCGCTCGCGCAGCACTACCACCTCCGGGCGCGCGAGGACCACGCCACGCTCATGGAGCACCTCGCGCGCAACCGTGCCGACGCGTGCCGGCGGGAGCTGAAGGCCGGCATCGACCCGGCTCGCCTTGTGGTGACCGCCCAGGCCACGGGGCATGAGATGAAGACGGAGTTCATCCCGTTGGCCTACGAGGACCTGCGCCGCAAGCGGAAGGATGGCAGGGCGGGCGCCGCGGCGCGGCGTGGCACCACGGCGGAGGTAGCGCGCAAGAAGGTGATGGCCTTCATGGAGGAGAACGACGTCTTCTTCAACGGCGCGCGCGAGCGGGCGACCAAGGAGTCGCGGCTCGGTATCGAGCAGGCGTGGAGCATCGACAACCTCGACGCGGCCAAGCGGCGGCAGAACGTCAAGACCCTCGACGGCATCGCAAGGATCCTGGCTGACTACCCCGACATCTCGTGTGAGGTCTTGGGCCAGACGACCAAGAACAGCAAGGCCGAGCCGCTGCTCGCCGACTTCGACCGGCTCGACCCGGTCAGGGACGTGCAGGAGGTGATGGACCGGCTGGGCATGCGCCGCGCCGAGGCGTGCCGCCGTGCGCTCGAGGCGCGCGGCGTCGATGCCAGCCGCTTCACCACTGCCTCGCGCTCGGCGGACGCGTACCCCGAGCTCAGGGGCGCCAAGGCGTGGCCTGAGGAGCGGGTCTGGTCCAAGGGTCGTGCCGGCGAGATGAAGGTCGACTTCTTCCCCGTCGTCAGGGAGCGGCGTGACCCCGGCGACGGCGACGGCGACGGCGACGGCGACGACAACGACTACCGCCGCCAGCAGGGCTCCAGTCAGCAGGGTGGCTATGGCCAGCGGCAGCAGGAGATCAGGGCCGGGCAGTCCTCCGTGGGCACGCTGGGGGCGCTGCTGGTGCAGCAGGGCTTCGAGCTCAAGGTGGCCAAGCCCGCCGACGGCCGGTGGCAACCCGTGGCGGCGGCGCAGATCACCGTGTGCGCCTTCAGCGTGCCGAGCGGCCCGTCAGAGGTGACGCTCGAGCTCGTGCCGGCGGGGGGCAACGTGGCGGTGACGCTCGTGAGCGAGCTGAGCGGCTCGGCCCACTGGGCTGCGGCACTGCCCCTGCCGGAGAGTCTGAGCTACGAGGTGCGCCACCGCAAGCGCGACATCAGCGTCATTGGCGCGCGGGGCGAGAAGCTCACAGCGCCGCGCACCGTGCTGCCGGCTGACGGCGCGCTGTTGGTGGGTGAGGAGTACACGCTCACCGTGACCGACCCGAGCGTCGAGCAGGCCTCGGTCAACTTCGTCGTAAGGGGCGGCGGCCAGTGGACGGACGTGACGCTGCGGCTGCGGCCGACCGAGTGCGCGTCGCTCACCCTCGTCCTGGAGGCGGCCCACCGCGCGCTGCCTCGCGGCATTAAGTACCGTTTCAGCTCGGTCAAGCGCGACGTCGTGTCGTCAGCGCACGCCGCCACCGCGTACGAGCGCGTCAAGGCCTTCAGGGAGCACAACGACGTCTTCTTCAACGGCGTCGTCGATCCGGTGCCCGACGACGTGGCGCAGGCGTGGTCGGTGGCGCACACCAACCCCACCAAGCGGGCGCAGAACGAGCGGACGCTCGACGGCATCGCGGCCATCCTGCGCGAGTACCCGAGCCTGGGCATGGAGGTGCGCGGCACGACGGGCAAGTCCACGCTCGCTCCCGCCAACCTCGCCGCCTACTACCGGATGCGCCCAGCGGAGGACGTGCACGCGCTGTACGACCACCTGGCGCGCAACCGTGCTACCGCGTGCAGGGACGCCTACATCGCGCGCGGCATCGACCCCAAGCGGCTGCTGGTCAGTGCCGAGGCCATGACGGGCGAGATGAAGGTCGACTTCATCCCGCGGCCGATCGCCGAGATCTCCGCCGCCGCCGCGCGCGCCAACGTCGACCAGAGCGACCTGCATCTCACCACGCGCGCCAAGGAGCCCGAGCCCGAACGCGACCAGACCGTCCTCGAGGGCGTCACCACGGCCGACGGCGTCGAGGTGCGCGTTGCCCTCTCGCAGCACGAGGCGGGGCGCTTCCTCCTCGGCCACCAGTACCTGCTCGAGGCCCTCGACGGGGGGAGCGGCGGCGTGGCGCCGCACACGAAGGCCTTCAAGCTCGACCAGCCGCGCACGGAAGTGCGCGCGCGGCTGCACCTGCAGGGTGACCTCGAGCTACTTTGGCTGGGGCCGCTGGAGGCGGGCGAGCGGGTGGTCGAGCAGCGCGGCGACGGCGATGACATTAACGAGGAGAAGCGGCTGCCGGTGATCGGCGCCATTCCCTTCACGGTAACGCTGCGCAGGACGAACGCCCTCGCGCTCTCCGACTCCAAGGCCGAGCCGACCGAGCCGACCTTGGTTGCGGGGAAGGGGCGGCTGCTACAGGGCGAGGAGTACGTGCTGCAGACTGAGCACACCGCGCGCTGGGCGCCGCAGGCCATCTCCTTTGTGCTGGGCACTGCCAAGGACACGCTCTCGCTGCAGATGGTGCCGGCCACCTCGCCGCCGCCGCCGCCCGCGCGCAGCACGCGCGACGTGCGCGTGTCCGTGCTCGGGCCGGACGGCCGCCCACCGACGAGCGCGCTGCGCGTCAGCGTGACGCAGCTGACGCACGCGCTCGCGGCGGCGGCACCGGCGCTTCGGCAGGTGGCGTGCGAGGCGCGCACCGACACGCAGGGCGCCGCCGTGCTGCCGGGCAGCGCGGCCATCTACGTGGGCGAGCGCTACCGGCTGGACGTGGGCGGCAGTGACGCGACCGCGCCGGCGGTGGTCGAGTTCACGGCCGAGGCAGGCCCCGGCGTGCTGGTGCTCGACCTGGTCCGGGTGGGCGGCGCCAAGGCAGGGTGGTACGATGACCGACCGGCGGCGTCGGACGCGGCGGTGCGGGCGACGAGCGACGCGAGCGCGGTGCACGCGGCGCTGCAGAAGCGGCCATTTATCGACAACAAGGTCATCTCGGCCGCCGTGGCGGGCAAGTGCCCGACCGAGGTGCAGCTGCTGCAAGAGGCCTACAAGCGGG
>Ga0209302_10000470_pt1 | contig 24014 bp, 23 predicted proteins | sample ArcOceMetagenome_2_FD_187445 | JGI IMG/M metagenome (GOLD analysis project Ga0209302, IMG submission 187445) | Marine eukaryotic phytoplankton communities from Arctic Ocean - Arctic Ocean ARC135M Metagenome (SPAdes) (version 2) | ecosystem: Environmental > Aquatic > Marine > Oceanic | place... | reverse complement strand
GGGGTGATGTTGTTATTTTTGCAATTACTACTAATAAACGGGTCATCAAACGACATATAAAGCCCTGCATCTTCGCGAAAAAATGGGAAAAAAGTGGGGCCAAAATATAAAGATCTGACTGCAAAATGGAGCCTTATTTAGTCTTCGCCCTACTGCGCAGGCGACCACGCAGCACCGAAACGCCCGCTCAAACATCAAGCTCTAGCTGATCCGCACCATTCAAACTCCAAGCCTCTATGCCGTAACGGCGCAAAGCAGCCGCCAGCTGCGCAGTCGCCCCATGCACCGTATACACCAAATTCGGCTTCACTTGATCAACAAAATTGAGCAGATCAGGATAATCAGCATGATCGGATAGCGGTAGTACTGTATCAGTTTGATAACGAAAGCGACTCCTCGCATCGAGGCCCCAGCCACTGATCATTGCCAAGCGATGGGGCCCCTGCGGCAACTGCTTACGCACCGCTGGCGGCATGACGACGACTGTCCCCGCCATATTTAGAAAATCAAGAGGTCGTGTATCTGGCATGGGGCAGCCATGCTGCTGGTATACAACATTCAGCGCACGAATCGTCTGATGCGCCATCAGCGGAAAATTATGCGGTTGCAAGTGCTTCAATACCTCCTGCGCCTTGCCGAGGGAATAAGCCAATAACACTGGCACCTCGTTGGCACGCAACGCTGTATGGCAAAAATCACTTAGTTGTGCCTGTAATTCGGCTGTTGAGGGAAACACACACTCAGGTCGCCCAAAAGTGGACTCCATCACGAGCGTATCGGCCTGCGGTATTTCGATCTGCTCTGCTGACAGACTGGCACGCATTTTAAAGTCCCCCGTATACAGCAACGACGCACCGTTTGGCGCCTCCACCCTGACCATCGCGGAGCCAAGAACATGCCCTGCAGGGAAAAGTTGTATCCGCAGGGGGCCATGTTGGTAGACCTCCCCGTAGTGTAAAGCGATTCCACGACTAGCGACCGCAGCTCCCATGCGCACACGCATACAATCAATAGTCGCAGGCGTTGCGAGAAAGGAGCGATGCCGTGCAGTATGGTCACTGTGAGCATGCGAAACCACCGCGAAGTCCTTGGCACGCCGAGCATCCATCCACAAGTCACCATACGGCAAATAAAATCCACCACGCTCAACGACGGTCAACACAGGCTGCCCGCAGATTGGCGTACGCCCCCAACGCATGGTTGTCCTCGGCACAGTCGACACACCCACTGCCAGCATATACCCCACTGAGTCATAGCGACGTTGAATCTGCATGGCACGCATTTTTGTGCGCTCCTCATGAAATGTATCACGCTTACCATTAGAATGTAAGGACTGTGGCGTGTTGTAAACTTGCTATGGACGCACCCGCATCTTCAGAGGTCGCTATCGTCCCAAACCGACGAGACGCACCCCCTCTAGACAACCAAGGAGCAAGAGCCCCAAAGACGGCCCCGATACGATCGGTGGAACTTACAGGATTAGGATAAATCATTACATTCGACAGATCGCCACATATACACAGAGCTTACACACTGAGTTAGAAAATCGATCTAGCCCAGTGCGCCCCTCGGGGAACTAAAAAGGGAGCATTCCGTGCCTTTATACATTTTTTTCCCCTAGTCATGATTTGATTCTTCCTAAAAAGCTCTGACATATCGACTGGAGGCACGAAAAAAGAGGGTTAAACGTAGAAAATAGAATCCAACATTGAACTCCTTCTCACACAAGGTCTAAGCATGAGCCCCCCCCCTACTCAGGTCACGAACACCCTCAGGCAGGACACTTAAATAATTCGATTTCCTACGTTTGACCTCTGCTGTAATCCACCCCCCTGCTGTAATCCGCTTCTCGATTTAATAAGGCTCATTATCGAAACCTATTGCTTGCAAGTCGAGGAACAGGATTCCTTCTGGATGGTCCATGAGCATGACCCTGTTGAGCTCTACGACTTCCGACAAAATTTGGGATTTACCGTACAGACATATACACCGCAGACGAATACCGAATATTTATGGGCAAAATATAGATTACCAATGAAGCTAAAAAGTTAAGCTTACAGGTGAAACAGGGTAGCATCCTAAAACGCTACCCTGTTATATAAAACGCTACCCTGTTATATAAAATGCTACCCTGTTATATAAAATGCTACCCTTAGCTTAGCTCATTTCAGCTGTCAAATCGGCACCCATTGCTGCTGACAAATCGGCCCCCATTGCTGCTCCCGCATGTTTGAGCACACGAGCTTCCCAATCGTCGAAATCGTCACTATAATCGATATCAGCATCGACTCGATCCATAAACGGCTTAGCTCCAAGTACCTTCAAACGCTCATCTAAATCACGAGCAAAACCATTAAATTCATCATAACCGCTATCACCCAGCCCAAAGACTGCGTAATGCATACAGCTTAAATCTAAGGCCGCAAACTCAAGTTCAGACCAAAACTCGTCGGCATCATTAGGTGGCTCACCCTCACCCCAAGTAGAAACAATAAACACGGCGCACTCAGTCTTTGTGAGATCACTTGGACTCACCTTACCCATGTCAACCAGTGAGGCTTCCAATCCGGACGCCACAAATTCATCGACCACTGAGGTTGCCAAGGACTCGGCATTACCAGTCATCGTGGCGAAGTATACATTCATAGTCATATTTTTTTCCTTTCTGATATATTAAAACTTAATCGTAGAGTAAAATTCTGTTTCAGATCGCTCATTCAGCCAGACTCGCACCGAAAATAAAATCTGATCGCCAGCACCAATCATATAGATGGTCAGCCGCCCTTGTTCATACATCACAGCGGTGCGCAACACCATGTCCAGATATACATAGAGTACCGCAGCGTTACCTATGCATTTTAAAAACACACTCGCTCCATCCAGCTGCTGAATTAAATCGTTTTGAATTGAGCAGATTCCAATAGAGTAAATCGTAAATTCAAATTCTATGGAATCCTCCGCCAATTGATTAAACAACGCCATGCAGTCTAAACCACAGATACCTAGATCAATTGCAGCTGCTGGGCATACTACCATGCGCTCCGAGGTTGAATCCGGTGGAGGTTTAAAGCTTGATGTCCCGGGGATCGGCAATACCCCTGCCCGGTCGTGGGCGAAAAAGCCATTGGTTGAATCAATTCGCAAGGTACTGCTAGATGCTTCGATAAGATGTAAACCATCAGGTGCCCGGCAGCAATGGCAGCGCTGCAACACACGCTTCAAATGGTAAGAATTAGGGATATGCCCGTTTACGTTCGTCTCGAATCGATGGCTCGGAGTGCATGCAGCAAAACCTTCGACTCGTCTGTCGATTCCATCAACAGCTTTGCATCCCTTATCTGTCATAATTTAAATTCTATATAATTAATGCGAACACGGATAATATATAGAAAAACAGAAGATTTAATCTACCCCTTAACGGAGTAAAATAAGCACAATAAACAAATTAAGACAAAAAAGATGACATGGGAGGAGTTGCAGGCGGTGAGGAATCACCAACACTGCCACTCTAACTATGTCATCTTTCTTGGAGACTCAGCGTTAGTCCGCCTGGCAGCGCAGGGAAAAAACCAGAACCGCTTAATATCGCGTCTCATACGTGACATTAACCTTAAACGTTTGCCCCCGGTCTTCTCCCTGCCCCCATTCTTCTCTCGAAATCTTTGGCTGTCCTGTCTTTTCGACGCGGTATTTTATGTAGGTGTCCTGTCTTTGATGCCTCCATCGTATCGGCTATTCGGATGGACTGTTTATTTGACCGCCAGCGCTGAAACTTAAGGCACTATCAACGAATGCCTTAAGGTAGTTAATTGCCATGTCATCTTGGCGGATACCAATAAAGATTTGCTTAGCAAGGCCTGTTTTACCGAGACGAACTGCCGAGATCGGGTAAGTGACAGCATATTCTTCGACCAGCCAACGCGGTAAGGCTGCGATTCCTCGGCCACAGGCGACCAACTGAAGCATCATTTCAGTGGTTTCGACTACTTTTTGTTTTCGAATGCTCATACCGGCAGGATTGAGGAAATGATTATAAATGTCTAAACGATTGGCTGAAACCGGATAAGTAAAAAGGACTTCATCGCCTAATTGCCTGGGGATAATGTATTCCTCTGCTTTAAGCGGGTGCTCATTGCCGACCACAAGGACTTGTTCGTAGTCAAACACCGACTCAAAATGTAAACCTTCTTCGTGGCAAGGATCGGGTGTAACGAGCAAATCAATCTCGTGATTTTGCAGCGCGCGTAAGCCGCTAAACTGGAAAGCTTGTTTGACATCTAAATCGACTAATGGCCAGTCGTGTAAATAGGATGCGGTAATTTTTTGGAGCCACCGGTAACATGGATGGCATTCCATCCCAATTCGCAGGGTGCCACACTCCCCTTTCGCGAATTGTTGCAAGCGCTCTTCGGTACGCATCATTTGCGGAATCAATCGATCCGCAGTCTCCAACAGGTGCATGCCAGCCTGGGTCAATTTGAGTTGTCGCCCGACTCGATCCCACAACTTGACGTCTAATATGTTTTCTAGCTTTCGCATACTATGACTCAAAGCGGATTGCGTCAGATGCAAGGCCTCAGCTGCGGCAGTCATGCTTCCTTTTTGATCCACCGCTCGGATAATTTCTAAATGAATGCGCTCTAAGTACATAATGGAATATTATTTGTAGAAAACGAAAGCCCCCAACATACGCAAACCTGTAAGCAACAAGACCACTGCAAAAACCTTCTTTAAATGAATCGCATTTAGTTTGTCGGCAATAAACGAACCAATGGGGGCAAACAGGACGGTTAACGGCACAATACACAGGAATCCTCCTAAATTGACTAAGCCATAGGTACCGATCGGAGCATCCACAGGGGTGGTGCCGAATAGCAACAGAGTCAGCGCGCTTGGTAGCGCTATCAGTAAACCAATGGCGGCGGCAGTACCGACTGCTTTATGGGCCGGATAGTTGCATAAGGTCAGTAATGGAACCGAGAGAGTGCCGCCACCAATACCGACCATAGCACTTAAAAACCCAATAATTGAACCCATCAAGCGTTGCCCTATTCTCCCCGGCAAATGCTTGAAAACTGCAGACTTTTGAGTGCGAAAGAGCATATTTACTGCGGACAAAGTAGCAATCGCACCAAATAGACCAGTGAGCCAAAAACCTTCAACCCGAGTCACGGTAAAGCTCCCTAATAAAACACCAAAAAAAACAAAACCGCCCCAGCGCCGTAACAAGCCAAAGTCGACATTCCCCTTTTGGTGATGGGAGTAGATCGAACTAATGGACGTTGGGATAATGGTCGCTAGTGAGGTCGCAGTGGCGACGAGCATTGCAGAACTTGAAGAAACCCCGAAGCCTTGGAACAAAAAAAAGAGCACTGGGACGATGACAATGCCCCCACCGACCCCTAGCAAGCCGGCTAATACCCCAGCAAAGACGCCTGTGAGCGCAAGCGATCCAATGGTCGGTAGATGCTCTGTGATTAATTCGATGATGCCCATAAGAAATGCTATAGCCTAGCGAACGATCAAGCCAAAAGCTCTTTTCTGACGATCTCGGCACCTGCATTTAGAGCCCGGAGTTTTCCTATCGCTAAATCACGCGATAAGGGTGCCATGCCGCAATTGGTGCAGGGATAAAGCTTGTCTGCATCGACATATTTGAGGGCATTCCGCAGTGTTGTGGCGACTTCCTCTGGCGTTTCTACGGTGTCAGTCGCAACGTCGATTGCCCCCACCATGATTTTTTTGCCACGCACGAGATCAAGTACTTCAAATGGCACTCGAGATCCATGGCACTCGAGTGAGATGATATCGATGTTGGATTGTTGCAACCGCGGGAAAAGCAGGTCGTATTGGCGCCATTCTGTGCCGAGTGTTTTTTTCCATTCCGTGTTGGCCTTGATGCCATAGCCGTAGCAAACGTGTACAGCCGTCTCACATTGCAGGCCTTCGATCGCTCTTTCCAAGCAATCGACGCCCCAATCATTCGCTTCATCGATAAAAACATTGAAGGCCGGCTCATCAAACTGGATAATATCAATTCCAATTGCCTCTAATTCTTTAGCCTCTTGATTCAGGATTTTAGCAAATTCCCAAGCCAGCTCCTGCTTGCTTTTGTAGTGCGCATCATAGAGCGTATCGACCATGGTCATGGGACCAGGTAAAGCCCATTTTATAGGTTGATCGGTCTGCGCCCGCAAAAATTTGGCGTCTTCGACAAAGACTGGATGGGGTCTGCTTACAGCTCCAACTACTGTCGGAACGCTAGCATCGTAGCGATTGCGAATTTTTATCGTTTTGCGCTTCTCTAAATCAACTCCATCCAAATGCTCGATAAAAGTGGTCACAAAGTGCTGCCGAGTCTGCTCGCCATCACTGACGATATCAATGCCAGCCTGTCGTTGCTCTTGCAAGGTAACGCGGAGTGCATCTTGTTTGCCCTTAATCAGTTCTTCGCCTGCTAGTTTCCAGGGGGACCATAGCTTCTTTGTTTCAGCCAGCCAAGACGGTTTGGGCAGACTGCCTGCAGTGGAAGTGGGTAATAATATTTTCATAAATATGAGTGTGGATTTATTAAGATTTAGGAATGAGCAGTTTGTAGCCACTGATCCAGTCGTGCTTGGTACGGTTTAATGAAGTGCTTCTCTGCGAACTGCCCCTGACTGATCGCTAACTGGCTACGCTCAGCACGATCGTAAAAAATTTGAGTCAGAGAGTAATCGGTATGCTTTAAATTAGGTTGGTAGTAAGTACCTGCAGAGGTATTGGCATTGTAAATCTCAGGACGGTATATTTTTTGAAAGGTTTCCATGGTACTAATCGTACTGATCAATTCAATATTTGAGTAGTCATTCAAAAGATCTCCAAAAAAATAAAATGCGAGCGGGGCCGCCGTATTTAGGGGCATGAAATAGCGCACTTGCAGGCCCATTTTGTTAAAATACCTTTCGGTTAATGAAGACTTGTTGGTCGTATACTCTAAGCCGAGTACCGGGTGTTTATTGGCCGTGGCAGAATATGCTTGGTTATTGGAAACACTGAGACAAATTACTGGTAATTTTTTGAAATTTGCTCGGTAGGTCGCTGAATGTACCATATCTTGAAACAGCTTCCCGTGGAGATCACCAAAGTCATGAGGGATACTAAATGTACCCTTTCCTTTGTTGTGCTCAGGTAAGCGCACACTGAAATCATAATCACGCACATAGGAAGAAAAGTTATTTCCTACGATTCCCTCTGTTCGTTTATTGCTTTTGCGATCAATAATATCCGCCTTGAGTATTTCAACCGATGGGAAACTTTCCCTATCCCCGTCAAGTTCGATCGCGACAGAAATAATCTCTAAATCAAGCGAGTAGCGATCGCCCTCAGCATTGTCCCAATAAGCCAAATCATTTAAGCGACTGTCCATCATTTTCAAAGTATTGCGCAGATTTTCTTGCCGAGAGTCACCTCTTGCTAAATTAGCAAAATTGGTTGTAATTCGGGTATTGTCTGAGGGACAATAATCTTCATCAAACGGAATTCTGCTAATCGTGTAGCTGAATTCGCGGTTCTGTGTTGCTGAGTATTCAGTCTTATAAAAAGTATCGAGTAATGTATTCATAATAATTTTGAAGTGCGGCGGCACTTGGCTGTGACTGCTAACTGAACTCATTAAGCTTTAAACGTGCTCAGTGGTGACACTATAACAGAAATCATTGATGAATAAAAATGATACTTCCTCATCTATCCATGAGTATTGCTCACATATCATTCGCAAACCTCTACCGTATGTGGGTATGATTCGAGGACATGGGTAACCACTCTTCTACGAGGACATGGGTAACCACTCTTCTACGGGACATGGGTAACCACTCATCTACGGGACATCGGTAACACTTTAACTCGGCAATTATGTCATGCAAGAAAACCGCACCGATGAGCGGCAAAGAAGATTTGTAACCTTAGCACAGACAGGCCGCTTCACAGTGGCAAAGTTGTGCGCTGATTTTGGGATCAGTCGTAAGACGGGTTACAAGTATTTAAAGCGAAGCCAAAAGTGGGCATGCCATTACCTCTGTGGTTAGCAATCGCGTGGAGCGAAGCTCTTTACACGACGCGTCACAGTTCAGACTTCTTGCAGCTAGCGCCCCACTTCAAAAAAGTCGCCGCCCTTCAGCTTCGCGTCATCCGTATTCCAGACCACTTTTTTTATCCTTTCGCCCCATCAACGCGATATGCTTGGAGCATTGACTGTAGGCCTCTTCCACGTCCACGACGATCCATCGCTCTGCCAGCGGATCCTCACAACCTTCTAAATCATCTACAATTTCAGCCCGGCCGTCAATATGTAGACCCACCGTGGAACCATGAAAATCCACCATTAAAATCCCGACATGCGGATACTCCGCGATATTGCCTAAACTCGCATATACCCCATCGCCCCGATATTCCGAATAAGCGAAGCGCTGCGCATCAATGATTTTCACAAATCCAGGCGGGCCCAAACGAATGGAATTGTCGCAATTCCCATCATTATCTGAGGTCGCGATGCAAAGCATGTCCATTTGAGACACAAACTCGATCATCCGCGGGTTCAGATGATCGATCATCTGGTTTTTATAGAAATCCCCGGCACGAATCGATGTTCCGTAGCCTTGTTGTAGCGCTGATTCTAAACTCATTTTTTAGATAGGTAATCAATGGGCAAAGGCGTGTATACCGCCTCAGGCATTCGTCAATTGCACTCTACAACCGACCTGCAAATCGCTTCTAGCCGCAGCAATCCGAGCCCCTCCGCCTCGAGCGAAGCTCTTTATCAGCCACAGGTCCGCAGGTTTTAATAGAATCCACAAAAATACGTGCGGCATCCAAGCAAACGCTCCCTGCAGAAAAGAATCAATACAGCCCACCCTGTTTCTCTGTAAATTAAAACAATACTTGCCATCTATCAAAATAGTTACTTTGAATACTCAAAATAAATAAACGAAAGCATCAAAAATGAATCACAACACCAAATACAGCGCCATCGCACTCACCTGCTTGGCAACCACACTCACCGCAGCTGACACAGCGCTCGCACGACCCATGCCTGCCGAGCAGCAAGAGTCGCACTCACATGACGACACCGTCTATCAGCTCGACGATTTCGTGGTCGTCTCAACTGCGACCCGCACAGAACGCCTGCTCAAAGATGTGCCGATCAAAACGGAACTCCTCGGCGGCGACGATTTCGAAATGGCAGGTAAATACGACCTCGGGCAAGCCATTGAGCTACTCAATGGAGCACGCACAGAAAACAACTGCCAGAACTGTGGCACCACTGAAATTCAGCTACTTGGGCTACCTGGTAAATACAATCAAATCCTGATTGACGGGCAGCCACTCTTTACTGGAGCTGCGGCTGTATATGGCGTCGACCAAGTGCCCACGATCTTCATTGAACGGATCGAAGTCGTTAAAGGCGGCGGCTCTGCGCTCTATGGCCCGGGCGCAGTTGCGGGCGTCATCAACTTGATTCCCGAAGAGCCTTTCCACACACACACGCACACGTCCTTCGACTATTTTGATATCGACGGCAGCGACTCTTACACCACTCAATTCGCGAGTTACTATACGCCAGACGATAGCGCATTTAAGTTCAGCGTATATGGACAATATGCGGACCAAGACTCCTACGATGCAGACGGGGATGGCTTTACAGAATTGGTCGAGCGAGAGAATTCGGTGATCGGCACTTACGTCTGGTATGACATCACTGAAAAGACACGTTTACGCTTCAACTACCAATATATTGGCGAACAGCGGCGCGGCGGCGACCAGCTTAACAAGGAAGAATACGAGTCGGAGCTAGCGGAATCGCTCGATACGGATTACCATTGGTCAACAGTCCGACTAGAACAACATATAACCGATGAATTCGACTTCTCTCTATCCACATCGATGGTCTACTTTGAGCGTGACAGCTACTACGGAGGCAAATTTGGCAATGAACTGCCGAGTAATTACGATCCCAACAACCCCGATGACCCTCGTAATTTCTATGGTGAGTTGAATAGCTTCACTTACTACATCGATGCACAATTCAATTTCGACCTCGGCGACATGTGGGCAGGATCACACATCCTCACATGGGGCATACAATATGAGGACGAGGACATCCAGGAGGATAACGTCAACAACGACGGCGACTTCATCACTGAGATCAACGATAGCCAATTCGACAATTTCGGCCTGTATGTCCAAGATCAGTGGATGATCAACGAGCGACTCGAGCTCGTGCCTGGGCTGCGCTACGACAAAGCCAGCACTCTCGACGATCCAATCGTCTCCCCACGTATCGCAGCACGATACACTGCCACCGATGAGTGGACACTCAGAGCGAACCTATCCAGTGGCTTCCTCGCACCACGCGTATTCGACGAGGACCTCCACATCACCGTCGCGAATGGCGAGCGCCAAGTCATTCAAAACTCGGACGACCTCGAAGAAGAGCGCTCCTACACAGTCGCCGTCGGGTCGGACTTCACCCCTGAAGCAATGGATCGAAAGTTGATTACATCTCTTCAAGTTTATTATACTATTCTCGAAGACTCCTTCGATACCCGTGATGCTGAGCGCGCAGACTCAAGTGGCCGCGATGTGTTCGAGCGTTACAACACAGACGGATCGACAGTTTTCGGAGTGGAGTGGGACGTCGCATGGCAACTACACCAAAACTGGACAATGAATGCAGGCTTCGCCTATAGCCGCGCACGTTTCGATGAAGATGTTGTAGTCTTTGAAGGCAGTGACATCAGCTCTGAAAAATATAACAAGACTCCTGATTGGTCGGGACTGGTTGCGGTCAACTACACCAACGCCGACTTCATCGACTTCTATGCGGCCATGAAATGGACCGGTGAAATGGATGTGCATCGCTCCACCGATGCGGATACCGAAGAGGGAGAAATTCGCACCTCGGACGATTTCTTCGTCATGGATATTGGCGTGAGCAAAGCATTCATCTTGAGAAACGATATGGTGCTCACCCTCCGCGCTGGTGTGAATAACCTATTTGACGAGTATCAAGATGATTTTGATACAGGAGCGAATCGCGACGTCGGCTACGTATATGGTCCACGCATGCCACGCACCTACACACTCGGTGCCAAGTTAGACTTCTAAAGATTCGATGACGCGTCTTGGTCTAATTTGGAGCCTGGTGCTGTCCGTCGCCTTGGCGGGCAGCATCAAAGCCAACGAAAACGCAGCGCCTCGACTGCTACCGAGGCCAGATGTCGACGGCCAACTCTACGCAGTCAATGGGTTTAAGCTTAGCAAGTGCAGCTTCGAGGAAGAGACAGAGGTCGTGCTGTTATTCTATTCAGCATCTTGGTGCTTCAACTGTAAGCAGATCGCCAAAACACTCAAGGAGCTCTACCCAAGTATCCGCAAAGACCACCCAGCGATCGAAGTCGTCACCTATAGCATGAACGAAAGTGTCAGCGGGCGCGCCGAGCATTTACGTGGCAGCGATTACCCATGGCCAGCCATCGGCCCAACTGCGTCGAGCAAACGTGCATGGCAGATCGAAATCCCTGGCGGTATCCCCAGATTCCAAGCATTCAAATTGAATGCAACTGGAATGATCGCGATCACCCCAGTGGGCTCTGTAGCCGATGTCCTTCAAGCCGTGATCGCACAACAAAAAATTGAAAAGAAGACCTAGCCGTGACTCACGAAAAGATCTTGCGTGCTGCCTTTCTGAGGCTGAAACAGCCGCTCAACCCAACCTACAAGGTAATAGGACATGCCCCGGATGGCACGAACCCTTCTCAGCCTCGTATGTTCACTTTGCTGCGCCATATTCCATCACTCGCCCCTGAGCTACGGAGGACACGCCGCCAGCACGAAGTCCGCGTTTAGAGTTTAAACACCCCCCCTCTCAGCAACTCCAGCTGATCATCGCCACTGAGGCTCCACGCATCACGGCCGCGGCGGCGCGGCTGCGCAGCCAGCTCCGCAGTCAAACCGTGCACCGTATACACCGTCTTCGGATGCACCGCATCTACAAAGGCCAGCAGTTCGGCATAGTCCGCATGATCCGAGAGCGGCAGCACCGTATCCGTGCGGTAGCGATATTGACTCGCAGCCTAAAGCCCCCACCCGCTAATCATCGTCAGCTAATGCGCCCCTTGCGGCAACCGCTTACGCACCGTTAGCGCCATGATCACCACACAGCCCGTCATATTTGAAGCCCAAAGGGGGCCTGTCATTGCCTTTGCAATGACCACTATTTAGTCAGTGATCAAACTATCAAAATAGCTACCATCACAGCGGACATAGGCACACGACCAGGCAGAGTGAACCGGATCCTGGGTAACCGCCTTAGCCGACGATGACACAACAACGGCTTTCTTTTTTCAGGAGGTGCCCTACTTTGCTCCTGTCGTTGTTTAAAATATAGCGTTGTTAAACGCATCTTGAAGTGTCCCGTCTTGCGGGATAACGTCAATTGCGCCTCCACCGAGGAGAGTCACCACGGTGGTCCAATGATGTGCCGCCTGCACGCAACTGTAGCCACGCACTCTTCCGCATGCATTGATCGTCCCCTAGGCCGATCTTTTTTGTGCCAGCGCGTGCGTGAACCTTCAACCACGCACGACTGCGACACAGAAAGACTCGAAGGGGTAGCGTGGCACGCAATGACTACGCGCCATCCAAATGAATAGATTCTGCGCCATCCCTACCAGCGCAATCTCCCATCCACTCTCGCGGTTTAATGGCTTAGTCATTCGATTTTGCGTGAAACAACCTAGGTCACGAAACGCTTTTCGAGTAAAAATAGGGGAAAGTGGTTAAACCGTTGAATTAAATGTATCATATTTTTAACTACTAAAAACACATCTCCGAGCTAAATGGATATTAATTTTTAACGTGTGACCTCATCGCTTCTCCCGTTCAATTATTCTGGCTAAAGTACGGGTCATGCTGCAGCCAGCGAGGGACGAGCGAACGGATTTGATAGCTCCGATTTGCTAGCTCTTAATGGGGTATCCAAGTGTAACAACCTCATGGCCAATATCATCAATTCCAAACATAGATTCACATGAAGTACAGTAGAGCTCAAAAACTAAGAGTTCTTCATCATTATCAGTGCGCCTAGACACTTTACGCCCCACCAGTAAGCCGTTGCATTGTGGGCACTGTTGGGCAGTTGGCTTTGAGCGCAGTTTATGCGGAAAAGATTCGATAAATCGTCCAGCCGATTACTCTGCACTTAATTGATTCATTCTTAGCTGACAGGAGAGTAGAATGGCGCATTTCGTAAATATTTGAATAGATTTCTAATGCACGCTGAAGGCAACTCTGTGGTTAAACATTTAGAATCACGGAATACCCTGCTAATTAGACTTTTAATGCGCGTTTGGCGGCTTTTGACATTTGAATCATTTTCATATGGGCGTCATGCGCGGACTTTAGTGGGTGCTCGAATGGTATCTGTATGCTCAGCAACTCGCTCGCAATTTTGACTTGGATCGTGAGCGTGTTTGAGTCGAGTGTCAGGATCTGAGCCTCGCGGGCCTCAGGCTTCTGGCCGAAGTGCTGCGCGTAAGCGAGCACCGAGTCGGCGTGATCCTCGTTCATGTGCGTGACGATGCGGGCGATTTCCTCGCTGGTGAGTGTAATTTCTGGTGTGCTCATGTTGCTCTAGCTGGCGGTGGTGCTTGTAGTTACGGGTGCAGTGCGGTGGCCTTTGCCGTCAATGCCACGCAAATGGCAGAGTTCGTCCATGTGTTCGCCTGTCACGTCGTAGGCTTGCCCGAAGCCAACGACGAGTCGACCGGAATTCGGGCGCAAACGAATGAGGTGAAAGTCTTTCATATTTTTTAAATGATTCATAATAGCGCCGAATTTTTCAGCAAAGCGCTCCATAGCGTCCTTCCACTCGGCTGATTCGTGTACCACTTCAGCGGCGTTGCAAGCGTAAGTGACTCGTTTCCGTGCGAAGATTTGCTCGCTGGTTTCTTCATCCTCGATCAGGAGCACCGAAGCTTTGCGGGTATTACGCAGGTTTGCAGTGTGGTTAGACAGTTCACTCACATGAATGTAAAAGGCGCGCGATTCTGTCATCACGGCAGGGGCATAGCTGGCTTCTGGAATGCCTTCAATCGATGCGGTGCCGAGTTGGATGGATTGGAATCCTGAGAGCAGAGAGGCGTAGCCCGAGTGCGCGCTTTGTGGTATGTTATTATTGGTTTCTTTCATAGTATTGTTGCAGATGAGTGTTTCAATTTGAGAAGTGCTGCGCCTTGGTGATGCACCCATTCGACTGGGATATCGAAGACGCGTTCGATTCGTTTGGCGGAGAGAACGGAGGCGGCCTGGCCAAATGCGACCGAACGACCAGCCTTCAGCATGAGTACACGGTTTGCATAAGCGCGGGCTTGTTGCAGGTCGTGCAGGACGAGAAAGACAGCGGCGCCACGGTCGGCACACTGACGAGCAATTTGGAGGATTTGAATCTGATGCTTTAAGTCGAGATTGGCGGTGGGTTCATCGAGGAATAGCAGTGCGGGACCTTTCGATTCGAGTCCTTCGTGGAGTTGCGCGAGCACGCGAGCTAGGTGAACCCGCTGCCGTTCACCACCAGAGAGTTGTTGATAGAAGCGATCTTTAAGTTCTAGACAGTCGACCTGGTCAAGTGCGGCCTCGCAGATTTCTAGGTCAAGGGCAGGCTGCTGCTGGCTGAGGTGTGGGCTACGTCCCATCATGACGACGTCAATGACTGGAAAATTGAAAGCCAACTCACTTTGCTGGGGCAAGACTGCGCGCCAACGGGCGATGGCATGGGGCCGTTGCATCTGCTCTGCTAAGGAGCGGCCATTTAGCTCGACTTCGCCGCGGGCGAGCGAGAGCTCTCCAGTAAGCGCTTTCAACAACGTGGATTTACCCGATCCATTGGGGCCGACTACGGCGATCAGCTCGCCGCGCTGCAGATCAAAATGCAGTTGGCGTAGCACGGTTCGATTCCCGCGTTTGACGGTAATGTTATCGCTGCGTAGCATTTCAGATACTCGTTTGGCGCTTGGCCCGAACGATCAGATAAAGAAAAAAGGGAGCCCCGACTGTGGCCGTCAGCACGCCGACAGGAAGCTCGGAATATTGAATACTGATGCGAGCCAGCAGATCGGCACAAACTAGGATGGCCGCTCCCATCAATGCGGAGGCTGGCAGCAGCCAACGATGATCCGGCCCAAGTAATAAGCGACAGAGATGAGGAGTCACTAGGCCAACAAAGCCAATCATGCCGCAAAGAGCGACTGTCAGACCGACGCCACTTGCTGTGAGTAATATGAGACGGCGGCGGATCTTTTCCACATCCAGCCCAAGGTGGACTGCTTCGTATTCACCCAACAGCAGCAAATTCAGCTGGCGGCGATAGGACAGGAGCGCGCCCATTATAAGGATGATGATCGGCGCGAGCCAGCTCAACATATTCCAATTGGCGCGGGCCAGGCTGCCCAGTGACCAAAAGGTGTAGTCGCGCAACTGATCATCATTTGAGAAAAAGACTGCGTATCCGATCAGCGCTCCAACCAGTGCGTTCATTGCCAGCCCGACCAATAGCATTGTTGTCACATGGATACGACCTTCATGCAGTGCCAGTCGATAAACGAATAAGGTGACGCCGATGCCACCTGCCATTGGAAAAAGATTGATGCCCAGCTCGTGGACTAATGTCCAACTCACCGGAATTAGCCAACTGCCGAACACTATAAACACAATAGCGCCTGCGGCTCCACCTGCAGAGACGCCAATCAGCCCTGGGTCCGCCAGTGCATTCCTGAAAATTGCCTGTAGGACGGCACCGGAGATGGCCAGTGTTGCGCCCACGAGGACAGCAGTAAGTATGCGTGGCGCACGGATGTCGCGCACGATGATGCCATCGATGGCATGTCCCTGCGTTTCAATACCGAAGATAGCCCGAACGACCGTTTCTGCTGGAATAGATTTATCGCCCAGTGCGGCACTTAGAAGCATGGACAGTAAAAGTCCTGCAGCGATCCAGCCTATGACGACCACAGGCCGTTTCCAATTTCGCTTTGTGGCGCTACGTTGCATCTACGTCGAAGGGGCCTCGGCGAACAGTTGATTGAGTTCCAAAGTGGCATCGCCTAGACGAACACCAAAACCTAAGGTCCGTCCGAGCGGGACGATGTGCACCCGTCGCTCACGCACAGCTGGCACGTTTCGCCAGACAGGGTTGTTGATCACTTTGTCGAGGATGCGTATTTCATTGTGTGGCATACCTTCCGCCAGCCCGATCAAAATAATATCAGGCTGCAATGCGACGAGCGCTTCATGCGAAATGCTTTTATATCCAGCATGGCTGTTGATTACGTTCACGCCCCCTGCAAGTTCGATAATGGAAGCTGCCTTGGTCCCACGTCCGGCAGCGTTCAAATTACCGATTCCCTGACTGCTCATGAAGAATACAACTTTAGGTTTTGTATCCAAAGTTTCAATACGATTTAGCTGTGATTGAATTTGCAATTTCAATTCGTACGCAGCTTCAGATCGATCCAGTTCGTTACCGAGGAGATCGATGGCTTCATACAATTCCTCAGGCGAGCTGGGCGAAGGGATCACACTTGTTGGCACACCACTGGCTTGTATTTGTTCCAAGGAATTGGCTGGACCAATATCGGCAGTACTAATAATTTTAGTGGGTTCGAGAGCGAGCACGCCTTCTGCCGAAATACTACGCACGTAGCCGACTTGCGGTAAGTCTCTCACTGATTCGGGGAAGGTGCTGGATAGGTCGACACCTACGACGTCATCACCTCGCTCCAGTGCGAAGACAATCTCAGTGGCAGCACCGCCGACGGTGACGATACGTGTTGCTGCATCAGCAGATAGAAAGCTAGCGGTTAGCGCAATCGACATAAGGGATCGGCTCAATTTATTGGGTATGGATTGTTTCATTGGTGGAGATGCACTGTGTTTGTATGTGTTGATTAAAGTTTGAAGCTGAGGGATAGGAAGCCGTTGATTCCCGGCTGGGCACTGTATTCCGAAGTCGCTGAGGCGTGATAGGAACTGCTGGAGCTGCTCCAGATCCAGTAACGTTCGTCAGTTAAATTACGGATACCAAAGTTCAGGTTGATATTTTCAGAGACAATCCAATATCCCGTCAGATCGAGCACGAAAGAGGAACCAGGCACATAGAATGCGTAGTCTTTCGTGGTATCTTGCTTTTCGGCTCGGTAAGTGCCGTAGAGGCGGAGGCCCCAAGGTTTTTCGGCGTCGACTGAATCGTAGCCGACGTGCAGCACTGCTTCAATGGGATCGACCGTATTCACATTGTCATCCGTTGTTTTGTTGTGCCCATCAGCCCAACTCAAATTAAATCCAGTGCTGTAGCCGCTAAATGCATCGCCGAGTTTATTCAGCTGATAATCGGTACGTAAATCGACTCCATAGATGTCCACTTCACCGATATTGCGTGCTTGCTTAATTTCAGTTATCGGCGGCCCGACGGCTTGCCCTACGGTCTCCATCGAGATGAAACCATTGTAGAGCGTGTAGTAGGTGGTGAGTTCGACCTCTAAGGATTCGCTGGCATATTTGATCCCCAGATCGAAGGAGTCGCTGGTCTCTTCTTTCAGATCCGGATTCGGGATTTGCCTGAAGAACGCACCCGTCGTGGAATGGTTGAAAAACCCGACATAATCTTCGACCCCAGGATTGCGGATTCCTTTGGCGTAGCGCACCCAGAGAACCATTTTTTCGCTGAGTTCATACTGGATGGATGCACTGGGTGAGATCGAGGATTTGCTGTAGTCGGGGGATGCTTCGGGGGCGTTCGCCTGGTTCAGAAACGCGGCACTATTTTTCGGCAGGATTTCGTAGTAACCCCAACGCAGTCCTGCCTGAAAAAGCCAGCGATCATTCGTCGACAAGTGCTGAAGAAATAAGTCGTAGCGACCTAGGTCTGCTTCGTCGAATGCCGGGCGATCCACTGGATCGCTGGCCCCGAAAGCGCGATCTGTACGAGTGAAATCGTTCTGTGCATTTTCAGCCGAGCTCTCAATGCCGTAGATGAAGCTATGTTCGAAGCCCAATCCCTCGTATTCTTTAGTGAACTCGGCAGAAAAACCCAGCGTATTTTGAGCGAAGCGAATTTCGTCCGTCCGGTCGCGGGAGGTGATGTTTCCAACGCGCGTCTGTGTGTTGGTCGTTGTGTTCGTATTCGAGTATTGGTAGTATAGTTTTGCCGATAGGTTGTCCCAAAATGCGTGTACGTTTGCGTCTTCTAATTCTACGCTGTAGCGCGTGCGCCTGTCGTCGGCGATGTTCTCAGCGAGCACAGTTTGTAGCGAGGTCACGCCATTGCCGCTAGCTTTGAGGCTATTCAGGTTAGTCTCTTGGTCGCGAGTAAAGTGTTCTCCGGTAAAGGTTAGCTCCTGTGCATTGTCGTTGCGATAGCTGACCTTGCCGATCACATGATCGCTGAAAGAATCGAGTGGATTGGCATCGATACCGCCTTTGTCGTTTTGAGTTTCCTCCCCACTGCGTAGAGCATTACTGACAGTGACATACCAATCACCTTCACGCAGACCTGCATTGATCAAATGACTGAATTCGCTGTTGGCGCTCTGAAATCCTAAACGATTGTAGAGCAGCCATGGGCGTGCAGAACTTTCGAGCTCATCTTCAAGAGAGCGTGTTTCAAAAGTCACTACACCACCCATGGCATCGCTACCATAGAGTGTCGACCCCGAGCCGCGGAGAATCTCGACCCGTTCGAAAATGCCGGGATCAAAGTAGTCGCGGCCATTACCGCCCGCGCCTTCGATTTGTGCGGGCTGTCGAATACCATCGATCATTAACAGCACACGATTACCCTCTACGCCGCGCATGCGGTAATTGGTGAATCCGCTGCCACGGTAAGGCACGAATGAGTCGCCTCCGCTGAATTCAAAAGGGATTGAAATTCCGGGCTGATAGCGGGCCACATCGCCAGCATTATTGACTCCTTGCCGATCGAACAGGTTGAAGTCGATCGAGGTGATACTGCCAGGGGTTTTCATCAACTCACTTTCGGTCAGAGTGCCTATCAGGGTGATCTCCCGAAGCTGTAAGACCGGTACTTCTTGCTCTGGAAGCTCCGCCCCCTGCAGGAATGCTATCACCATGAAGAGTAGAATGTAGGTAGTCTGATGCATGATTATATTAACTTTATATATTTTAATTAGTTAGAAATGATAATCGAATAAAACCGCTGACTAGATTCACTGCTTACCGGGTCGACTATCTGCTGAGTGTTTCCGTCGCCTGCGATCAATGGACCAAGGTCGTTCCATGTTGCGACCTCTACGGCTGTGGTCAGGTCGCTGGTCCATTTGATCTGGTAATTATTGCCAATGTGCGTGGGGAAGATCAGGACTATTTCGCCATTCACAATGGACGTTGTGATATTAATTAGAACGATGGGTTCGGACTCCAGCGAAAGCGTGGCAGTGCTGGTGTCGACCCGGACTTTGTCCAGGCTAGTGTGCACAGCCAAACCAAAATCAATCTGGTAGTCGTTGACGACATATCCGCTCAAATCCCAAAAAAAACTAAAGACGGTGATCGCGATATCACCTCGTCCCTGGATATAGATGCTGCCTTCGGAGGAATTGCTAAAGGTATTGGCTGCTAAGAATGTCTCTGAGCTGCCGATACTAAATTTTGGCGAAATTTTTAGATAGTCTGGGGCGCCCCAGATTACGAATTGGAGATTAAGCTGGCCAAGGTCATTCGCTGAGCTGCCTGCAATGGTAAATTGAGTGTCCAGTGAAAAGCTGTAGATATTGAGTGTCGAGGAGGGGAATCCCTCACCAGTGGTTTCCGTCAGTGTGCCGCTGGTGCCATCGGCAATGTCGGGTCTGGCGTTTTTGGTGGTAATGAAATGTTCCCATTCGGAATACTGAGTGGTTCCACCGTATACAGGCTCACTAAAGCCATCCCACTGCGCCTGCAATGCCTGCGACGCCATGCAAACAGTGATTAGTATGAGTTGAGTGTAGAGGTGTTTGTGCATTGTTCAGCTTCGTTTATTTTTTTTTTAAGATAGCGCGGACAAGCCAATGCCGCCAAAAAAAACCGGACAATTTAGTCCGGCGTTTCAGTATCGAAAACTATGCGGGTGTGGCTACTTGCCGTGGCGTCGACGAGCCACACAGCCAGTAAGTGCAACGATTCCGGCAAGCAATCCATAGGCAGCAGGTTCTGGGACGATCGAGCCTGACAATATCGCTTCACTGCTATCGAGCTGAAGTGCATAGGTCGATGTATGCGCGGCAACATCATAGTTGATGACGTATTCGCGAATGGACTCCCCGATGCTACTTAGGTCCCACTGGAAGAGTATGTTGGACGAATAAATGGTTTCGCCGCCAAATTGATTAGTAAAGCTTCCGTTTGTAAGAGCGAAGAAGTCGGCTGTTAAGCCTTGGCTTCCACCATTGTAGTTTAGAGTTGCGACGTAGTTTGTCCATGTGCCTCTCAGCCCCGCATCGTATTGGAAGATGACTGTGTTGACGTCGTCCAAACTCCCGACGGAGTTGCTAATACTAAAGCTGCCGACAGACGGAGAATAGATACTGCTGCCTGCAGTATATCCAGCACCAGTTTTTTTATTATAGTCTGCGTTACCAGTAGAGTCGGCCGTGTTGGAGCCGATCGCACTGGGCCATGCGCTGAATCCAGGGTATGCGCCGCCATAATCTTTGATGGCGGTGTTGCTCAAATTCAGGTTCCCCCAACCCTCATATTCACGATCGGCGCGGTTAAATTTTGAAAAATCGGAAGCGTCTGCAAATGCGCTTGGGATCGAAATGATTGCGTGTGCGCTAGAGGCTGCCATTAGTAGTGTGGCAGTTAGTTTGAGTATATGTGTAGTCATGTTGTGTTTACTTTATTGTTTTAGGAATACATCTCCTACTTATCGAATAGTAGTTATTAAAAACACAACATAGCATATTTACTTGCTAAAAAACTACTCCGTTACGGAGTAAAAAAGCTCCATTAAGTTAATTTATCCGAAAATTCATTACACCCTCGCTGCTGGTGACGAGAACACACCCGATTAATAGAAATTGCCATTACGCACACCTTTAACGAGCACATGAAGATCCTAATAACTGAGATTAATCGAAAAATTAAACCTCTAATATTGCAGGTAGATCCCCCTACTCTAAAGAATGTTAGTATCACTCACTTAATAATTCTAGCCAGTCAGATCGACTCAATTATACCACTAAATTTAACCACCGACCGCTCGTTGGATCCTGGCGCTACGATCGACTCAAACTCTGCATGAAAATATACAGGCATGAAAAAGTGAAAAGTGCTACCGACACTCAGTTAACTTGTTAACTTGATTGATCCGTCAAGTATTTCGCACAAGCGCTTGGTGATAGCCTAGCCCTACCCTTTCGTGTTTTCTTGTGGCTGATGAGTCCGCCTAGAATCTGATTGTTACGAGTGCCAGCGCGTGCGTGAACCTTCAACCACGCACGACTGCGACACAGAAAGACTCGAAGGGGTAGCGTGGCACGCAATGACTACGCGCCATCCAAATGAATAGATTCTGCGCCATCCCTACCAGCGCAATCTCCCATCCACTCTCGCGGTTTAATGGCTTAGTCATTCGATTTTGCGTGAAACAACCTAGGTCACGAAACGCTTTTCGAGTAAAAATAGGGGAAAGTGGTTAAACCGTTGAATTAAATGTATCATATTTTTAACTACTAAAAACACATCTCCGAGCTAAATGGATATTAATTTTTAACGTGTGACCTCATCGCTTCTCCCGTTCAATTATTCTGGCTAAAGTACGGGTCATGCTGCAGCCAGCGAGGGACGAGCGAACGGATTTGATAGCTCCGATTTGCTAGCTCTTAATGGGGTATCCAAGTGTAACAACCTCATGGCCAATATCATCAATTCCAAACATAGATTCACATGAAGTACAGTAGAGCTCAAAAACTAAGAGTTCTTCATCATTATCAGTGCGCCTAGACACTTTACGCCCCACCAGTAAGCCGTTGCATTGTGGGCACTGTTGGGCAGTTGGCTTTGAGCGCAGTTTATGCGGAAAAGATTCGATAAATCGTCCAGCCGATTACTCTGCACTTAATTGCTCTTGGGTTCGACTAACAAGTGCAAGGAGCTAGAGGCTCATCATTATCGTTAGTGTTAGTGTTATTGTTGTATTTAGAGTCGTTGATGAGTACTTATTGCACTGCTGCCTTCGCTTCGTAAAGGCCGTCCCCGATAGGGTGCAGCGCAGCGGCAAGGCCGGAGCGAAGCGAAGGCAGCAGTGCAAGTGCTTCGGGTAAATACAGCAGCAATCAATTTATCGTAGCGTTCGATTGGAGCAACGAAGCCAAAAGTCTTCCTCGCACGCGCATTGAGTTTATCTTCAATGCATTTGCACTGCTCCATCGTCAGTCCTTTCAGGCTATCGCCCTTCTACAGGTATTGTCGAATCAACCCATTGGTATTCTCACTTAATCCTCGTTCCCAAGAGGAATACGGATGTGCAAAATACATCTTAATTACTAGGGCCGTGCTGACTTCCTCATACCCAGCGAACTCTTTGCGGTTGTCTAAAGTGATACTGCGTATCTTGCCGATAAACGGTTGAAGCGATGTGATCATCGCGACCGACACCTCATCACTACGCTTGGCTTCCAGAGGATAGATCAAGCAGTGCTTAGTCTGACGCTCCGCCAGCGTTAATGGTGGTCCCTCGTGCTTACCTCCAATGATTAGGTCGCCTTCCCAGTCTCAGTCATAGCGCTTCGGATCAACGCTGGCAGGACGTTCATCGATACTGACACGGCAAGGGATCACACCAAGGCAATTTATATGGCCCAGACGGCGACATCGCTTCTTGCGAGGCTCAAGTAAGTGTTTATAAAGAGTGCCTCCATAATCGTAGTCGCTATAGATGTGCTGATAAATCCCGTTCAAGAATCACGGTCTCTTCGCACTTGCGACGCATGATACCCGTAACTGGTTCGGGACTCAAATCCTCCCGTAGATAATCCTCAATCGCCCATTGAACTGATAGCGGAAACATCGTGCGTTTACGGCTCTCAAAACGTCGCTGATTCGCTAGCTCATCTGCCTGCTTATGGCGGTAACCGCGAGCGCCAATATTACGACGAACCTCACGACTGACCCTTTTCCTCTTCGCCACCGCAAGCAGTTTGGCTATCTGGTTTTGTTGTTATCCAGCTTTTCGCATCTGCTCGATACTGCAGCGTTCTTCACGAGTTAGGTGGTTGTATTTTTGTTTCATCGCAAGAGAGCATCTTGCTTCGGCAAGGGAGGTCGCCAGCACCTAATTCACTTTTAAATCACTCTCTTGCACTTCAAATTTGAATCTGCCTTTAATTCAAAATTGGCTATTTTTTTTACCTATCGGGGTGGAATTTAAAGTATTTTTTTTGTTAATGTATAGATGCTGAGGGTGAGCAATGTCTTTGCATTACTCATTATTACCTAAAGCTTCGCCGCATTACATCCGGCGACAAAAATACATAATAAAAATAACATGAAAAAAAGTATCATTAAAAACCTAAAAAGAAAAGCCCGCAAAAACTTCACGTTGCTGGAGCTTTTGATTATCGTTGCTATTTTAGCAATTGTGGGTGGCGGATTAGTCACTTCATTCGAAGGCTTGCAAGCACAAGCAGCCAAGGCCAGTGCCACCAACACAATTGCTTCACTGCAAAATTCGATCCGCACTTACCAATCAATGGAAGGCACGCTACCTAACAATTTAGATAGCTTATTGGCTGCGAAAACTACTACTGCTACGGCAACAAATGGCGTTGTGACTGCAACCGATATTACTACCTATGTAGGACCTGATAAATCCGACACTAATAATGGTGGTTTAGAATTAGCAAACTACTTAGGCAGCGAAAAAATGGGTAAGAAAGTGGTAGCCCAAGCTCTGTCTGCAGACCAAGCAAAAAACCTAGTAG
>Ga0209302_10000468_pt1 | contig 24036 bp, 23 predicted proteins | sample ArcOceMetagenome_2_FD_187445 | JGI IMG/M metagenome (GOLD analysis project Ga0209302, IMG submission 187445) | Marine eukaryotic phytoplankton communities from Arctic Ocean - Arctic Ocean ARC135M Metagenome (SPAdes) (version 2) | ecosystem: Environmental > Aquatic > Marine > Oceanic | place... | reverse complement strand
CATCGGGTTTGACAAAGAGGACGAGGGAACCGCCTGAGGGGTGACATGTTTTGATCAAAAATCTATTGATACCGCAGCCAGTAAATATCATCGTCCCTTGCGGAACGCTCTCGCCCTCGTGGGGGTGGGTTCGAAACCGGTGTAGAAATTGGTCACGACGAAACTCGCGTCAACGACGTCGAGCGATTTCACGGAACTTTGGTGGTTGTTACCGTCGCTGTCGTCGTCTCGGTCCGTCGACGAAAACAAACGGCGCGGTGATTTTGGCGCCACAAGTCGTCAGCTCATAACGCCAGAGCTAAAAACACAAGCGCAAACAGTACCGCGCGCGCGTCGCGAGTCGGTGCCGACGAATCAACGCAAACATACGAAAAGCAAGCAACCTGTCTTGCAGGTGGCGGTGGTGGCGCGACCGGCGGTGGTAGCGCAACTTCTGCATCGTCCTCTGCGGGAGGCGGGGGAGTGGGAGAGGCGGTCTGACAGCTCGCACCACCGTATCCGGCGTTGCGTGAGGTGCACGTGCACGAGCCAGTGGTCCCCCCAACAGTGCCGCCGTTGATGCAGTGAAAGTTTCCGTCACTCCCGTCATCGCTCGAGGATGTCGTGGCAACGCACGCGTTGGCAGTGCAAGCGGCCGTGTCCGTGAGAGTACCGGCGCTGCAGGATCTGGTCCCTGAGAGGGTGTAGCCAGAGTTGCATGTAGGCGTGCACGACGCACCACCTGCGAGGGAAGATGTGCATGGGGAAGCAGCTCCGTTGGTGATGACACCGGACGCAACGCACGGGCCGGGAGTTGCGGATTTGTACCCAGACCCGACAAGCACCTTGGCGGGCAGGTTTGCCTTCGGGTTTGTTGAGGGGTGCACTCCCCAATTATCCGTGGTTCCAAGGCCGAGCTGGCCATTCGTGTTTCTTCCCCAGCACCTGATGGTTTCAAGGTCGGACATGATGGCGCACGCGAAATCATAACCTATCGTGATGGTCTCAACCGTATCTCCGCCGAAGTTAATGAAACCCAAGGTGGCCATTTCACCCGCCGTTGCACCGAGCCATTGAAATGACCATTCTGTCGCCACCCCCCCCCAGTCCTGGCCAGCAAGCCATTTTGAGCCAAGGCACTTTGCCGTGCCATCGGTCATTATGACGCAAACGGAATTCGCGTTGCTGTTTATATCCGCGCCGTACGAAGCGCCGAACTTCGCAGCGGTGTAAGAAGTGCTGCCGCCCGCGCCCAACTGCGAGATGACGAGGTTGTTTCCAATGAGAGATTCAGACGTTCCCAATCCTCTGTACTTGGTTGCGCCGCCGTTCCAATATCGGCCGCCGTTCAAGCCGTGACATCCGAAGGAATTAGACCCCCAGCAAACGACTTTGTCGTCGCTGCGGATAGCGCACGTGCCGCCCCCGATGCCTGTGAAGAACTCTTTAGCGGTGTACTTTGTGCCGGTTCCGTGACCCTCGGTGTCGCCGAGATCGACGACTTTATTCGCGTCGGTGAGGTCCGACGCGAGAAGCCTGATTTTGGCAGTTTGGTCGGAAATGCCAAGACCGAGCTGACCATATGCATTGTACCCGAAACACCTCAGGTCACCGTTGCTGAGAATCACGCACGTGTGTGCTTGCGTTTGCGAACACTTCGTCACGGTCAACGGCGTTACGTTGTCCACGTCGTTGCCAAAGTCCATTTCCCACAAAGGCGCGGTGACCCGGTCCTGTCCCGAAACGCCTCCCTGCCCCTGGTACATCGACCTTTGCGGAGCGTCCGTGGGGCCGTACTGCCCAAAAGAGTTGTCCTTGGACCAGTAGATGAATTTTGATTTGCCCCACCCCGTCTTGGTTTGTCCGGTTTCCTTGCTCATGACGCACGCGCCGTTACCAATGCAAATGCCGGCGACTTCGTGTTCCGCGCCGTTTTTGTCCACCCCGAGCGGGACGTACCCAAGCACCGTTCCCATCGGGGTGACGTACCCAAGCGCCGTTCCCATCTCGCCCGGGTCGTCGCCGATAGTTTCTGTGGAGGCTGTGTTTGTGGCGGTTCGGTAACCGAGGGAGTACTGAGTTCCATAGCCGAAGCACTTCAGGCGGCTGTTGGAAAACACAACGCACGTGAACCGTCCGCTGCAGTGCACGCGAACATTCGTGGCGCCGTCGGAGGAGGCCAAGTCAACCTCGGGAATCACAACCCCGGCGCCGCCGGTGTCGCCGATGTTCGCCGTCGCGCCATTCATCATCTGGCCTTCCGAGCCGAGTCCCCAGCACTTAACCACCTTGCTGCCATCGCTCGATTTCGTCAAAAGAGCGCACGCGTGGTACGTACCGGAGGAGAGGTACTGCGGAAACTGTCTGCGAGCGCGGCGCGGGGGAGCAAAACGCACGCCGCAAACGTCGCCAGCGCCGCGACGACGCGCGTACTTGTACGCGATGCCGATCGGCGCCGCCGCGACACGCGCACCTAAAGAACGATTTCGCGAGAGCATGACGCGTCAGTGGTGTTTCTGGAAGTCTGGGGGTGAACCTAAAATGTGCACTTGTCCAAATCCGAACTCCGAAGTTCGAAAAAAATGTTCGCCACTGCTTCTTCAGACACTTGCTTGGCGATCTGTCGGGGGAAGAGATCGATACAAAAATAGCGCGCGGAGGCGCACCGTGCGCTGAGCACAACGAGCGCAACGCCTCGCGAGCGTGTGCGAGGGATAGTAGAGGTGTATCTGCACTTAACTCCGACGCGAGAACGCAGGGAAGCGCGGAGAGCGACCTACCTTTGGGGATGTCGAATTCTCGCGTGAAATAATATTGGCGCCGCAGGACCGTTCGTGACGAAGGGACGCGCTGAGAAGCGCGGTTGCGGCGTGCCAAATCATGTTGACGGACGGGTAAGAAGGTTGAAGTGGGATCGTCTGGATTAGCGTCGGGCGTGTCGCGTTGCGTCGTGTCACGCGCGCGAGGAATGACGAAGGACGTTGGCAAGTGTCGTCAAAGTGTCGTTCCATATTTTTTGACGACTTTTAGACGACATGGACGACTTTTTCCGGCAGTCCTGACAGGGTTAATATCAAGAAAACGCTCGATCCAAGTGCTTGCTTGAACGACAAAAACAAACTTATCGAACGTCCGATTGGTCCGAACGTGACAGGCAGACAAGTGAAGTCAGTTTTAAAGGAGAAACTTACCTTCGAAGGTATTTATCTTTTTGCAAAAAATAGCCTATGAACTACGCACGCGTGTGGGGGTGATGCTCCATCTTTGGAAAATTTTGCTGCCACAACGCACAGCGAGAGCGCGCCTCTCCGTGCGTATCGGTAGCGGCAAAATATGCCGTCCGACGCGTTGAAAGTCCGGTGCTGTGTGCCACCTGCGACGCCTCGTCTTCAAAAGATGTGCACAAGAAAGTCTTGAAAAAAGGCAATTTATTTCAGCAAGTTACATATTGCAAAACCCGCTGCTACATGGGTGAAGTACACACCTCGGGTTTTACAAGACTGGTGCACTCTCTCATTACGCGCGTGCCCTCTTTCCTTACGCCACCTGCTTGGCGAGCTCGTCAGCCTTCGTCATGACTTCGTTGATGTCGCCGACCATGTAGAACGCCATCTCGGGGAGGTCATCGTACTGTCCGCCGAGGAGACCCTTGAAGCCGGAGATGGTGTCCTTGAGCTCGACGTACCTGCCGAGGATCCCGGTGAACACCTCGGCGACGTGGAAGGGCTGCGAGAGGAAGCGCTGCACCTTGCGCGCGCGGGACACCGTCATCTTGTCTTCCTCGGAAAGCTCGTCCATGCCGAGAATGGCGATGATATCCTGCAAGTTTTTGTAATCCTGCAGCACTTTTTGCACGCCGCGCGCGACGGCGTAGTGCTCGTCTCCCAGGATCAGGGGCGAAAGCAGACGGGAGGTTGAGTCCAGGGGATCCACGGCGGGGTAGATTCCAAGCTCGGCGATACCGCGTGAAAGCACGGTGGTGGCGTCGAGGTGCGCGAAGGTTGTGGCGGGGGCCGGATCGGTAAGGTCATCCGCGGGCACGTAAATAGCCTGCACGGACGTGATCGAGCCTTTCATGGTGGTGGTGATGCGTTCCTGAAGCCCACCGAGATCGGTGGCCAGGGTGGGCTGGTACCCCACTGCGGAGGGAATGCGGCCCAGAAGCGCGGACACTTCGGAGTTGGCTTGTGTGAACCGGAAGATGTTGTCCACGAACAGCAACACGTCTTGGCCTTCAAAGTCGCGGAAGTACTCGGCGACGGTTAAACCGGTCAAACCGACGCGCGCGCGCGCTCCCGGGGGTTCGTTCATCTGGCCGTACACCAACGTGCACTTGGACTCGCTCGCTTGTGCGCCGAGCTTAATGACGCCACCTTCGATCATCTCGTGGTACAAATCGTTACCCTCGCGCGTGCGTTCGCCGACACCCGCGAACACCGAGAAACCGCCGTGGCCTTTCGCGATGTTGTTGATCAGTTCCATGATGAACACGGTCTTGCCAACCCCGGCGCCGCCGAAAAGACCAATCTTGCCACCCTTCTGGTACGGCGCGAGCAAGTCCACGACCTGGTGAGGTGGAAAACAGGGAGGGGCGGGTCAGTGTTGGCGCGCTCGGCACCGGGAAAAACTACTGCGGTGTTGGGAAAACGAAAATATCTCGAGAGAGAATGGCAAAAACTACGCGATGGCCATCGGCTGTTCGGTCGCGTCCACCACCGGTGGTTCGATTTCTCACCTTGATGCCCGTGGAAAGCATCTCCATTTCCGTGCTCTGGTCCACGAAGGGAGGCGCTTCGCGGTGAATCCCGAGGAAGTTGGGAGTTTCTGTGCGTGAAAGCCGGGAGTGGGAGGAGGCGGAATGAATGTTAGCGTTCGCATTGGCGACACGGGATGGATGGAAAAAACACGCGACACACGTCCGGAAACCGCGGGTTGGCGCGCTGGGGACCGTACCGATGGGACCGCACTCGTCGATGGGTTCCCCGATGACATTCATAATACGTCCCAGGGTCGCGCGACCGACGGGAATCTGCGTTTGGGTGGGGAAGGAGCGTGGGATAGGGTTTGCGTTTTGGTTAGTTTTTGCCGGGGATCGATCGCGCGCGGGGATGGCACACCGCAGAGAGACCGGTTCCGCTAATTTGCACGTACCGTAATCGGGCTTCCCGTGTTCACCACGTTTTGTCCGCGAACCAGACCTTCGGTGGTGTCCATGGCAATCGCGCGGACGGTGTTCTCGCCGAGGTGTTGCGCAACCTCGAGCACCAGCCTGACGTTGTGGCCTTCCACTGCGGTGACAAAGCGGGGTGGGGATGGTCAGAATGTGTTTGCGACGCGCGACAGGCGTCGGTTTGGGGACCCAATACTCGGTGTGCGATCGTGCCCGGGTTCGCGCGCGTACCTTCGAGAGCGGACATGATGGCCGGCAGTTCGCCGTCGAACTGCACATCCACAACCGCGCCGATCACCTGGGTCACCCTGCCGCTCGCCGCGTTCGCCGCAGCCGCGGCCGCGAACCCACGCGCGGAGGAGACACCCGGTTTGATACCGCTCGCGATGGAGGTGCTTTGCACTTGGCCAACCGGCGAGAACTTCAGGCCCGCCCGGGAAACACCCACGGCGGCGGACCGAAGCGCCTGCCTGGACAGGCTTCCAGCGTTGCGAGAGAAACGCCTCATGATGGAAGCTGGTACAGAGGTTTCGACGGAACGTTGCGTTCGCGACCACAACTGTGCGTGGCGCGCGGGCTGACCGCCGGGTTTGATCAGGGGAACTGCAGAGCGTCCATAAAAAATCCCCTCCCAGTTCAGAAATAAAAGGCCACCGTCAACGTCTTTCCCACGTACAGTCGCACAAGCGCGCGCGAGGCCTGCTTTCCAGGGTCAACGCGTCCCCCCCCACGATCAGCCCGGATCGTACTTTTGAACTGATCCGGCGGTCATGAATATCTTTCGCTTTTTCGGCGACATGACGCACTTGTGCTCCATCCTGGTGCGTTTCCGACCCGATGTCGGTCTCCCCATGTTTCTTCGCCTGCACACCACGAACTCCACTGACGCCCCTCGTCTCGTGCCTTTGTGTCTTCCTCACCGCGTCACACGTCACCCAGGTGTTGTTGCTGAAGATCAACGCCACGAAATCGTGCGCGGGCGTGTCGTTGAAAACCCAGGAGCTGTACCTACTGGTGTTCGCGACGCGGTACCTGGATTTGTTTTACTCGTTTATCTCGCTGTACAACACGTGCATGAAGTTAATTTTCGTCGGGTCGTCCGGGTGCATTATTTGGTACATGCGGAAGCACAGGGTGGTGAGCCAGACGTACGACTTGGAGCAGGACACGTTTCGGGTGGTGTTTTTAATCGCGCCTTGTGCGTTCCTGGCGCTGCTGATTAACCACGAGTTTTCGGTGACTGAGATTTTGTGGACGTTTTCAATCTACCTGGAAGCGGTCGCGATTTTGCCGCAGCTGGTGTTGCTTCAGCGCACGAAAAACGTCGACACGCTGACCGGGAACTACGTGTTTCTGCTTGGTGGGTACCGCGCGCTGTACCTGCTGAACTGGATCTACCGGTTCGCCACGGAGCCGGGGTACCGACAGTGGATCGTGTGGGTATCGGGCGTCGTGCAAACCGCCGTGTACTGCGACTTTTTCTACTACTACCTCAAATCCTGGCACAACAACGAGCGCCTGAGCTTGCCGAGTTGAGTCGAGTCGCCAAGTTAGGGGGAATACCACGAGAGAGGGAGGTATGCAGGGTACGGTGCCGATATGCAGAGTGCGGTGCCGAGACATAGGCACGAGTGTAACAAAGCCTTTCGCAATCAGAATTCAGATCACAACTTACTCACCCTCCGCGTCCACGCCTAAACCGTACAGGATGCCGCACGTGTTTCCCAGCTCTTCGCGCGAGAATTTTGTCCGCGCCAATTCGAAAAAGGCGCACGCGGTTAACAAAGAATCCGATCCCGCCTGGTGTTGAGGGCCGATCCTGGCCACGTCCAGCTGCTCCGCGAGCTTTGAAAGCCCGCCGTGGTACCCGTCCTTGAGTTTCATCATGTACTTCATGTCGTATATCCGCGGGAAGTAAAGGCCGAGGAGGTGGAAAAACTCCGCCTCCGTGGAGGGAAGCGGGCAACACGTCAGCAATTTCAGCAAATACCCAAAGTCGTACCCCGCGTGAAACGTGACCCACCGCACTTTGTCACTCAAAACCACCCCACTGACCATCAGCAACTCCCCGAACCGAAGCACGTCGATTCCCCGCTCCGCGTGCGCCTTGAAGTCGATGCCCGAGTGTTTCAACAGCTCGATGGAATCTTGCGCATACATGTCCTCCTTGAGCGAAAACTCCCGGAAGTTGAACTGCCACATGCAGTAGTGGTTGCCGATCATGGGCAAAACACCGTCCGCGTCCGTCAACGTCAAACCGAGCTGAATCAGCTTCAGCATGTCCACGTTGCACCTGGTTAGTTGAAGAGGATGGTGAAAAAGAAGGAATGGTCAGAGGATGAATTAAATCAGGTGTGGGACGATCGATCGGTGCGGCGGGAAGAGTTTAGGGCGACGATGGGGGGGGGGCGAGACCCACCTCAGGCTCTGGTACTGGAATTCAGACTGTAGCTTATAGTTTCCCACCGGTCGCGCTACCTGTGGATGTTTTGGAACGAGACATGCGTGGGTTAGCCAGGTCCCTGTGAGCCATCGTGCGTGATTAGGGAGCCCCAGGCCATTAACGTACCACCCCGGGAAATTCTGTGTCCATGGCGACGTAGGGGTATTCCCCGATTATGTCACGGATGATCGCCAGCTCCTCATCCAGGTTACCCTCCCACACCTCTCTGGTGTGGAGGTTATCGTCCCTCAAGGGGATGTACGACATGTGGGCAGCCGCCCTCGGGTGTGGGGTCGGCGATTTTACCCGCGCCAGGAAAAAACCCACTGAGTATTTTTCTTTTTTCCAGAGCGCCGTGTTTTTATTTCCACGCGCGCGTGCTTCGGTCGGGGGACTGCGCCGACTCCCCAGGCCCCAACCCGCGCAACGCGATGCAGTACAAAACCGCCCGGTCGGTTGATGCGTACGAGAAGATCGAACAGGTTGGCGAAGGAACGTACGGGGAGGTTTTCATGGCTCGGTCGCGGGACGATTCCAGTTTAGTCGCGTTGAAAAAGGTGAAGCTGGAGGGTGAAAAAGAGGGGTTTCCGATCACCGCGATACGCGAGATCAAGATCCTGAAGAGCCTGAACCACGGCAACGTTATTGACATGAAGGAAATCGTGACTTCGAAAAACAAAAGCTCGATATACATGGTGTTCGAGTACATGGACCACGACTTGACCGGGTTGCTTGAACGCCCGGGGATGAAATTCTCAATTCCGCAAATAAAGTGCTACATGCATCAGTTACTCACCGGTCTAAACTACTGCCACTTGAACAACATTCTTCACCGTGACATAAAGGGCGCGAACTTGCTTATTAACAACGAGGGGGTTTTAAAGCTCGCGGACTTCGGGTTAGCCCGGAGTTGCGCCCTGGAAAACGCCAAGACCCTGACAAACAGGGTGATCACGCTGTGGTACCGGCCCCCCGAGCTTTTGCTGGGCGCCACGAAGGTACGTGATGCGCGTTTCCCAAATCTAGACACTGTTTACGGACCCTGCGTGACGTCCACTAGTTTCATTTAAAGGAAGTACTTCACACTAGTAACGTACTTACTACGGGTAACGTTTACTAGGACCCTGTGGTAAATTGAAATTGACACAGTACTGGTAACTGTTACGAACCCGTGCTCGCCGACTCGGGACTGACACTTTTCTTTCCCACTCACAAAGTACGGCCCGGCGGTGGATAACTGGAGCGTGGGGTGTATTTTCGCCGAGCTGCTTCTGGGCAAGCCGCTGCTACAGGGAAAAACGGAAATGGAACAGCTGGATTTGATATTCAAGCTGTGCGGGACACCCACCGCGGGTGAGGTGTCGAAAGAAACCAGGGAACTGCCGCACGCCGCGGCGTTTTTAAACGCAAAGAAACCGCACCAGCGACGCGTGCAGGAAGTGTTCAGGCGACAACCAAAGGTGAGGGGTTTTCTTTTCTTTTCTTTTTTTGCCTCGTCCCGGAACTGATGCGTCATCGATGCCGTCTCGTTGATGCATCGGATGGATGCTGTTTCCTCTAAATCCGACTAAGTACCTCACCACAATCCGACTACCCACGCGACCCACCGCCACTAACCGCACGCCAATCGTCTCGCCCGTTTTAATTTTTAATCAATTCCATGCAGAGCGCGCGCGACTTGGTGGAGCGTTTTCTGACCCTGGACCCGTCAAAGAGGTTGACCGCGAAGGACGCCCTGGACAGCGACTACTTCTGGGAAGAGCCCCTACCGTGTAAACCAGGTGACCTGCCCAAATACGAACCGTCGCACGAGTTCCAAACCAGGAAGCGAAGGCAGGAGGGGAAGTTGCAGGATGACGCGAAGCGGCGCGCGCTGGTGGGACCCGCGCCTGCCGCGCCGGTCGCCGCATACGCCGCGTTTACCGGAAGCGGGTACCGAGGCTCGACTGCCCTGAGCGGCTGGGCCGCGCCCTCGCAAGGGGGGATGACCGCGAAGTGGGCGCAGGCTAAAAAAGAAGGGGAATAGACGGTGTGGGTAGGGTAGGGATAGTACTAGGTGAATCGGGACTCATAATTTTAGTACCGTCCCGATTTTCCCGTTCAAACACGATGCCGCGCCCTCGATTCCCACGAACACGACTTTTTTACCCACAACCGGGCCTTCCTTCCACAACGGTAAGGTGAATAACTCGCGTATGGCAAACGAGGCCTTGCTTTCGAGGCATTGGGTGTGCACGGCGTGCAGCGCCGATCCTGTTCCCGCGTCCCGGGTCGGGTCCGCGCCGAGCTCCATGAGAAGCGTGGCGCAAACGACGTTGCCGGTCCAACAAGCGCCGACAAGCGCGGGTTTTCTCCGATCCTATTTCCCAGGTTAGGGTCCGCTCGTGTCCGTCCGTTAGCTTTGTGTGTTCCTAGTTCCACGGCTACTTTCAACGCCGCGAATAACGTCGCACGTGTTGCGGAGCGCCTTCTATTGGCGATGGGACGGTCTCTCTCTGCTTAACATGATGCTTTCTTTACGTTCTCGTCCTCGTTCACGAGCGTGGGCCACAAATATTCCCAAGGAATTTTCCCTTCAGACGACGCCATTGATGACAAAGCGCGGTTCCAAAACGCGCGCGGCCTATTTCTTAAAGTATGCCGCGTGGTGATAAACTGCGCGCAACACTCAAACGTGACGCGAACCGGAGGGCGCGTGCCAAACCAGCGGGTCCAATTTCCGTATATAACATCTCTCATTTCTTCAGAAGCGAATAGCCCCACGAGGTTGTTTCGAGAAAGGCACCGGCGCTGGTACGGGTTGTTCAAGTTAACATACCCATTCGACGCGCTCGCGTTGTGAACGCCTGTTGTGATGATGTCGCACAACTCCCCGCTGTGCCACGACGAGACGTGTGCATGTACGAACGCAACTTTCGCGGCTTAATTATCGTACTCGTGCGCGAGGTGCCACAAAAAACCGGTGGCTTCCGTTCCGGTCCACGAGTTATTCACGCGCGCGCCAAACTTTTGAAACCGGGTCTTCGTGTTCATCCAATCCTCAAGTTCGTGTTTCTCGCGAGTTCTGTTTTCCAAATCGTGAGATCGGCGGGTACCCTTCGCCATGGAAGAGTACACAAAAACCCTGCATGAAGTGGCGTCGCAACAGCTCTCCAGGTGGCTTAAAATCTGTCCAGGGTTTTCGTCGTAAGCGGAGAGGATGATATCCAGTTCGAATTGGTTGGCGACGTTCTTTGGAGTTATACCTAACAGGTCTGTTTCGTTCGTAAATCCTTCCTTCGTGACGTTCGTGAGGTTCGCAAAGGCAAGTCTTTCACTTTTATCAGAAAAGCACACACCCTAAAAGGTATACGTCAAGAAAAGCAGATTTACAAAGACGAGGAAAACGTTGAAATGGAAGAACGTGTTTTGCGACACGAGCGTTCGGATCGAAGACACGAACAGAGTCGTGGTTTTCTGAACTCGCTCCAAACTTCGAGATCTGGAAAACGCCTCATCTTCATGGAGGTTGGGCTCGCGGTGAGGGCCAACAATAAAGCCGGGAGCCTGGGGGTGCTGCTCTGGGCGATTGCGGACCATCGCGAAAGGGTCACGGCGTGTGTCGCGCAGATACGTGTGTGCGCAGAAGCGTGTGTCGCTGGAAGGGAAACGAAAGTCGGATTTCTATTTGCGTCGTCCGAGAAAAAGCGTTTCGGAAATTCTCTCGCTCGGATTTCTCAAGTTTTTCGGGCGTTTTGGTAAAAACGGGCGGGCGGGGGCGGGCGGGCGTCGTTTCGGTAGTCCAGGGGCGTCACATCTCGTGACACAGTCACTCGAACGCCCCCCGTCAACTCCCTTAACACCTCTTTTCGACATGGTCAAAGTTTCTTGCACGTACTGCGGTGCCTGAGGTACGTCCGCGCCCGCGTCGCCGCGCGCGCACAAAAAGTCTCGCGGAAGGCGGATGTTCGATCTCGATCGTAGCGCGACGATCTTTCATGGACTAGCGTTATTTCTCGACCTTCTCGTCATCTCGCCACCCTCTCGCGTTCTGCCTTGCGTGCATGCCCGTCCCTCTAACCCTCGTACCCTAAACCCTGACCCTACGTTCCGTCTCGCCAGGCCCCGTTTACGCCCCCAAGTGGACGGCGGTGGAGAACGCCATCAAGGCGAAGTTCCCTTCCACGGAAACGTCGTCCACACCGACGCCTGAAAAAACCGGCGCGTTCGAAGTGAACATCGGCGGCACCGTCGTGCACTCCAAGCTCAACGGCGACGGGTGGGTCGAGGGAGAGGGGATGGAGAAGATCCTCGCCGCAATCGCGGCTGCGGAGTAATATCGTGACTACCGCGCATAGAACGAGCGGGCGTGCCGCGGAGGATGCCCTGCACACCGGCTAAATATTTCGCGCGCCGACCATGACGCGCGTCGCTCAAAGGGTATCCACCCGCGTGACGATGCTGAAACCAAGGGTCAACACGTCTAGTCACCGGCTCCACCCGGTCACCAGGCTCGACCCACGGCGCGTGAACAGCCGGGCTCGCGGGGACGACCACGGACGCATCATGTCCGCTCGCTCAAGTTTGTTTGTTTGTAAAAACAAAATCGTTCTTTTTACAAAACGCATTCTACCAGCGTGTCTCTTCCGTCGTTTACGGTCTCTATTTCTTGCTTCGAAGAGCCGTGACTTTTTGGTGTGTTTCCGCGCGTCAGATCCCCGCGAGAGTTTCGGACCGCGCGCCACGCACGGTACGAACGAACAAGTGCTTGAGAAGCGCGCGACGCATCGCACGCTTTTGCGAAAAACCCCGAAGCAGTCGCGCGTCAAAAATACTGCCGAAAAGAAACTTTTTACCCTTCGTTTTTCCCAGCCAGATCCCGAGGCGCAACGGGGGCTCAACCGTGTCCGTGTGTTCTCGGAGACATCGTGACCCATGGACATCGCGTCAGTGTACCTTCAAGTCATCCGAAACGTCGTGGATGGGGTCAGGGTATGTCCCTTCGTGTCTGTTCGCGCGCGCACCCGCTCCTTTCGTCGCACCCCTGGCTGACCAGAACGTCGACGCACCTCCCACAGGCGGACTTCAGCACCGAGCAGCTTGACGAGAAAGCGTTGAGAACGCTCGCGACGGTACGTCGCAGTGTTCATGTGAGGATGGATTGCCATACCACCCACCGCGTCTGACCCTTTGTTTCGTCTCTCCACGCGCAGCTCTGGGAGCACAAGCTGCTCAACAGCGGGGCTTTGAATTCCAACTTCGTGGACGTGATCAAGACGGAGAACGCGGGGGCGGGACTGTTGGACGAAGGGGACGTGGTAACAAACGAGTGCACCGAAAAAGGAGTGAAGCGCAAGGCTGGGGAGATGGAAGGGGACACGCAAAAAACAGAAGACGTACCTAAAGTTGACCACACAACCGGGTCCGCGGCTGGCGAGCTGGCGAGAAAAGCAACTGAAAAGCAGACTGAAAAAGAAAAAGGTGAGACCCTGAGTTCCGATTCAGACGACGAAGCGCGCGGCGCGCCTGGAACGGACACGCAAAGCGGAAACCTAGTCCTCGCGCAGTTCGACAAAGTGTCGCACACGAAGAACAAGTGGAAGTGTAGTTTGAAGGGAGGCGTGATGACGCTGAACAACAAAGACGTGCTTTTCGGCAAGGCGAACGGCGAGTTTACGTGGTAGGGTTCTTTTTTACTTTTTAGATTTAGTGCGTGATTTCTCATTTGCGACCTCAATATAGACTACCTCAATCTCTTTTCGCGCTGACGATTCCGGTGCTCGGCATGAAGTACGTGAACATCAGCCCGCCCATTGTTAAAACGGCCTCCACCACCGGGGTTCCCCAACCGTAAATCGGCCAAAGCAAAACCCCGAACCCGACGAACGACGCGATCCCGAACAGCGACGACACGGGTAACGTCCACGCCGCGTTTACCTCCCACGTCGACCCGCGGATGTGGAAGTTGTGATACACGACCAAATACGCCAAAACAAGCAGGTTGACGCTCAACGAACCCACCGCGACGATGAACCAACCCCTGATCCGAGTTTGAAAGGAAAGAAATGGCCAGCGTGTCAGTGAAACGTAAACGTGCGGCGTGGGACCCTTTATTGAAATTGAAATTGAACGGTGCCTCGATTCGTAATCAATCGTCGCCAAAAGCCGTACCTCATGTCGTTCGCGTGTTTCAGCATGATCGTCCCCAAGTTAGTGCTGCCGTCCCCGAACCACACCAGAAACACAGATACCAACACCCACAAAAATCGCTCAACCTTCTCGCGTACCAGCTTACGGACTTTCGCGCGTTCCTGCTGGGCCACGATATCCACGTGCCGCACTCCGTGCGCGGCGATCTCGTCGTCCGCGACGAGCTGTTCGTACTTCGGCATTTTCGGTGATGTGGCGTGGGTGAGAGAAACAAACGGAGAAGGACACGCGCGTCGACAAGCACACGGGGAGCTTGTTTATATAGAAAGGGGCGGTGCGTGTGCGTCCTGTTGTGAACTGCCTGCGGGGGTCGAAATCCGTTGTTGCCTGATGAATCGGAAAATTTTGCCACGACTGAGAGCACGAAAACTGAGCGACACGGGGCGTCGCGACAGCGCTGTTATCCGTTAAAGCACAGCAAGCAACCATGGGTCAATCTTCACGCATCGTTTCTTATTTATCACTACACCCACCGATCTCTGGTCTAATCGCGCTCGCAAACTACCGTGTCTCGTGACGAAAAGTAGCGCGCGTTGGCAGCGCGTTTTCACTATCTACAGAGCTCCCGGTGGTGTTGAGCTACCGCGCTTGCCTAGCTAGCTATCGCGTATGCCTATCCGTGCCCTCCACGGGTCCGGGACTACACACCCACACAAACACTAGTTCTGGGACATTGGGAAATCGAGCTCCATCGGGCGCTCCCACTGGCTCACCCCGCTGCGGGCGTTGTAGTAGTACACATACCCTTCGGGAGCGGTGTGTTCCGTCCAGCCGGCGGATTTGTCGAGCGCGCCGCCGTCGCCGCCGCCCGGGCCGCCGCCCACGGCGCCGCCCCGCATCATCTCCCCGCCGTAGCTACCGCCGCCCGGGCCTCCCGGGCCGCGCTGGCCGCCTCCAGGCCCGCCTCCGCCCGGGCCGCCGTAGCCGCCGCCGCCGTTGCCGCCGCCGTTGCCCCAGGGGTTCCCGCCGCCGTCCGGAAACCCGCCCTGCGGCGCGTACCCGCCTTGGCCCGCGTACCCGGGGTACCCGCCTTGTCCGCCTCCAGGGCCTTGCCCGTGCCTGGGCTGGCCGTACCCGTACCCCTGGCTCGACCGTGGAGGCCCCCTTTGCGGAGGAGGGGCTTGTCCTCGTGGGACCGCGCTTTTCACCTCAACCCGCTTGCCGAGCATGTCGTGGTACCTGTTCTGCAACACGATACCGGCGCTGTCTTCGCGTTGAAACGTGATGAAACCGAACCCGCGCGACTGGTGGTTGTGAGGATCGCGCATCACGAGCACCTCCACCACCGGGCCGAACTGGTTGAAGAAGTTGCGCACGGCGCCTAGTGTTTTGGGAAGTGGGGTTGGGATGGGAACGGTTAGGGTTTTTGGACGGTGGAAACCACGGCAAGGGGGTCGCGTGTCGCTAGCTTGTGTGTTGTACGGCACCAACACCATTCGCGGAAGCGCCAAAACAAAACGCGATCGCGCGCGTTTTTCGATTACACAGATCTCCGGAAACCGTCTGAGGCGACCACCTACCTTCGTCCACGCTTCGGTCGAGCCCTCCAACGAAGACCTTGGAACCCGCGGTGCCCATGCCTGGGTCTAGCAAATTCGGATCCTGGATATCCATGCTGGCGGTCTCAACGCGACGGAGAGCAGAGGCGCGCTAAAATCTGTGACCCGATGGAATTGAGTGTTTGGGCTTTGGCGATTTTATTGGCTTCCAAAGAAAGCAGGAAAGAGCAAGTGTGGACAGGAAAATTTAAAAAACGAATCGGTAGAATTCGGACCGCGCGAGTCAAGACCCTGGTGGACAGGCTTTTACTAGTCTTGTGCCCCCACGCGAGATCCAGTCGAGATTGAGTGTAAAAAGGGCTTGGCGACAGTGGTGACTTGTAAATAACAGATCGGGAGTCACTTAAAAACGAAGCGCTTCCGCGCCGTTGGTTGTATTAAACGTTTGGCCCCTCAATTGTACTCAAAGGCTCACGGTCCACACCGATTGACTTCCGGTATCACCACACTCTTGATCATCACTTCTTTTTCTTCCCCTCCTTCTTCGCCGCGGCGCTCGCGATTTTCGCCGTCTCCGCGCCGGCGTCTTTGTCGCCGCCCCCAAAAGCTTTCGCCATTTCGCCAAACGGGTTTGTCTTTTCCTCCGGCTTCCACGGCCTTGCGAGTTTGCCGACGGGTTTCTTTCCCAGCAGGTGCACCTGCACGACAGGCATGTCGAACAGGTTCATGGGAAGCATCACGGTTTGTAGTAAAAGAGGCGGGTTCACTTTCATGTACACGTGCATCGCGACGACTATTCCAAACCCGAAAACCTGGTTGGTGAAAGCCTTTTGCACCTCCCGTAGGTCGTGTTCGAAAAGAGTCAGGGACTCGACCTTCTCCTTCCCGCCGTCCATCGGGTCCTTCGACGTGACTTGTACTTTGTCCTCCGTCAGCTTCTTCTTCCGGCGGTGCACGAGCAAATACATCAAAGCGCACGCGCTGATACAAAGCGCCATCGCGCACGCGAACCCCGCGCGCACCTTGAAAAGGATCGCGGGATCTGAATAATCGATGCCCATCTTCTTGCTTCCCAGCAGAAGCAACGGCGCGATGAACATCTTGAGCTTCAGCTTCGGGGCTTCCGGCGCGGACGCGGGCGCCGCCGTTTTCTTCGTCTTCGCTTCCGTGTCAGCCATGGTGGAGCGCGCGAGAAAGTAAAGGGGCTTGAGATTCGAAGGCGCCAAAAGGCGTCCAAGGGGAACCGCCAAAAGTCGCCGGCCAAAACGAGCTTCATCCCTTTTCTTTTTTCCCATGTTTTTCTAAAGCCAAAAGCTCGCGTTCGGCATCGCGCCCGCCCTCTATCTCCGTGCGCGTAGCAGCATGGTTAGCCTCAAGCTCCAGAAGCGGCTCGCCGCCAGCGTGCTCAACTGCGGGCAGCGCAAGGTTTGGTGTGATCCCAATGAGGTAAGTCGACGCGCCACTCTTCCGTCGGGCGATTGCGTCGGCGTCGGGATGCGGGATACGACCGCGTTTAGCTAGGGTTTTCGTGCCGTAGATTTTGGCCTCGCGTGGAACACGGAACCCGCGGCGGTGTCGTCGCGACGACCATGTAGGCCGCGCGTTTGACGCGTCAACTTCACCGCGAAGGGCGCAGGCGTACAGCGCGCGCGTTGGTGGACGGCGACGCCGCGCTCGACGATGCACGCGTGGCCTGTCCAGCGGCAAGCGACTTTGCGTGTTTCCCACACGCGTCATCTCATCCATCACTTCGCGAACGGAGTGACTCACCTCTCTCCCCACCCCACCCCCCCAACCCGTTGAAAAACCCACAGATCAGCGAGATCAGCATGGCTAACTCTCGCCAGAACATCCGCAAGCTCGTGAAGGACGGTTTCGTGATCCGCAAGCCCACGAAGATCCACTCGCGCGCGCGCACCCTTCGCGGGCTCGCCGCGAAGCAAAAGGGTCGCCACTCCGGCTACGGTAAGCGCAGGGGTACGCGCGAAGCGCGCCTTCCCACGAAGGTCCTCTGGCTCCGCCGCCACCGCGTGCTTCGTCGTTTGTTGAAGAAGTACCGCGAGGCGAAGAAGATTGACAAGCACATGTACCACGAGATGTACTTGAAGTGCAAGGGTAACGTGTTCAAGAACAAGCGCGTGCTGATGGAGGCGATCCACAGGACCAAGGCTGAGAAGTCGCGTGAGAAGTCCATCGCGGACCAGTTCGAGGCGCGCCGCACCACGAACAAGGCGACCCGCGAGCGCAAGATTGCGCGCCGCGAAGAGCGCATTGCCGGGGGTGCTGCCATGGACGCGAAGCCCACCAAGTAAACGAGTTGGGCTGGGGTTTTTCGTGTTTTAATGAGCACGACGACTAAAGTAACTACTGGTACATTACACTTCTATCTCGTAACCATTTAAGCCATCATCGCCTTGAACTCCGGGTAGTCAACCTGCCCACTCCCGTCAGCGTCGGTTTCGCGAATCAGCTTGTCGATGTCGATGGTGAGCCCGAAATCCTGCGGTAACGAGAAAAGGAGCGAAACGTTAGGAGCTGTTTTGGGAATCAGAGATTTCCACATCGGCGCGCCACAAAGACGACTTTGAAATAATAAGCAGCCCCTTACCTTGACCACGGCTCTGAGTTTTTCCGTCGAGATTTCCCCTGTTTTGTCTGCGTTCCCGCCAAGCGCCACGAACGCCTCGATCGTATCCGTTTCGTCGCTCACCTTCGCGTTTGATGCTTGTTGAATCTCAATGACTTTCATAAACTCGGCGAATTCGATCTCGCCGCTGTTGTCGTCGTCCACCTGGGAAATCATCTGGAAGATCTCCTCCTCGGTTGGGTTCTGACCCATCGCGTTTAGAGTAGCTTTGAGTTCGGATGCGTCGATCTGAGGTGCGAGGTGTGACGACGGGGGGTAGGGGGTCAGGCAAACGCAGACGAGAGACGGGTGGTCCCGCTTTGTTCCAAAAAGAGCACCGCACCGCGGGTGTGGTCGTCGTCCGGGGACGAACACGTGAAACACGCACCGTTCCGCTTCCATCTTTGTCGAACTTGTTAAACGCCTCTCTGCACGCTGTGATGTCCTCTTGTGACAGCGTCATCTTCGCCGGGAGGTACGAGACGCACCGAGGTCTGATTCGGAAGGAAGGAAGCAACGTCCCTTTCGTACATCGTTTCTCTCGTTCAAGATACGCTTCGTATCGTATTTTTTATCGTCAGATTGGTTCCGCCTGCGTCGTCCTTCCTCTCGCGTCGTTGTGCACGGGCACTTCAATCGGGAAAGATGGGCCCTTGTCTCTCCACCCCTAAACATGCATCGCTTACTCTCGACAGCATGCGAGACCGTGACGTGCGTGCGCCTGCCCGCAACCCGCTGGCGCACGTGTTTTTTCACAACTCGGATTGCACCCTGATTGACCTGACCGCCTCCGGAACTCACACTGACGCCAGCCTTGCCCAATCCTTCGCCACGCTCGAAAACAGACGGACGATTACTTCCAAACCGTGTCTCGCGTGTTCCACCCCAAGCTCGACGTAGCCGCCGTGGTGTTCCGGGGTTATTTCGACGTTACGACCCGCGTGATTACCAAGCCAAGCCTTGAGAAGTTCTTCAAGGAATCCCAAAAGGAACCGTCGCCCGATTCGCGGCTTGACGATACCTACGACGTAGACGCCGCGTTCGATACGTTCATCATGAGTGATGGTAATTTCCTGGTGGGCAAAAGCACGGTGGATGAGCAAAAAATGCACGAACCCATGTCGCACTACTTCATCAACTCCTCGCACAACACGTACTTGACCGGCGACCAGCTGCTGAGCGACTCGAGCACGGACGCTATTAAACGCGCGCTGCTTCACGGGTGCCGCGTGATCGAACTGGACTGCTACGACGGCGGGAAGGCCGGTCCTATTATCAAGCACGGTGGGACGCGCACTAAGGCTATTCTGTTCAAAGACGCGATTTGCGCGATTGAACAAGACGCGCACACCGTTTCGGAGTTCCCCGTGATCGTCACACTGGAAAACCACTGCTCCGTGGCGAAGCGCGCGGAGATGGCGACCATTCTCAAGCAGGCGCTCGGAGGGAAACTTTTCACTCCCCCTACTGGAAACATGGAAACCTGGCCCTCACCAGCATCTTTAAAAAACAAAGTCGTCATCAGGGACAAGCTGAAGCACAAGCAGGACAAGAAAGTCAAGGTTTTGGGGAGCGGTAAGAACGTCGAGGCGCCGGCGAGCGAAGACGTTGCTGAAGAAAATGAAAAAAGCGACGACGACGAGATGGACGACGACGGCGTGGACGAGCCTGAGTCACTCGAGTTAATTGACGCCTCTGCTCCCCTCGCGCACCTCGTGACCGTGGAGAACGCCAAGTTCAAGACCTTTGCAGACGCGATGACCCCGGGTGGCAAGTGCTTTTCGTGTTCCTGGGGCGAAGCCAAGCTCCTGAGCAGGGTGGCGAAAACGGAAAAGCAGACCATGACGAAATTCACGGAGAAACACCTGCTGCGGTGTTACCCCGCCGGGCACCGGTTCCTTAGGTACGTATTGTGTTTCCCAAATCCGCCTGCCTGTTTGCCAACACAAGACTGACACTTTCTTTTATTTATCGTAAGTGACAACTACGACCCGTCTCCGGCGTGGCAAGCGGGCGCGCAGATGGTTGCCTTGAACTTCCAGGCGAACGACAAACCCATGTGGGTAAACCGCGGGAAGTTCACCGCGAACGGCGACGCGGGGTACATTTTGAAACCCAAGTGGTTGCTGGACCCGGCGGTCGGCGAACCGCAAAGGCCGAGTAAAACGTTCGCGGTGACCGTTTTGGCCGGCGCTGGATGGGAGAACTTCAAATTCGCGGAACTCGTTGGGGCGCCTGACACGTACGTCAAAATAAGTGTCACCGGGAACGTCGTAGACGGCAAGACCCAACAGACGAACGTGTTCTGCGATCAAAGGAGTGGGCCGCACTGCCAACCTTTTTTCGACCAAACTTTGTTCAAGTTTGAAACGAAACAAACCGAGCTCGCCGTGCTGCTGTTCACCGTGTTCGACAAGGACACGGTTTCGCAGGATGACTTCCTGGCGCAGTACAGCTGCCCCGTATCGATGCTGCGCCATGGAACCAGGGTGCTGCCTCTGTACGACGAGTCGGGGCTGTACATCGGGAACGGCAAGTACGGGAAGGCGTGCTTGCTCGTGAAAATCGAGTAGAGATTTGGAGATCACAGGAGAAAAATGTTTACACAACACTGCTATTACGACTGCCATTGAAAGCTTCTTCTGTTTCGAGTGCTGGTAGGACACACGAGAGCTGGGAACATTTGGAAGATGAGAAAAACAGAAAGAAACCCCTTTTTTGACGACATCTTTTTCTTTTTGGAAAAACGCTCGTTTTGGCCTCCACGGCACCCCTTACCTGCCGAGAAAAACATGACAGACGAGTTACTACCGCTAACGGAAGTGGCGCGAGTTACCCATCGTTTTTTCAGTTATGCCTTCGAAGGTATAATATGCGAATAGCCCGGGGTAACGGGACTCGAGCCCCCGGGCCGAAAATGAGCGGCACCCGCTGGCACGCGCGTGTCTCCCCCTGTCGCTCACTAACAACCGAAAAAAGCAAAAAACATATTGGTGGAACAGAGTCCCATCGCCCTAGCGAGCACAGCGCCATACACGACGGATTCTCGACATACACGGGTACCTTTTTTTGACGGCATCGCTCTCATACATTAATGCATTAATAATATACAACTGCTACTGCTAATTCTTCTCATAAAACCCACCTGTAGCGCCAGCATGCCTTCACATGTCACCCTCATCATCTCTGACAACAGATTTCAGGATGTCAAATTCCTCAACGCACCGGTGCTACTTCATATGCATGACATCCGCCCGAAATTGGATTGAACATGGTCCTCTTAGGCGCGCAGGTGCTTCGTGATAGAGTTGTCTATCGTTGTCCCAGCGGGGTCATCCACTTTCATCGACGTCCTGGACCTCTGCGCGGCCTTATGTGTGGACCTGCCCAAATCCGTACCGGAGGTACGAAATAAAGTTGGCCTCAGTGATTGAAAACGCGTCAAGTCACTTCGGTGACGTCGCCGGTTTGGTTTGTCGAAACATCGATGGTTGTTAAACGCGTTCCCGGTGGTCCACGCGGTGCGGACTGGAGTGTCCGAAACCCAACGAAGTCACGGCCACGCATCCGCGAAAACCGCGCGGTCGTGGTGCACGCGTGTAACCTGCGGGACACGCCGGTCGTCGCGCGTGAACAAAGCATCTAATCACCGAAACGAAGCGTCGCACCTTCCACGAAAGTTTCTATCGTGAATCGCACTTTTTGAGTCGTCGCACATGTAGTGCTACAACAGGAACAGCACCAATAAACCCGCTACGGTGAAACAGTACGCCCCCATCTCAACCGCCCGCATCAACAGCATACCAAAGCCCACGGCACCTTTTACCGAGAAAAACATGACAGACGAGTACGACCGCTTTTGCGTGCGGAAGTGAGCGCGTTACCCATCGTTTTTTCCAGAACACGAAATCTCGAGGACGTCGAAAATGACGCGAAACCTGTGACGCGGATGAAAAAGAAAGCTTTCGCGCGAAAACGATGGAGACTCGCGCCACTTCCGAACGCAACATCGGTGGTACCTCGTCCGTCATGTTTTTCTCGGTAAAGAGTGCCGCGTGCGTCGTGCCGCTGGTGATGAGGGTTATCGAGGTGGGCTCGTGGTGTTTCACTTTTGCGACTGTGTTGTTGCTGGTGCTGTTATAGCCCTTCATGTGGAACGGGCGAAAAGTATATGAAGCTTATCTTCGGCCGAAGGTAGAACTTTCTTGGACGGATGACAAGACGGTGTGATGATGCTTCGTTTCGGTAGAGCCTTGTTCACGCGCGACGACCGGTGCGTACCGCAGTTCGCACGCGTGCAACACGACCGCGTGGTCCTCTCGGATGTTTGGCTGTGATTTCGTTGTGTTTCCAACACTCGCGTCCGGACCGCGCGGACCACCATACCGATGTTAACTTTGTTTCGTGTTTCGAAGTGACGCGGACGTTTTCAAGATTCGAAGCAGATTGGAAATTTTAAATTGGAAACACGCGCGTACCTCCTTCTTAAAAGTCGTGTTCATTTGGAAACCACGCACGACGACCCTGTTTTCTCTTGGAAACACGCGAACTCCCACGGGAACACGACGTGCGCAAGGCAAGCGCGACGCCCACGATAGGACATGAGAAAGAGAGGTAGAGAGACACGCGAGAGAGACTGTTTTGATTCTCAAGAATCTCAAGAAGCGCTTCGCGTCGGTATCTTCTTTGTTCTCTCATTTTTGAACGCTTTTCGCTCAGTCTGATTCTGACAATACACAACACTGCTATTACGACTACACTTACGAACACACCCGCGGCGTTCCTCCAGGACAAAACATCACTCGAAATATCTACACGCCACGTCTAGGAACTCGTTCGGTGAGAGTTCGCCGTCGTTGTCGACGTCGAAGATGAAAAAAATAACCTCCACCTGCGTTTCCGAAAGCGCGGCGCCGCACTCCTTTGCGATTTGCAAAAACCGCGCTTTGTCCAGGCGCCCGCCTTTCGCGGCGCACTTTTTAATTTTCTCCGTGAAGTTCCCGGCGTTGTCGTGTTTGAGTAGCTTGCAGAACGCCATGTACTCGTGTTTGGTGATGCGCGGGGAGAACGTTTTCGTCGAACGGTCGTGTTCCATCTTGGAAACAAGCGAGCTCCTGTCGATGAAGTGCTGTAACCGGCCAACCTTGGCGCCCGCCACTATTGAGTGCGCGAAATCCGTGGACGATATGGAACCCACGTTGGTGTAGTCGTAGTGCGTGAACTCCAGCGAGTGCATCTCGGTTCTTAGCTCGCCGAGGAAGTGCTTGAATTTTTTTAAGGTCAACCTGTCGGGTTTCTTTTTGCGTGTTTTTTTGGAACCACCCGCGTCACCGAACAAATGTTGCACCAGCCCGGCGTTCGCGATGTCGTCCACGTTTGTCGTTTTCAACCCGGTTCGGTATCCGCTCGCCTTCCCCGCTCGGGACGTGCTTAGTCTCATTTGTCGCATCATGTCCAGGAACTCTGTGCGGGACAAGCACCCGCTGTTATCGACGTCGAATTTGGTGAACGTTTTCACGATTTCGTCGTCCCCGAGGGACAAAAGGGTGATGAAAAAAACGTACTCGGGAAACGAAATCAACCAGTCGCCGTCGGTGTCGAACAGGGTGAAGAAATTCGAAACAGCGGCGGCGTGCGCGGAGGTGCCGGAGTTCTCGGTGTCGGAATTCTCGCCCCCTAAACTCCCGCTCCTGATGTTCACAGAGTTCGTTGGCTGGAAAACGGGCACCGCGGCGCGCATTAAATCCAGGCTGGTCATGAACGTCCCGCCGTCCGCCTTGACGCTTGAAAAGTACTCAAACACTTTTTCGGGAGGCGCGTGCTCACGAAGACGCTTCTCGTACACGAAAAACACGTTTCTCCTGTACTCCGGGCTTAAAAGGGACCACCCGCCTTTGTCGGTGGTTTCGAATATGTTGGCGATGGCTATTTGGGGGTTGCCTTCCGTGAATCGGGCCACGGCGACGGGACGCACGGCGCTTCCCTGCGTCTGCGTCGGGGACGCCATTTCGGGGGCGAACAACACCCCCAGCCCGACGAACCCACCTCCAACGACAAGCCATCGCAAAGGATCGGTACTATCCAAGAAAGGCACCGCAGGGCGAGCATGCGTTGACACGCCGCGCCGCGG
>Ga0209302_10000467_pt1 | contig 24043 bp, 22 predicted proteins | sample ArcOceMetagenome_2_FD_187445 | JGI IMG/M metagenome (GOLD analysis project Ga0209302, IMG submission 187445) | Marine eukaryotic phytoplankton communities from Arctic Ocean - Arctic Ocean ARC135M Metagenome (SPAdes) (version 2) | ecosystem: Environmental > Aquatic > Marine > Oceanic | place... | reverse complement strand
TTTTGGGTTGTCATTCTTTTCGTGTATATTAGTAGTATAGGTTGAAGGTCAGTCCTTCCCTAAGGGCGTAGCTTTTTTTCGGAGCTGGAAGAGTAGACTACAACTCGACCGGCCCCCTCGGCGCGTTTAGTCTTATACAAGAGTTTAATCCATTATCATGTCTCTTTTTGGATATAAGTGCTAATGTCTGATTGCATTTAGAACATGTATACGTTGGCTTAGGTCCTGATCGGTCTATCTTTAATGCTGATATTCTTCGCTTCTCATTTACTGAATCAAGTTGAGGTATACCTTTGTTGTATGGCACTAACTCTCCGCTGAGGTATCTAGGATCCTCTCTGTCTACCTTTAATCTATTACCATCTTTGTCTCTTACTATAATCTTATTGGTGTTACCGTGACGTTCCCATCCTCCTTCGCCTCCAAGTCTGATGTTATATGACACACGATCATTGACCACCTCATCAGTAACTAATTCGGCTTCTTTGGTATATGCTTCCTCTGGTGTGTTATATGTATGTAGTGTTTCTCGCGAGAAGTTGGATTTACCATATTTCTCTATTGCGGCTAATATTAAATCACCTGATCCATAATATGTTTCTGGTCTATAACTTAATTTGTGTACTCCAATATACCATCTACCATTGATGAGGTTTGTTGTTTTGTATACTATATGTTTCATACCTTATATATCTATGGAAGAGTAGACAAATGTTCGTAACTTTATTAAAATAGTTGAGGTATTGCTTTGGGTTGTCATATAATTGTCGTATATTAGTAGTATACTAATCGAGGCTATTGCCTCTCTAATTAAAAGTCAATTATGAAAGAATACAGTTACACTTCAAATCGCTATCCTAATGGATACGTACCTAAGATCGAGTATTACCAAGCTCAGCTATCAAACGCTGTTGAGGTTCTTAACATCGAGAAAATCAAGTTCTATACTACCAAGTTAGAATATTTCATTAACAAAGAGAAGGCTGCAAACGGTATGTCTGCTCTTTATAAAATCATAGCATAATGCCATATATCACTAAAGATCAAGTTAAAGCCAAGAGAGACGCCCTTAAGAAAGCGTTGCCTAACTACAAATTGTCTGTTACCACTGAACACTATAGTGGAATTAAAGTAGCCATCATGAGAGGTCCAAGTCAGTTACATGGATCCACATATGAACAGCTGAATCCTTATATAGACTATAGAGAGGATCGTTGGGAAGGAGATGAGAGAGTTTCTTATCCTGAGATTGCTGAACTAATGGATATTATTATGCCTATACTGAATGAAGGTAAAGGTGCATCTACTGAGGATGGTGATTATGGTATGATTCCAGATTATTATACTTGGGTTCATATTGGTAAATGGGACAAACCTTATGTCTGTACTCAAATTGCGGGTGTAGACTTTAGTGAATCCCTTACTCAATTGGATAATTTAACTATACTTGCATAATTGTTCGTAAGTTATTTTAAAATAAACGCTGAAAAGCTTTTTTATATCAATTAAATCGTGTATATTAGTAGTATACTAATGGAGGTTAATACCTCCCAATTAAAAGTCAAAAAATATGTCAGTAAACAAAATTTTAGTCCACACACAGTACGAAGAGAATTACGGATTCAGTGAAGGTAACTTTCATTGGAAGAAGAAAGGTGGTCATACATTTCAGATCGAGATGGATGCAGACCTTATGATGTACTCTGATGCTGCTGAGGTTTTCAGTAAGATGTTAGAGAAGCAGTGTAATGATCTTGAAAGATTTACTTATGTTGATCATGAGATTGTATTTCAAGCTGCTACAGTGTTAGGTACACAAGCTGACTATATAGCTACTAATCAGAAGCTGGATCCTGAAATGTCTAACGAATTAAGTTAGACGTTTCAGATACATAAAATGAAACAAAAACGCATTCACTCATATAATAATTAAATTCAGAACACTATGTCTATATTAACACTATCAAGCACGGAGATCGATAACCGTAAAGCAATGACTCGTAACTCACAGTCTATTCGTAAAACAGTTGCAGTACGCGACGTCAATCTTATTGATGACTCTACTATAGAGTATCAAGGTAAGCGCTTAGCTATTACCAAAGATGCATTCAAGTCCCTTATGAAATTAATAGGTATGTCTGCTACTTTTGCTAAAAAGTTTGAAGCTCTATTTAATGCAGAGACCAAAGCAAAATTCGTCAATCAGATGAAAAATGCAATGGCTGCTCAATTAAACGAGGTAACAATCATATTGTCTCCACATACTAAAAAGGTCGTAGGCTTCTCAAAGTCTGCAACCGATATTATATCTCATGATCGTTTCATCGGTCTATCTGAACAAATCATTGATCAGCATGGCTTTGAAGTTACTAATTGGGGTATAGATGCTGATAAAGGGTCAGTGATCATAAACGCTTTTAATCCAAAGGCACAGTTTGATCTTGCAAATTTAGGTTTATCTGATGAGGTTTTCACCGCAGGTGTTACTCTTAAGAACTCACCATTTGGAGGTATACAAGTTATGCCATATGTAAATCGTATGTGGTGTACTAATGGACTCTCTACTGGTTTGGCATCTGAATCTTATTCTTTGTCTAACCTCAACCCTGAGTCTATGGAGAACTTTCACCAACATATGAGTAATCTTCGTAAGAATGGATTTGTACCGCAAGATTTCGCTAACACTGTGAAATTAGCTACTGAAACTCCAGCTTCTCTTTGGGAAATGGAACGAGCATATAACACTATTAAGCCACAAACTGGCGCTAGTGCTGATTCTTGGATCCCTCTTAATGATAACAGGTCTGCATATACCAAAGCAGGTATGAATCCTGATGGTTTTACAGCAGCTCAAAAGAAAAATGCACGTACTGATCAATCAATTTGGTCTATTGTTAATGGTATGACACACGTCGCGACACATGCACCTGAAAACTTATCATTCAATATGACTGATAGAGAGAGTACAGACATGATGGTTAAAGCTGGTAATATATTTGGTAAGGAATTTGATTTAGGTAACACTATCAGATCACCATTTGCTAGCGGTGCCCATTTAGAAGCATCATTACAAAAAGGAGCATTATTAAACTAATCAAACCATAATCATACCTCAACCAAGAACACAGCGATCGAAACCAAGTACAATGCTGTTGAGGTTGAGGTGATTATTACAGTATTTGAGAAAGAAACCGGGAGTATGAACAGAGCAGCCGAAATTCTAGATGGCACAAGTCTCAGGTTCTAAGTCCCTTTCAAGAGCCACCTATCCAATTCAGGAAACAGTGGCTCTTTTTCCGTCCAATGGCTTCCTTTGGACCAATGGCTGCCAGCTTCATGAAAATAAATTGAAAATAAACGCATAAAAGCTTTTTTATGTCAATTATTTCGTGTATATTAGTAGTATACTAATGGAGGTTACTCCGTCACTTAAATTAAAACATCATGAAAATTACATTCGACCTTAAATTCTTAATCGCAGCCATCGCATCATTCGCAGTTAGTTATATGACTATCACAGGTGCCATTGATCAATACATCTCTTTTGCAGGTGAAGCCAATGCTTTTGGATTCTGTGCTATGGCATTCTTCTTAGGTCTTATGTGTCTTGTGAGTTCTATCTCAAGACCAACAACTACTAAAAGTTAATTTGTTCGTAACTTCCTAAGCAATTGCTTTGGGTTGTCAATAAATTCACGTATATTAGTAGTATAATTAAAAGTCAAAGTCTATGTCAAAAACACAATTTACATTTAAGCAGCAAAAAGGAGGAGCATACGAGTTGTACGCACCATCCACCAAAGAAACTATAATCGCAAACACTGACCACCCTAAATATGGTTGGTTAGAATCACAAGATCAAGGTAGAGTTATCAATGTCTATGACAATGGTAAGATGACCTCAGCACAAGATTATTACGGTCTGTATAAGGCAGCACCTACCAAAACCACTTCTAAATTAAAGATCAATCTAACTAAGTTGGATAATCTGAAATTCTCTGATGACCTGTTCATCCCTCTTAAAACCAATACACCAATTGACTCATTCCTAAGTAATGATGGAGGTTACATGCCTGGTTCTAATATCATGGCAGCAGGAGCACCTGGTGTTGGTAAAACTACAGTCCTTCTAGAGACTCTATACTCAGTTCAAAAATCAGATCCTAGTAAGAGAGTACTCTTTATCTCGGCTGAAATGAATCAGCTGGATATGGCGCGTTATCTAAAGCGTTTCCCACATTGGGGACAGCTACCAATCCTGTTCCTTTCTGACTATGTAGATGAGAATCCACAAGCAGTAATCGAGCAGACCCTAGCACAAGGTTGGGACTTAGTCTTGACTGACTCCTACACTGAGGTAAATGACACTATTAAAGAGGCTTGTAACATGACACGAGGTAAGACCGAAAAGTGGTTCTTAGACATGATGATCGCCAATAACCAAGGTAAAAACAAACGTAAGGTATACACTACCTTCATCACCATTCTACAGTTATCAAAAGGTGGTACATTCGTCGGCTCCAACAAACTAAAACACATGACAACTGCCATGTTAGAATTACAATGGAAAGGATCAGAAAACTCCGCTGAACGCTATATGGAATTTAGTAAGAACAGATTAGGAGGGGTAGGGAATAAGTTATTCTTTGACTTCACTAATGGAGTAAGCTTTGATACCTCTAGATATAAGAGAGATCTCCTGAACCAAGAGTTAATAGCTGAAGAGAAGACCAAACTAAAGGATGAAGATGATGCCTTTGACCGTCTATTTTCATCAGTACCTAACGAATCTGAGTCCCAGGACGCAGTGGATGTAGCAATTTAACTCCTCCCCGCCGGTCCACCGTAACTGGGTGCGTCTGGCGTATATAAAACATAATCTGGTCCGGCAGATGACATGATAATCCGAGACAACTTTTAATTATAGATTGGAATTTAGTATACTCCAACCCAACACCGGACCTGACTAGTCTGGTGTTCTGGGATATACCGGTGGTGTGTGGGGGCTGATTAGGGGTAAACCGGAGTTTGGGGTGTGTTGACGTTCGCGCCCACGTTTAACTCATCACCTGGTGCTCCTATAACTTTATGAACGATTCACTTGCGCAGTATATATCTAGTCCCCTGGGAGCTGACTGGCATCGAGTGCATCTTTAATATGTATGGTGAAGGTTTCTTACCGTTTCTTACCACTTCTTACCACCTTACCTCTACCTTGGCTGACTTGGAGTCTCTGAGTGGTGGAGGGCTGGTGTGGTGGTTACCAACCTTGCCTTGACTGGTATCTCTGTCTTATTACGTATCCTATATAAAGGATGGCTATGGGTACTATAGTGTATATCATGGATGGGTTATTTGTAGGGTTTGTTATTCTTGTATTCTACATAAATGTGTAGGCTTACCATTATTACTATCCCTATTAAGATGTTTATTAATGTCATTTGATTATTAGTTTGGTTGTGTGCGTGCGCTCGATTTGTGTGGCTTCTCTATATGCTTGCGTTTCCCATGGTCTCGTCATGTATGGCTGTTGCCAATCAATGGGTTTACCGTGCCATGACCATTGTTGAGTCTCTGGATTTAGGTACAGATAGTGTCTAACCATTTGTTTGACATGGATCAATTCATGGTGGGTGGTCTTCCAGTAGTCTCTAAAATAGAGTCTGTTTAATTGAATTAAGTAGGTATCATTTGTGATTTGATGTGTTGATCCCGCTATCTTAGACCACTCCGTATATTGATGGACCATGATCCTAATTGGTTGTTGTGGGATAGGTCTTTGAATACTATCCTGTATGTATTGAATATGTGTTGGATGGAATCTAAATGGTACTGGATTTGGTGTTGATTTTAGATCTGGTTTTTGAACTGGTAGACTCATCCCTATTACTACTAAACATATGCTTATTATCCCTCTCATTAAGTATATATTGAGATCTATTATTTAGGTCTTTTTCTGTTCTTGTTCCAAAATTCTGAGCGCCAATCCCACCATACACCATCATCCATTCTTTTAAGAATTCTATTCATAATGAGGTAACTTATAACCAGTATTGAAATTATTTTAATTGCTAACATTGTGTGCATAAAAAAAGACCGGTTTAATGGTCTTTTGTTTTATTTATTGTATATTATAATCTTCTGGATTTTCAGGTTTTGTCCACCTTCTAAGATCTCCAACCCAATCTTCTAATCTATATGGATGTTCCCATGTTGGAGGTCTTGGTATTTTAATCTTAGGCAATCTAACTCTATCACCTGGTCTTGCTTCTATCCACTTGGTCCTTTTCTTAAGTCTTTGTACCACTTTAAGTAATGTTGTCTTGTCATCTGAATATAGTGCCCATTCACAATTGATTGGTAACACCTTATGATTTGCACAGGAGTGCGCGATAGACTCAACTCGTGTAAAGATTCTTGTTTGTATTCCAGGTTCTACAACTGTAAGGGCTTCTCCGTTTTTGATTTGTCGTTCCCATATACCTAAAACTGTAGCATATGGTCCTTCACTAATTTGTCCAGGTCCATATGCATTAAAGAAATAAAATACATGAGATTTAAGTTCACTCCATTGCTGATGCTTCTTAATCAAATCTACATTTTGTTTCTTTAACCAACTATATGGTGATAAATCTGGGTCTTTTTGTCCAAGATATGAAGATGACGCAGAATAAATAAGAGTTGCTTTATTTTGTATAGCCAATCTTATAATTTGACTAGTTCCTTCTAGACATGATGATTGAACTTTGTCAATATCTTCATATGATTGGAAGACACGTGAATATTCTCCAAAATGGTATATGGTATCGAATGTAAATCTAGATAATTTATGTAATGCGTCCTGTGTTCTACCTTCTATATAGTGTACACCATCAATGTGTTTTGATTTGTTCCCAGTAGAATAGTCATCCAGTGATACTACTTTAGTATGTGGTGCGGTGTGTAGTATAGTTCTAATTAAATGTGTTCCTACAAATCCTGCGCCACCTGTTACTAATGTATACATATAAGGTTTTAATTTATTTTTAACCAATTATAATATTCTCTCCAATTTTGTTTTACAAGAGTAAATTTAGAAGGATCTTTGATGTATGTTAAATCAAAAACCTTCTCATCACTACCTATAAATCCCATTGAAATACAATCTTCTATAGTCTTATGTATCTCGTTTATATACCAATCTATCATAACAGATGGACAAATAAATGCAGTTCCTTGTATGTGTCTAAGTTGAGAAAAAGAATGCCATTCTGGATTAGTAATTTCAAACGGCACATTATGGCTAAATTTTATAACTTTATTAGATTCTAATTTATTAACATCAGGCCATATATTATTATCAATATCATGTCTTATTCCACCAGCATCTAACCATAATAAATGAGTTGCATGTGGACATAGGTTTAATGCTTCCTTTAAAAAGAATACTTTATTGAACATTACAATATTGTATAATGGATGATTCATCTCAGGTACATGATCCCAGTGTCTTCTATCTTTAAAGTTATCAGATTCCATTAATGTTGTTAGTGAATTGTTCCATATTTTATATGCTTCTAAATCCTCTATCTCATTTATAACATACTTGGTTAGTATATTATCTGGATCTATTTTAGATCTCATCAACCTGACTCTTTCTTCAAATTTAGGTTGTATAAAAATAACCATTTCGCAATTTAATGCTAGTGTATTTTCCATCCATGCTAAATATGTGTCGTATGACATTGAGAAATCCTTCCAATCAGAACGACCAATATCATAAAGTGCTGTAATTATAAGTGGTTTTTTCATATCCATGACCAATCTACTCTAATATTCTTGTGTAATATATGTATCTTATTTACATCAAAGTGATCTGACTTACTCTGATTATTAAAAATAGTGTCAAGCGTGAATCCATCTTTATTTAATTGAGTAGGTACAAATCCTTCAGAGTAACCATGAATATTATTAATTAACAAGTCGGTCAAGTGCTTTAAACTCTTATTAGAAAATCTTACTATTGGGAAGAATGATCCAAATAATTCATCAGTTCTATTAATAAAATCGCCATCTCCTGGAAATCTATCAAACCATGCAGTACCACTATGAGTATTACTATCAATTGTCGGTATATTGCCTTGGCTATCTATATTAGTATTCTTAAAAAGATAATAAGAAATAAAATCAGATGTATTATTTTCAAATGATTTAAAAAACTCAGACCAATTATCACAAATCACATCATCATCCATAAACCAATACCAATCCTCATTAGGATTTAACATATAATAATAAGCCATTCTAAGATGTGCATAAAACCAAATAATATTTCTATTTCCTTGTGAGTTCCAGAAATGTTTTTTACTAACATCACCTTTAAAATTAAAAACATCTCTTACTTTTTGCTCATCATACTCAATTCCAGTAGGATATCTATCAGATAAGAATTCAAATTCAAAATCTACGGAGTTCCAATAAGATTCATATGATTTATATGTATTATCACATGTGCATACAATAACTTTAGACATATTGTTTAATTATCTTTTCGTTCCATTCGTCGATTCTATTGTATTGGTGTGCAATTTTGTAGACAATACCGTTTGCATCTACTAGAACGTTTCCTTGTAATTTAGGTAAACAATATCTTTGTTCTATTACTTTTCCTAAACCCCATTCTATGTGTTGGAATGTAGGACCTGATAATGAACAATGTATTACCCATCCATCATTTGGTGTAAATATCTTACATCGATGTATATGATCTTTGTATATTAAAATATTAAGCGCAGCTTGATCTCTTATATCATGACCTCTGTCAGCTTCATCAACTAAAAGTTGTTGTAATCTTAATGTACTTACCAATATATTCTTTTTACCTCCCATCACTCCACTACATATCACTTCGTGTGGTCTCATATAATCTGCGTGTCCTGGAAATGCCTTTGACATAACATCCATGTTCCATGGTTCTTCATTATGATATATGCCTTCAGATCCTGCATAAAAATCAAAGTTATCTAAATCAAACAATTCAAAAGGATCACCTTGAAAACAAACATCAAATACATCAGTAACCATAAACAAATCATAATCACTTTGTTCTATCCAATCAGCAGTATGACGTAGTCTACTGTCATTAATAGTTAAATCTTGATCTGTTTTTACCTCAAAATACTTAATATTATTAGATTTTAATGACAATTTGTCATCTTCTGTCATGTCAGCTGCTATAAGTACCGCATCACCATCAGTGTGTTTCTCAAAACTATGTGCCCATACTTTAATCTTATCTATGTGCTGACTTACATTATTACTAACACCCGTTAAAGCTTTTCTCATTTTTATAATAGTCCTTCTATTTTTTCACACCATCCTTTAGATTCGCTATGTGGCCAAACAATCCATTTAAATGGTTTTGGACCTTGCATATCTACATTAATATGTATCCATTCGCCTTCACTTGTTAATTTATTAATAATTTCATCAGCTTGTAAATCTTTTCTATATACAGAAGTACCATCTTCCTGTTCCATGATCACTGCACAAAAGGTGTAATCATTTTCTTTAAAATTAGGTTTATGTACATCAATAATATGTTTAAATTTCTGATAAAAACTATTATCGTAATCTTCAACTTCTGGATTTGGAGATAATCTATTCTGCATTGTCCATTCTTGTACTGCACGGTCTTTTAATCTAATACCAGCATGCTTTTCCCAGTCTGCAATTGTTTTTACTCTACCCAAACCATATTTACCATAAGTATCTTCTTCTGAATCAAAAGATTCTCCATCAATACCCAATAATTTACGTGTTTTTTCATGAGTTCGTGTATTTCTCTTACCCCATTCAGAATCATCATCCCATTGTTTAATTCTACCCTTACGTGTATATTCATGCCAAGCAATGATTTTATGTGGATGAAATAGATCATAGCCATGTGTGAATGCTCTTACTGCAATTGTAATCTCTTCGCCATGAAAATAGAATTCAGGATCATGTTGAACCTCAACCGCAAATTTACCTAAAGTAAATGCAAAGTGTGCGGAATAGAATCTCGAAGGAACTGGTTCTGTTAAATTTTGATGACCAGGTATCGTCGCAGGTAAGAAGAATATTACACCTTCTGGTGTAAACCTATCAAAGTTCATTAACCAAGGTACCTCGGTCCTACCAATAGGATCTGTTTCAGGACTGTATGATGAAATATAACTGGTAAGTAATGGTTTACTATAACCTTTAGATTGTAAACCCTTTAACATTGTAATTAACTCAGAATCCCAGTTTTTAATAAAACGATGATGTGAATCTAATTGTAATGTATATGTTTCACCTTTATATAGTTGTTGAATACTATTTCTGGCCCAGCATGCACCAGTTGAGTCTTTGTAGTTGACATCTAATATTCTAAATCGTGGATCATCTTTGTATAAATCCATTGTATCCCATTCATCTTCTTCAGAATGTTGCCAACATATACCAAATATTAGACGATCTGGATATTCTGCCTTCTCAATACAATCTTTTAATGTGTTTAGTAATTCTGGATCTCTATAGCTAGCAATTTGAATAAAAATAGTATCTTCCATGTAATATAACGTGTTTAATTATTATATTATATATTACTATTTTGTTTACGCGGGTTATACGTTAAATATAACCCGCTTGTCTTTATTTATAACAAATTACCTGCTAAAAAATTCTCTATGTTCTTAATAAATAGCGTTGTGTGTACGAATTACAGTATCATCAGATGCCCTATGAAGCCTAATATAGAGTTCCATATCATAATCCAATTCATTCCCTAACGAATTGAGTGTGTAGTTTAGGTTAGTTGCTATACCTTTAGGATTTAATACAAAATTCCCACCATTTCTCCATCTAGCATCTTCTTGACTATTTGAAGCTCCATAGATTCCAGGGCCAGTAATTGTTACTGAACCTTCGAATGCATCTGAACTGTCAACCATCCAGCTAAAGTAATATTCACGAGTATCTCCGGCAGTACCGGTTACAGTCACAAGGTAGTTTGTATCTAAATCATCTCCTCCGTCCTCAAATGAGAGCTGCGGACTAGAGTAACCAGCGCCTCCTCCGCTATCAGTTGATGTTAGAGTTGGAGTTGGAGTTGGTGTCTTTGGTGGAAATGGTGTTCCAGTTGGATCATAAACCTCGAGGTAAAGTTCGCCGATAAGTTGATCAGTAGCCTGTGAATAGACCTCCATAGAACCACTAAAAGCTTTTGGGCCAGTATGTCTAATTATAAGTTCCGCTTCGTCGTTAGCGCCATCGTTATAGAAATCGTTATCTTCTATAAAGGGCTGGCCGTTAAATGTTATGTACCATGGTACAGTTACCTCCATGTAAGTATCTGACCATCCACCTATATTCATAGTTATTGTTTCATGTTCATCATTTGAGCTTGTATTTCTAAAGATAACTGTCGGCGTTGCAGTTGGTGGAACTGGTGTCGGTGTCGGTGGAATTCTCGTTGGTGTTGGTGTTGCAGTTGCAGTTGGACTAGGTGCTTCATATATACAATCTCTATCTCTTTCACATGTTCCTCCAGATGCTAATCTAGCAAATAAATCAGTGCTTAAAAATTCATTAGCTCCTAGTTCAAAGTTATATGCTTGTACTGCTTCATTTGAACAAACAGAAATAACATAACCTTCTATTCCGTTTCTCCACGTAGGAGTCGATAACATGGTATTAAATCTAGCTGTTATGTACTCTCCACTAGGTTTTTTCCAACGTAGTCCATATTTCATTCCATCAACATCCGGATGAATCCATGTATTTTGACAAGTACCGGTTGGTGTTGCAGTTGCAGTTGGTGTCGGTGTTGGTGTCGGTGGAATTTGTGTTGCAGTCGGTGTTGGTGTTGGCGATAACGATGAATCGAGAATATTCACTGTATTGGATGTAGCAACTATAGTACCGAACACACTACCAGTTCTAAGAGTGACTATCAATGATTCTGTACCGTCTGTTATGTTATCTGGTTTTGTTGTTAATGTAAATGATGCAAATCCTTCGCTATTAATAACAAATGATCCATAATTACTGCCATTAATAAAATCATTTGCATCGGCGTTACCATTAAACAAATTCCAATATAAAGTTGTACCGTTTGGAACATATCTAGTAGATACTAAGAATGTAACAACAACATTATCTTCTCCCACATTTCCACTGGGTTTGGCATTAATATTATATGTTGGTGGGAAACTATATGAATTGGTTATAGTTCCTGTACTGTTGTTAAAATACCATGCATAATCACCACCTTCTTCATGATACCATCCAGTTGGTGCGTAATTACATGTATGTGTATATGTGCTACCACAAATACCTTCTATTCCTTGAATCAAACCACTATTAATCCAATTTCCACTTACATCAAATGTAACTTGATCATATCTACCAATAGGTGTAGTTCCTTGTGATAAATCATAATAAAAATTATTTTGAAAATTTGATGCTAAAGTAGATTGTATCATTACTTGAACATTGTATGAATCACATAATGGTGTTAAAACGTTGTTGAAATAATTATCATCTATTAAATTATCATAATCATCATCTCCTCCTGGTACAGCATCCGTAATTAAAATAATTATCTTAGAACTTTCAGATCTAAATGAACCTGCAATACTATTAGATACTATTTCATTTACTGCTAAACCACCAGGCTCTGGGTAATTCTGGCCTGAACCTAATGGTAATGCACCATTTAATTTATTCAATTGGTTAACAAAAGTATTAGTTGAACCTACTGTGCCTAGTGTTTCTAGACATGTAATCCATTGTTTTTTGTTTGCATTAGTTGAAATTTCAACTTTTTGTGCACTTGGCAGTGACGTGTAGTTTATATTAGTTCCATAATTTGTTGGAGCCGTTGCACTATATGGTGTTTCATCAAATATACAAAGACCAACTCTATAGTTACCATTTGACTCAGTGTCAATAGTACTTAAAATATTATTAATACCTGTTTTAACACCTTCTATGGCAGACGCCATGGATCCAGTATAGTCAACTAGAAATACTACGTCCATTCCTGTACCACATGAAGTAGGTATAGTTAAATTTGAACCCAAAGCTAGTGATAAATCACTTGAATATGTAGAACCAATGACTGGTGCGATATTTAAGTTATCTGGTACTGAAGGATGATATGCCAAATCAACAAAATTATTCGGTGGTATACAATCTTCGGTAAAAGCAAATGCTGATAATGCCATTTAAGTTAATCTTATTTTTTTAGTTGATTATCTGTCGCCTAGGCAATCACTGTTAGTAAATACAAAAGAAACAGTAAGACCAGATGCATCATATTCTGCTAAATTACCTGATATGTATAAATGTTTATCATGATATGCTGTATGAGATAATTCAAGTAATGCTGTATTATGTTGATCTCCACCACCATGTGTCCATGAGTATATGTTAGTTATAGATCCAGTAGCATCAACTCCATGTAGAGTAAATATAATATTATTTGTATTGACTGCTACACCCATTGATGACTGTATACTTGTCAAATACATATTTTCTGCCTTAAACGTTGCCGGTACATATACAAATGCTCTAGTTAAATTTTGACTAGTAATTTTAGTATCTCGTGGGACTGGATTTAAAGCTATATGTTCGTGACATGATCCTGGACCAGTTGGTCCTGGAGATCCCGGTGCTCCTTTAGTTCCAATACCATTTGAACCATTACTACCATTAGTTCCATCAACTCCTGATGAACCAGGTGATCCTGGTGCTCCTTTTGCAGCTAGTGCTCCTTTTTGACCTTTAATACCATTTGTACCAGATGTACCATGATTTCCATTAACTCCAGAAATACCTGATGATCCAGATGTTCCAGAGGCTCCTTTTTGACCTTTAGTACCAGATGTACCATTTACTCCAGATGTTCCATTCACGCCTGAAGTTCCATCAACACCTGAAGTTCCAGTGGAACCAGATGTTCCACCTGTTCCATTCTTACCAGATGTTCCATTCACGCCTGAAGTTCCATTCACGCCTGAAGTTCCATCAGCACCTGAAGTTCCAGATGTTCCATGATTTCCATTCACACCTGATATACCTGATGTTCCTGCAACTCCTTTGATACCAGAAGATCCATTAGTACCACTTGTTCCATTCTTACCAGAACTTCCACTTGAACCAGAAGATCCATCAGTACCACTTGAACCAGAAGATCCATCAGTACCACTTGAACCAGAAGATCCATCAGTACCGCTCGTTCCATTAGTTCCAGAAGATCCATTAGTACCGCTTGAACCAGAAGATCCATCAGTACCGCTCGTTCCATTAGTTCCAGAAGACCCGTTAGTTCCACTTGTTCCATTAGTTCCTGAAGAACCTGAACTTCCGCTTGAACCAGAAGATCCATCAGTACCAGAAGTACCATGATTTCCATTAACTCCAGAAATACCTGATGTTCCAGCTTCACCTTGAATACCTTTAACTCCACTTGAACCATTAGTTCCTGAACTTCCATTAGTTCCACTTGTTCCATTTGAACCTGAAGAGCCTGAACTTCCATTACTTCCGCTTGTTCCACTTGAACCTGGATTACCTTGTGGTCCTTGAATAGATCCACCTGACATCCAACCATCGGCTAGTGTCCATATCCATATAGAATCATCTGATTGTACTATATATGCGTCACCGTTAGAATTACCAGTAGTTGGTAAACCATCAATGTTATTTACTTCACCTTGCATTGAAACACCCCAACCTGGATTACCTTGTGCTCCATCAGTACCACTTGTTCCATGGTTACCGTTTACTCCAGAAATACCTGAACTTCCATCAGTACCATTTGAACCTGAACTTCCATCAGTACCATTTGAACCTGAACTTCCATCAGTACCATTTGAACCTGAACTTCCATCAGTACCATTTGAGCCTGAACTTCCATTAGTTCCATTAGTTCCGCTTGATCCATTTGAACCTGAACTTCCATCAGTACCATCAGTACCTGAACTTCCATCATTTCCATTCACGCCTGATATTCCAGATGTACCATTAGTTCCTGAAGAACCTGAACTTCCATCAGTACCACTTGTACCATCAGTTCCTGAACTTCCATTAGTTCCGTTAGTTCCACTTGATCCATTTGAACCTGAACTCCCATTAGTTCCTGAAGAACCTGAACTTCCATCAGTACCACTTGTTCCATCAGTACCTGAACTTCCATTAGTACCAGAAGAACCATCAGTACCACTTGTTCCATTAGTACCTGAACTTCCATCAGTACCATCAGTACCACTTGTTCCATTTGATCCAGATGTTCCATCAGTTCCTGAAGAACCTGAACTTCCATTGCTACCATCATTTCCATTTACACCTGATATACCAGAAGAACCATCAGTTCCTGAAGAACCTGAACTTCCATCAGTACCAGATGTTCCATCAGTACCATTTGATCCGGAAGATCCATCAGTACCATCGCTACCATTAGTTCCTGAAGAACCTGAACTTCCATTAGTTCCTGAAGAACCTGAACTTCCATTAGTACCAGATGTTCCATCATTTCCATTTACACCTGATATACCACTTGTTCCATCAGTACCCGAAGATCCACTTGATCCATGATTTCCATTTATTCCAGATGTTCCATTAGTTCCTGAAGAACCTGAACTTCCATCAGATCCATCAGTTCCATGATTTCCATCAACTCCAGATGTTCCATCTATACCATCTGCACCGCTTGTTCCAGCTGTACCATCTACACCATCATTTCCATTTACACCAGATAGACCAGAAGTTCCATCAGTTCCATCATTACCAGATGTTCCAGCAGAACCAGATGTTCCTGGATTACCAGTTTGACCACTTGAACCAGATGTTCCATCAGTACCAGTTAAACCAGAAGTTCCATTTGAACCACTTGTTCCATCTGAACCAGAAGTTCCATCATTACCAGAAGTTCCATCAGTACCATCATCACCATTCACGCCGGATATACCACTTGTTCCATCGAAACCGTTTGACCCATCAGTACCTGCAGTTCCATTAGTACCAGAAGATCCATCACTACCGCTTGTTCCATCAGTACCGTTTGACCCAGAAGATCCATCAGTACCGTTTGAACCACTTGTTCCATCAATACCTTTAACTAGTTGCCATTTCCATAAAGGAGAATCATATAATTCATCATCCTCAATGTCATCGACATAAGTACCTATGTATAATTTATTTTCTGCATCTTGACTAAATCCTCCACCTGACATATTATCAGCGTATGCTATGTGGAAATAAGTTGCAAGTCCATCAGCACCACTCGTTCCGTCAGTTCCATTTGAACCAGAAGATCCATCAGTACCGCTTGTTCCATCATTTCCATTTACACCTGATATACCAGACGTTCCATCAATTCCTGAACTTCCATCTGAACCCGAAGTTCCATCTGTTCCATTTTCACCGTCAACTCCTGAAGTTCCATCTGAACCTGAAGTTCCATCTGTTCCATTTTCACCGTCAACTCCTGAAGTTCCATCTGAACCTGAAGTTCCATCAGTTCCATCAGTAGCATTAATTCCATCAACTCCAGAACTACCTGAAGTTCCAGCTGGTCCTTGTATTGAACCTCCATCTACCCATGATGTACCATTCCATATGAATAATGCATCTGGATAATCTTGTACAATATATGCATCGCCTATTGCGGCATTTGCTGGTAAAGATGCTTGTGTGTTAACTTCTCCTTTAAAATTAATACCAACGCCTGGTTGACCTTGACTTCCATCAGTACCAGAAGTTCCATCACTACCAGAAGTTCCATCAGTACCAGAAGTTCCATCGTCACCTCCAATACTTAACTCTACCCAACATGAATCAGCGTCTGATGCTATACCAATTGATGTTGCATCGGCTGATTGTGTAGTAAAACCATTTCCAGGATTTGCAGTCTCTATTGTGAATGTACCTGTTGGATATATTCTTACCGCTCTTTCTGCTTCTGATAATGCTAACCATTCAGTTTCTCCTAAAGCTCCTTCATTTCCAAAGTAGCCAACTGGTATTAAACTATAAAATTTGTTAACTTCTAAAACATAAACTAACATACCTACTTTTCTACGACCTGAAGTATAACCTCCATCACCCGAAAGCGTAAATGCATTATAGACTCCGCTAGGGTCGTTATTTATAACTGGTATTAAATTTCTTTCTGCTATTGAAGTTACTTCTTGGAAACCACCCTTTAAATACATTGAATGGATAATTCCATCATAGTCTTTATTAGTTGGTGTTAGAAAGTTTCCCCAATCAAATCCGGATGGTAAAGTTGGCATATCTATTATTCTTTATTTTTTATTAGTCAATGTATTGTATTGTAACTCCGTTTGTTATTGGCAATAGATTAAGTCTATATAATGTAGCTGGTTCACCATCTATTATTGTTGCTAATTTCTCTGCTGCAACATCAACTGTCATGTTATTTGTATCTGCTAATTTAGCGACTTGTGTTAAATCTGGTATACCCAATGATTCAGGTAACAATAACCAGTAATAATTTTGTGCACTTGACTGAGCGTATTCTATTTGTATACCGTTCATTAATGAAGGTATAGTCACAACACTCTCATATGATCCTGGATTAGATTGCATGTCTGTAAATAAATCTGCAAAATCATTAGCTATAGAATTATCAGACTTGTATAATGGACCTTCATTAATTAAATCTTGTGCATATGGATATCCACCATTACCTAAGTGAAATGCGTAACCTGATACCGGTTGAGGTTCTGGCGTTGCAGTCGGAACTGGCACATCTGTTGCTGTAGGATCTGGAACTGGCGTTGCAGTCGGAACTGGCGTTGCAGTCGGATCTGGCACATCTGTTGCTGTAGGATCTGGAACTGGTGTTGCAGTCGGAACTGGCGTTGCAGTCGGATCTGGAACTGGTGTTGCAGTCGGATCTGGAACTGGTGTTGCAGTCGGATCTGGCACTTCAGTCGCTGTAGGATCTGGAACTGGCGTTGCAGTCGGTTCTGGCACTTCAGTCGCTGTAGGATCTGGAACTGGCGTTGCAGTCGGTTCAGCTGTTGGAACTGGCGTTGCAGTTGGTTCAGCTGTTGGAACTGGTGTTGCAGTTGGATCTGGTATACATTCTGTCCATTGTTCTATTTGAGTAACTATACCATTAGATCCTATAGTAACCCAATAGTAATTTGTTTCTTCTTCTTTATTGTTAGAATTCCACCAAAGGAATCCGCTATTTTCAAAGTATTGTGTACCCTCTTGATTTGCGTAAAATACACCTCCAATTTCAGGTATAGTAAGAATATCATCTTGATTAGTCCATAATACATATGGTCTAGTAGCATTTCCTGCCTGATGAGCTACTCCTGCAATATTTTGCGAATTACAAAAGAATTCACGATGTTCTTCTTCAGTTTTGTTAAGTAATCCATTTATGAATTCCTCAGGTTCACCTGCCATTAGATTCCATCCACTAACAACATGTCTTTGAGGTTGTAAGGCTAACGGAACTGGCGTTGCAGTTGGTTGTGCAGTCGGAACTGGCGTTGCAGTTGGTTGTGCAGTCGGAACTGGCGTTGCAGTCGGATCTGGTATAGCTGTCGCTGTAGGATCTGGAACTGGCGTTGCAGTTGGATCTGGTATAGCTGTCGCTGTAGGATCTGGAACTGGCGTTGCAGTCGGATCTGGCACTTCAGTCGCTGTAGGATCTGGAACTGGCGTTGCAGTCGGATCTGGCACTTCAGTCGCTGTAGGATCTGGAACTGGTGTTGCAGTCGGCATCGGAACTGGCGTTGCAGTCGGTGCTGGCGTTGCATTAGAAACCACTAATACACTCGAAAGTGTTTCACATAAATTTGAATCGACAATTTTTACAATATAAGAACCTGCTTGTAATCCACTGTTACCAGTGATATCATTAGCATTACCAAATGTAAACGTATCTGCTGTGATACTGTTTTTAGGATTAGTAAATGTCGGATATGCATTCGATGGTACAGGAGCGTTAGATCCTGCGTTCAGTAAAGTATATTGGTAGGGTCCGACTCCTCCAGTTACTTGTACTGTTACTGTTCCGTTTGTAATGTTTGCCATTTTTTGTTTATATTTATTTTATATTTATCTTACATTTATATGTGTTAACTAATCATTCCTGCGCCACCGCCAATATCGTGACCACTATGTGGTGTTGGAAATATTAATGTTGGTGTTGTAGTTGGATTTAGTATTCCACTACCTAGACCTCCACCTGGTGTTTCAGCTGGTGTTAGTGTTGCAGTTGGTCCACTTCCGCCTCCACTAGAATATACTAGTACATCAGTATCTGTTATCGTTGTATTATCAACAGTAAAAATATCACAATTAGTATTAGCTAAACTTGTTGAAGAAGATGCAACACCAAAATCAGCACATAAATCAACAGCTTCATCAGAAACTATTAATTCTCCAGAAATGGTTATACAATCATTACCGTCAACAACTCTTACTCTATAAGAACCTGATACTAAACCACTATTCCCTGTCTCATCAGTTGAATCACCAAATGTGATTGATTCCTGTGAAACATTATTTATTGGATTAGTAAATGTAGCATAAGCGTCTTGTGGTATAGGTTGTAGATTCCCTGCGTCTAATAACGTGTATCTATATGGTCCTACCCCTCCAGTTATTGTTACTGATACCGTTCCATTTGTAATGTTTGCCATCTTTATCTTTTATTTTCTTTTGTTTTATCTTACATTTATATATGTTAACCAATCGTTCCTGCGCCTCCTTCACTTCCACTTCCACTTCCACTTGTAGGTTGTGGTACCGGTTGTACAGTTGGTACTGGCGTTGCAGTCGGTTCAGTGCCACTTCCACTTCCGCTACCCGAATCTAGTGGTGTTGGTGTTGGTCCTGCGCCTCCTCCACTATCAGTTGTAGGTTGTGGTGTCGGTTGTGCAGTTGGTACTGGTGTTGCAGTTGGTCCACTTCCGCTACCCGAATCTAGTGGTGTTGGTGTTGGTCCTGCGCCTCCTCCACTATCAGTCGTAGGTTGTGGTGTCGGTTCAGCTGTTGGAACTGGTGTTGCAGTCGGTCCTGTGCCACTTCCACTTCCACTTCCACTTGTAGGTTGTGGTGTCGGTACTGGTGTTGCAGTCGGATCTGGTAATGCAGTCGGCATCAGGTTTGCAATACTTGTATCGTTAATTGATGTAGTAGACGTTAACATTCCGGTTTGTCTACCAAAATTATCATAGTCGTCTAATGTTATAGTTATAGTCTCTGTACCTTCAGTTATTTGATCTTCTATTATAGTAAATTGTATTGGAGTATATCCTGGAGTGTTTGTAATAATCTCTAATGGTTGAGTACCAGCAGTAGTTGCAATTGTATAATCATTTCCATTAGCTGATCCTGTGATAGTATATCCTATCGTTGTAGTACTTCCTATCGATCCTATGTTTAAAGGAATATCTTCTGTTTTTAATCCGAAACTAAATACTCCACCCTCGTTAATACTAGCAGCCGATTGAAGGCTAATATAACTTCCTGGTAATTCAGTCGCTGTAGGATCTGGAACCGGTGTTGAAGTAGGATCTGGTATAGTTGTTGATGTAGGATCTGGAACTGGCGTTGCAGTCGGTTCAGCTGTTGAAACTGGCGTTGCAGTCGGTTCAGCTGTTGAAACTGGCGTTGCAGTTGGAATTGCAGTTGAAACTGGCGTTGCAGTCGGTTCAGCTGTTGAAACTGGCGTTGCAGTCGGAATTGCAGTTGAAACTGGCGTTGCAGTCGGTTCAGCTGTTGAAACTGGCGTTGCAGTCGGTATAGATGTTGCAGTTGGAACTGGCACAACCGTTGCCGTAGGCATAGGTGTTGCAGTTGCTACTGGAACTAATGTCGGTGTAGGTACTGGGACTACACTTGTATCGTTAATTCCAACACTATGTGTTAATCCTGCGACAGTACTTATACTATCCGTTGGATCTAGTGTTAATAATAAAAATTCGTTGTTTTCAGTTAAATTATCAGCTGTAGTATTAAGTGTTATAAGAGTAAGGTCTCCTGTGATAGTCACAGAACCTCTAGCACCTTCACTGGAACTATTTATTTCTAATAAACCTCCACCTAATTTTTGATAATCACTACTAAAAGAAGCTGTTCCCGTAATGGTATATCCTAATGTTGTACCGTGCGGTATGTGTTTTGTTGATAATTTAAATACAATCTGACCTCCTTCATTTACACTATTATTAATAGATGTTAAACTAACATATCTTGGATATGCAAGAGAAGTCTTTGTTGTACTAGATAATGTAATAACAAAATCATTACAATCAAATAAAGGTGTAATCCAAATATACTGTCCAACATGATAATTTTTATCATTGTATCTTAAATAATCTATATCATCTAAGCTAATCTTCCAAAATATTAATGATTTTGATAATTCATTATCATGTAATGTTAAATCTTCATTCTGTCCAAATATTCTAAAACCTGCCATTGTTTGTTGAGAGTACAACAAATTATAGTCCATTTCGTCATGAGTCAGTGCTCTTCCTAATGTATGAGGGTGCAATGGAAACCATTTTCCATTAACCACGTTTTTCTGGAGACCGTGTGTAAAACTATAATCTTCTATATTGCCGCTATGCATATTGACCTTTTTCTTTTTTTTATATATTCAATTTTATATCAAGTAATATTATAAATCATAATTCTGTGTTGGATAATAGTGTAATTGTATGAGTTCTGTGTAGAAATCATTAGAAACAACTTCAATATAGTCACATGGATTAACATAATGACCTTGTCTTTGAATATAACTTTCACATATATAATTTTCTTTAAGGAAATCTAATCTTGTATTCCCTTCAAAAACCGATTGTAATTTTTTAACACTTAATTTATTAATTTCTGATTCCCTTCCTGATTCAAACTGCTTTCTTAAGTTATTGACAAAAATAGCATGCTTTGATTCTTTTTGTGTAACAATATCTTTTATATAGACATGAAATGATAGTAAACGTAATATACTTTCTTTATTAGTACCACAATCACATTCTGGATCAAATCTATAATATGGAAAATTAGTATCAATATATGCCTTTAAATCCGATAGAGATTTAAATCTTATATTGGTTTTAGTACCATAAAAAGCATTTCTATTAAATAGAATTTCAGCAACTCTACCATCATTGTCGTCTACGCATTTAAGAGCTTTATATGCACTTGTTAAAGAGATTCTATCAAATATCATTATTTATTCAGTATATTTGTTACGATGTATGCCAATACACCCACTGTTGTTGTAAACATTGTCCAAAATATCTTAGTGTAAGTAGCTTGCCTTTTTACAAGATCTCTATGCTCATCTTGTAATTTAATCATATCTTTTTCTTGCTTTTCCCAATCATGTCTAAACTCAGTGTTCTTTCTAATTTCAACAATTGCCCCATCATATGGGTTTAATAACCTCTGTTTAAGTTCTGACATATCAGATTTCATATCGTTTTGATTATCGATAAGTTGTTTAATAGATCCTTCTAATTGAACGTAATTAGGATCTTCCATTTTATTCTTAAGAGAAGAGAATGCCGCTAATAATTCTTTTACTAATTCTCCGTTTGATTTTTGGTCTGACATTGTATACTATTGTTTTTTTAATCTTAATTCTTCTTGTATCCATCTTTTACCTAATGGATTTTTAACAGGTTTATTAATATGTTTTGCTATTTGCTTTTCTATTTGTTTAAGAACGTCGCCTCCATATTCAGAGTTGTCTACAATAAGCATTCTATTAGCACCGAATAATTTTTGAAATTTACCTAAATTATCTTGTACTTCTTTCCACATTTTCTCAACCATTTTACTATCAAGTTTACGCTCTCTTGTTAGGTTTCTTTCTTGCGCAATCTCTAATGACGTATTAACAAATACCATATAAGTATCATATCCCATATCTAGATATAACCTTCTATGTCCTTTGATTCTATCAAAGTTTTTACCAGTACCGTCAATTACTTGACCTAATCTACTAGTTATATAGTTATCTTGAAACTTTTTAGTTAATCGCTTAGCATTTGTTCTGACAGTCATTACATTTGCCCATTCATCAGGATCTTTTGCTAATTCAGCGAGATCTGATGGGCTATATCCTGCATCTTTAAGTCCTTTTTCAAATGCATTGTCATTGTTTACTAATTTAAGACCTGTTGCATATGATACTGAACTAACTGCGCCCTTTGGAAAATCAAATATTTCTGTGGCAACATATGATTTACCAGAACCTGGTCCACCTGCCATAAAGAAAGCTTTTAGAATTCCTGGGTCATAAACTCCTTCACCCACGAATTCTTCAAATAGTTTAACGTAATTCATAATTTTTAAGACTTATTTATATTCTATATATCACATAAAAAAAGAGGCACTTTTAAAAGAGCCTCTTTTTATTAATATTAGTACGTGTGTGTTATATTTCCCAGATCATTACAGTTCCTGCATCATACCATTCACTGTACCAACCTAATTTATTAAGTTCTTTTTCCCAGTTATTAAGTACTCCAAATTCTCTAGTTTTATGATCTTCTGAATAATAGTCATAGATTATTTTACCTTTGTATTTATCATTGCTTTCACCTGATACCCATATACCACCTTCAGATCCATCAAACTCTTCTGTTGTTCTTACGAATTTAATATGCTTTTCTATAAAATCAGTTATTTCAGCTCTGTTAAATTTAGCTTCAGTAACTACTGATTCATTATAACTTACAATGTCAGAATATTTAACTTCATGTTCTTCACCGTCCTGATCTAATGCAAAGATAACTTTGTCATTCCACATTGCAGTATTTTCGTCATTTCCATTATCTGGGTTGTATATTATAAATTCATCCCCATTTGCTAATTGAATAATACCATCATCATGTTTCATCGCTTTCATTAACTTCTTCTTGTCAAATTTACCTTCAGTAACTACTGATTCATAAACTTCTATCGCATCTTCTATATCTTGTAAATCCATGCCAAAGTTTTCAGCATGAGCTACTGCATAATCAACTAA
>Ga0209302_10000465_pt1 | contig 24103 bp, 29 predicted proteins | sample ArcOceMetagenome_2_FD_187445 | JGI IMG/M metagenome (GOLD analysis project Ga0209302, IMG submission 187445) | Marine eukaryotic phytoplankton communities from Arctic Ocean - Arctic Ocean ARC135M Metagenome (SPAdes) (version 2) | ecosystem: Environmental > Aquatic > Marine > Oceanic | place... | reverse complement strand
AGCAGTAGCCGTATCTCGCAGCTCTTCTAACGAAAGAATCTGCTGCTTAGGCAAAAACGTCATCTCCTCGGCCATGCAATAGGTGCAGCGCAGATTGCAGCGATCTGTGACCGACAGGCGCAGGTAATTAACCTCGCGGCCAAAACCGTCGGTTAGCGTCGACTTGTCATTCAAAGGCGGCTTGTTATTCAAGTGGCTGTTACTCAAATTCTTTCACTCTCAGCACTCTTTTTACTCTCAGCATCAGGTCTATCAGACTAAAGTGCATAGGGTAGCACGTCAACCAAGTCGCCCTCTGCTATGGATTCACCGCTCTGTTGCACCACAAAGACATCGCCCCAGCAGGCAGATGAAAGCACACCGCTGCTCTGGTTAGTGGATATCTCGACCCCCTGCTCAGTCAGGCGACCACGCAGGTACACCTCACGTTTTTCGCCTGCTTTGGCAAACTGCGCCACGGCCTTAAGCGGCTTGGGCGCATTGACTGGGCTACAATGGCAAGCCAACAAAAACGGCCGCGCCAAAATCATAAAGGTCACAAAAACAGAGGCTGGGTTGCCCGGCAAACCTATAAAAGGCGTACCTGCCACATGGCCAAAGGCCAGAGGCTTACCCGGCTTAATGGCGACCTTCCAGAAGGCCATAGCACCGACTTTCTCAACGGCAGTCTTTACATAGTCTTCATCACCCACAGACACGCCACCGGCACTAATAATTACATCACCGCGCATGGCTGCTTTTTTCAATACGTGCTCAGTCGCCTCGCGACGGTCTGGCACAACCCCTAGGTCGACCGCGGTCATACCCAAGGATTCAATTAAGCCAATTAACGTAGCGCGATTAGAGTTATAGATTTGCCCAGATTGCAGCGGCACACCCGGCTCGACCAGCTCGTCACCCGTCGAAAATATAGCTACTTTAAGGGGCTTAAATACATCAACTTTTGCCAAACCCACAGACGATAGCAGTCCCAACTCTTGGGCGCGCAGGCGAGTACCAAGCTTGAGAATAACCTCGCCCGCTTGAATATCCTGACCCTGAGGCCGGACATTAGTACCACTTGCAACCTTTGTATCAACAGAAACAGACTCATCCGCCTCTTCGCAATTCTCTTGCATGGCCACAGTGTCTGCACCAAGCGGAATTTCACCGCCGGTAAAGATCCGCGCAGCGGTCCCGGGCACTAAAGGCATAGCCACTGATCCAGCAGGAATGCGCTGGCTCACCGGCAACTTAAAATTATTGGCCGCAGCATCTGCTGCGCAAAAGGCATAACCATCCATAGCGCTATTAGCTGCTGGTGGCACGTCAATGGTCGATGCAATATCTACGGCAATCACTCGGCCCAATGCTTCCGTCACAGGCACAGACTGGAGTCCGGCGCGGCGGCGATCATTGGCAAGGGGTTGCGCCTGGACAATTAGTTTTTGTATAGCTTCAGAAACTGTGAGCATTATTGTGATTTTCTACGTACGTGTTGGACAAAGTTGCAGGGCTCAAAAGTGCTATCGAGCTGCTCGCGAATAATACCGTTCCAAGCCGTTTTACAGGCACCAGTAGAACCGGGCACACAGAAAATAGCAGTGTTATTAGATAACCCAGCCAGGCAGCGTGACTGCACAGTAGAGGTACCAATTTCCTCATAGGAAAGCTGACGAAATAACTCACCAAAGCCTTCAATATGTTTATCAAACAAAGGGCTCAGCGCCTCTGGAGTACTGTCGCGGCCGGTAAAGCCCGTGCCGCCAGTGGTCAAAATAATCTCGACCTCTGGGTCTGCGATCCATGCCGATACGATGGCACGCATTTGGTACACGTCATCAATCACTAATTTGCGGTCGGCCAAGCTGTGGCCTTCTGCCTCTAGGGCCTGCTGAAGGTAGGCACCGCTAGTGTCGGTGTCTAAATTGCGCGTATCTGAAACTGTTAGTACGGCCACTTTTACAAAGCGTCGCGGGGCTGATGAATCATGAGCCACTGATGTTACTCCTGTCTTAATCGTTGAATAATGTGCTGATGTAAATGTTACGTTGGTGTAAATGTTACGTTGGTGTAAGTGTTACGTTGGTGTAAGTGTTACGTTGGTGTAAGTGTTACGTTCTTATAAAAAGGTACTTGGGATATAAAAGTATCTTACTTATTAATGCTCAAGGCGCGGCGCATACACCACAACCCTCTTGGGCCTGTGCTTGCAAATTGAACCAGCGGCCAGCCTTGCCATCGTAGCGCTGCATCTCACCATGCTGAGCAAAGTAACCCAGCAACATGCGTATCACCGTGGTCGCCTGCAAGCTACCCATAGCCCCCAACACCGGCCCAACAACACCCGAATTACCACAGTTCATGGTTGGTTCGGCAGTATTTTCAGGGATGATACAGCTAAAGCAAGGGTTCTGGTTATGACCAAAATCAAAGGCAACCAACTGCCCTTCCCAACCAATGGCCGAGGCACTCACAAAGCCAATCTTGCGCTCCACGCAGTGGCGGTTCATCAAATGACGCGCCGCCAAGTTATCGGTGCAGTCCACCACTAAATCATAGTCGCTAGCCAGCACTTGAGCAGACCCATCCGCAGCCCCTCCAGTAGACAGCTCGTAATTAAAGGCCGACACCTGAGTCTCTGAATTTAGTGCCTGCAAAGCCTTTGCTGCGCAGTCCACCTTAAAATCACCACAGTCTTCAGGCGTATACAACACCTGACGCTGTAAATTACTGAGCTCCACCCTGTCTGGATCACAGAGCGAGAGCCTGCCAATACCCGCCGCAGCCAAGTAAAGGCTAACAGGGCAACCCAGCCCACCCAACCCCACAATCAACACATGGGCATTAAGCAATTTCAACTGCCCCGCCTCACCAATATCATCCATCAGCAGGTGACGGCTATAGCGCATAAATTGCTGGTCGTCTAACGACATAACAAAGCCTCCGCCTCGGCAAGCTCATCGACTGTATTAATATTAAAAAACGGGCTCACAGCCTGTTCAGGCCAATCGAGATACACCGTATTCAAACTCTCAAGTAAGGGCTTGAACCCACCAAATTTCTTAACCAATAACGCCTGCTCAACCGCAGCAGCAACTCGCTTATGCCAAAGAGAAAACGTCGGCTGGGCAAAACCCTGATAACGAACACAGGCAATATCTGCATCCTGAGCCATTATCTGCTCGTGCAATTGCACGACCAAATCAGTGGGAATAAACGGCCCATCACAGGGCACCATCATTAGATAGGTCGCCTGCCCCAGCTTGTCACTGGCCAGCGCACTATGCAGCCCCATTAAAGGCCCCTGAAAGCCATCAAGAGCATCTGCCACTAAGGGGTAACCTGCGTTGCCACAGAGCGCCGAGTCACCATTAATTACCAGCTGGTCTACCTGAGGTGCCAGCCGGTTAATCACATGATTAAGCAATGTTTTGCCACCCAGAACAGCCTCGACCTTATTAGCGGAACCCATTCTGCTAGAGCGACCCGCGGCGAGAATTAGACCATCGACGTTAAGCATGATCCGAGCCTTCAGCGTCACTTAATAAAGAGCCCTCAGCGTTCTTAGATAAAGAGCCCTCAGCGTCTTTCAATAAAGAGCCCTCAGCGTCACCTAATAAAGAGCCCTCAGCGTTCTTAGATAAAGAGCCCTCAGCGTCACCTAATAAGGAGCCTTCAGCGTCACCTAATAAAAGGCCTTTATCCCAGCGACTCGCAGCCGCAGCATCCGAGTCTTTACTCTCGACCCAGCTATGCTCGCCGTCTTGGCTCACCTTCTTCCAAAACGTAGCCTTAGTCTTCAGGTAATCCATTAAAAACTGTGCCGCCTCAAAAGCATCCCCACGATGCTGGCTAGCCACCCCAACAAACACAATCTGGTCTGTTGGCAGTAACTTACCCACGCGGTGAATTACCGTACTGCCAATTAAGCTCCAGCGTTCGTGAGCCTGCTCGACAATCTCAGCTAACAATGTCTCCGTCATGCCAGGGTAATGCTCCAGGGATAAAGACTCGATTGCACCCTCAATTGCACCATCAAGCGCACCATCAAGCGCACACTCACCCTCGCCATCATCTTGAAAGTCCCGCACCAACCCCGTAAAGGTCACCACCGCACCCACAGTAGACGACAGCTGGCGCAGCAATTGGTATTCCTGAGCCAGATCAAAGTCATCAGTTTGGATACGAATAGTTTTCAAGGTGTTTATCCTCCGGTGACCGGCGGTAAAAAGGCAACTTCGCTGCCGTCCATCAACTGCTGGTCCCAGCCCACAATCATCTGGTTGACCGACACAAGCACCTGAGGCTCAGAGAGCTCTTTGGCTAAAGCAGGAAAGTCCACTGCTAACAGATCACGTATTTCTTGAGGAGTATTAGCCTGAATGGTTGACGGAACCCCTTTCGCAAAGTCACCCAAACGACCAAAAAACAATATATTAATCATTGAGCAACCCAGTCCCCAGACTTGCCGCCACTCTTTTCAAGCAACTTAGTCTCACGAATAATCATGCCCTTATCTAGGCACTTACACATATCGTAAACCGTCAAAGCCGCCACCGAAGCCGCTGTTAAAGCCTCCATCTCAACCCCAGTTTTGCCAGTGGTTTTGCACAGCGCAGTAATCACCAGCAGATTGCCCTGCAGCACGATATCGACAGTAATTTTAGACAGCGGTAAAGGGTGGCAGAGCGGAATCAAATCGCTGCATTTTTTGGCCCCCTGAATGCCCGCAATTCTGGCCGTAGCAAACAGGTCGCCCTTTGGCAGGTTGTCATCGGTGATCGCCGTAACAATAGCCGCAGTAAGCTCAACCTGAGACTGGGCAACAGCCGTTCGGACCGTATCCGCTTTACCAGATACATCAACCATATGGGCTTCGCCGCTGGCGTTTAGGTGGGTTAGCTGGGTTGGGTGGGACATAGGCTTCGATAACCATCAATGAGCTGAATAGCTGCCCATTATGGCAAAGTCTGGCGGGCTATTACATGATTTAAACGACCTACAAAGCTATAACAGAGATTTAAGGACAGTATAAAAGACCAGTAACAGCGCTATAAAAACGTAGAGATCTTATCCAGAGGTAGCCGCTCGATATCTGGCACCATCACCCCGTCCGCAGGGTAACCCACCACCAGCAACAAAAAGGGCCGCTCATGACTGGGCCGCTCGAGAATCTCCGTGAGAAACTTCATAGGGCTAGGTGTGTGAGTCAAGGTAGCCAACCCCGCCTGATGCAGAGCCGTAATCAACACCCCAGTGGCAATACCCACAGATTCCGGGGTGTAATAGTTCTTGTGCTTAGTGCCGTCCTCATCAATGGTCACCTTCTTCAAAAAGATCGCAATCAACGCCGGTGCCGTTTCCAAAAAAGGCTTATTAGCATCCGTTCCCAGAGGCGCCAACGCACTCAACCACTCATCCGAAGCCCGGTTAGCATAGAGCTCCCGCTCTTCCACCTCCGCAGCCAACCGAATGCTCTTCTTAATCTCAGGGTTTTGCACCACCACAAAATGCCAAGGCTGCATATTAGCGCCACTAGGCGCAGTGCCCGCCGCCAAAATGGCATGCTCGATAACTGATAAAGGGATAGGTTTATCAGAGAAGTCACGCACCGAACGGCGCTTAGACATTTGCAGGTAAAACGATTCAGCCTGCTGCTGCATGGCCTGCTCTTCCATAGGGGAAAAGTCTAAAGGGATGAATGCGTCTGTTTTGGCCATGGTGAAAATCTTGTGCTGATGAATACGGCAAGAGTAACTTAGCCAGACACATTAGCCAAATGGATGACTATCAAGCTCAGCGAACCATGAAACGGAGCGGTCAAGCTGGTCGCCCGACTACAGCAATAGCCGCGTTATAAACATTCGCTTGTCTAACCGCAAATATAACCTAGCAACTGACTTCTGCAACGAGAACTACACTTAAGGACTATTACTTCAGCTTTTAGATGAATTTCATCATATTGACAGTAGTGAACTTCGATTATCTTGTCTTCGTAATCTGTCGAAAAACCTATATTACTGCGTTGAATTCGTGCCTGACCCTGATTTATTGAAAGGTGCCAATAGCAGCTACCGGCCAAAAGCGGATATTTGTAGCCAACTTGAAAACGATCAAAAATGTGCGCTAAAAATAGCCAATTATTACAAGACTCGTCAAACCCCGCGTTAAGCATGCAATCTTAACGACTATTTATGAGCGATTTCTGTATCGGTAAATAGGTAATCCTTGAGCTCTTTATCAAACGATGGATCCTGACGCCGTATCCATTCCAGCACCATGGCGGCATGTTCTTTCTCTTCATCGCGATTGTGAGCAAGTATGGCTTTAAGCTCGGGATTTTTGCAGGCATCAACGCGCTGGTTATACCAGTCAACGGCTTCAAGCTCTTCCATTAATGAGGTAATTGCGCGATGCATATCTCTGGTGGCATCGGTGAGTTCTTCGATGGGTTCGTGGTAGCCTTCATTTGCCATAGTGTTTGCCTCTAAATATTGTTTGTCTCTTAATTATTTGTCTCTAAATAGTGTTTGTTACTAAAAGCCGCTTTAATACAATGAATTACAGTGTTTGTTACCAGTTACATGATCCGTCATTCTCTGTCGCTGACCTCATTGATCGGTGGCCGATTTACATAACCTAAATGCCAAAGGTCAAGATTGGTTATCGCTAACGTAAATGTAGTTCAGATAATGAATACCTATAAGCGTAGACAACCGGCCTACACTCCACCGGAAAATGTTGGGGTCATCGTTGCTTCGGCCTTTGGCAATAAAGAGAAATATGGTGTGATGCAGCTAGTTGACTTAGAGTCAGTCATCTCGGATAGATTTGGGGTATTGAGCTACCCACTACAAGTACTAACCTTTCTTTTGCTTGCACTCATACATCAGCGAGTCGCCATCGGCTAGCAGAGCTTCTACATTGAGATGACAGTCTGGGTCAAAGTCCACTACCCCAAACGAAAAGTCGAGTTTATAGTCGCGGGTTGATTTGTGGTTATATTCGTCGATTCTCTTTTGTAGCCTTGCGATCACATCGACTGCTGAGCTTTGGGGGGTATCTAGCAACAGCGCGGCAAACTCATCGCCGCCAATACGGGCTACTAGATCGGACTCACGCAATGTATCGGTCAAGATGTTGGCGAAGGTTGCCAGTGCACGGTCGCCTTCTATGTGGCCGTGGGTGTCGTTGATTAACTTAAACTTATCTAGGTCAAAAAATACTAGGCAGGCTGACATGGTTTGACGGACGCACATGCGAATGGCGTGGCCTACTAGGGTCATAAAACCGCGTCTATTGGAGATGCCGGTTAACTCGTCTAACACTGCTAGCTGCACTGCTGCTAGCTCACGCTCAGCCATGGCGGCTAGGTCTTTTAGTGCGCCTAGGTCTTGCTCGGTAAATTCTCGTGGTTTGTCATCAATAATGCACAGGGTGCCCATCTTGCCGCCGTCTAAAGCACGGAGTGGGACGCCTGCGTAAAAGCGAATATAAGGTGCCTCAACAACTAACGGGTTGTCGTGAAAGCGTTCGTCGACTGATGCATCGGGGATAATAAAAACACCATCACCTAGAATGGCGTGGCCACAAAATGAGATATCTCTGCCCGTTTCGGATACCGATAACCCAGCACAGGATTTAAACCACTGGCGGTTGTCATCAACCAAACTAACTAGGGCAATGGGCACATCAAACAGGCGCCGCGCCATGCGAGTTAGGCGATCAAAGCGTTCTTCTTGGGGGCTATCTAATATATCCAACGACCTAAGGGTCTGAAGTCTCGCTACCTCATTCGGAGGGAATTCTGGCGTCTTCATGTAGAGTCTCCACTCTTAAAATACTTATCCTTTCGTACTGGCTAGGTCTCAAGCCTTTTACTGTGTCTAGAGACCCACTAATCGCTCACTTGGTGTGAACTTAGAGACGGGATATTAGCGAAGACCTCACTGTATTAGTGTGACCCAGTGCGGATTTTGATGAGATATGACGCGTACAAGTAGCTCTAGTAGTTCCGATTCAGTCGAATAAGTCGGCTGTGATATTCCTGGGGTCGGCGCCCTGCTCTAATGTTAGTAGCCGTTTTTTAAGGGGAAGCCCACCTCCGTAGCCCACCAAGTCGCCATTGGAACCAATAATGCGATGACAGGGAACAATGATCGCAATGGCGTTGGCACCATTAGCCGAGGCGACAGCGCGCACTGCTTTAGTATTGCCTATGCGTTGGGACAGTTGCAGATAGCTGCTGGTCTCGCCGTAGGGCACTTCTATCAGGGCGCGCCATACAGACTGCTGGAAGTCGCTGCCGACTAGCAGTAGCGGAAGGTCAAACACCTTGCGATTACCTGCTAAATACTCGTCAAGCTGGCTTCTTGCTGCCTGAAGCACCCAATCATCCCTGTCGACAAACTCGGCTTGTAAGCCCTGTTTAATGCGCTTATCAACTGCACCACGCATTTTGCGGTATTTGAAATCTAACAGGCACAGCTTCTCGTTATAGGACCCCATAACGAATTCAGCGTATTTGGTCTTGTAGGATTGCGTATCAATTTTGTTCATGGGAAAAGGCTTACGCGGTTACAACCAGCGACGCACAGACGCTTGATAGGCCTCAAACTCTGCCCCAAACAACCGAACCAGCGCCTGCTCTTCGGGGATAATTTGAAAGTGCTGGATGTACGCCATAAAACCAACGACTCCCACTAGCCCAAGTGGGGCACCAAGAAAGGTCGACCAGCCTATAAGTACTGTCGCCAGGCCTATATACATGGGGTTGCGGGTGATTCTGTAGACGCCGGAAGTCACCAGCGCAGAGGCTTGGTCGGGCTGCAGCGGGTTAACGGTTGTGGAAGCTGCGCGAAATGACACCATGCCCGAGATGGCAAAACCGAAACCAGTTATCAGCAAGATAACCGCCGCAAGCAAGCTCTGCTGTTCAGTCAACATGGGCGTGGTGGGTATTGCTTTGGAGATTGCCCATATCAGCACAGCAAAAACTAAACCGACGATGGGTGGAGGGATTTTAGTTTTAAGAGACATTAGGTTTAGCCTTATTAAGAGAATGATATTTACGTGTGACCTGCTCAATAGTAGCAACTTTTATTCAATTACCGAAAGGTTGCAAATAACCTGCTATGTACCTTTATTTGATATAAAAATAGTTGTATTCCAACTGGATTTAACCACTGTATATAACTACAGTTAACATAACCAGATCAACTATTACTCATTCTTTGTGAGACGGCTGCCTAGTTATTAATTGCTTAGGTATCAATATAGAGCCCTCTCTCGAATATATCTTAGTTTCAATTATCTGAAAATGCGCCCGCCCGGGAGGACAAACTCCACAGGCCGACGACTTTCCATAACAGATAAAAGATGTATCCATTATGAACATTGATAAGAGTAGTCAATCGACCCCAGACATGCCCGATCATTATGAGGTTTTAACCCACCCGTTAGTACACTTCCGCAACCCACCCTGCTTTACCGACTGCTTAGATATTTTGCATAACTGCTGCCACCTAATAGATCTGTTTGGCGCAGTAGATATAGACGGCGAAAGCACTGGCGATGGCCTTTCCGAGCAAGCAGCTAATGCCTTCTTTTGGCAGACTCGCATGCTTGAGAGTACGTTACGGTACGTGGGGCTGTCGCTGAAAGATGTTGATAACCGGCAGGCGGAGCATCTTGATCGGGTGACTAGTTCGGGGTTTTTTAGGGCGTTGGAGGTGGCTGGTGAGGGTGGTGGTGAGACGGGGTATAAGATGTTGGCTGAGGGGTTGGGTGTTGAGGCTGGGGATGTTGTAGGGTTTGTGGAATTGCTTAAAAAAGGTACCTTCAGTGACCCTAGCTAATCTCAAGTCTTCTTTTAACTTCTTCTAGGGTATAGGTATTACCTTCTTCTATATCTATAAGACCCTGAACAACCGCTTTTACAAAATCGACCTCTTCAGTGTTTCTCTCGTCTTCAGGAAACTCAGTGTTCATGATTATTCCCTAGGTTTTAATATCTGTTAGTTGTACCTACATAAGTACTTGTCAGGATTAGTAAGGAGAGACAGAGATTAAGCGCGCTTAGCTTCCTGCATAACCAATAAATTCTGAATCGCCATTTGCGCTATGGGCGTCAAGCCAATATCAGCTTCCGCTGGCTGCTCGGTAATCAGAGCTTTCATCGGCGGCGCCCAAAACTTTTCCAGATGCTGGGCCACTTGATCGGCGACCATTTCAGCGCTGCCATTTGCATTCATATTGAGTGCAATTTGATTGGTCATATCGACTAGGCGCTTGAGTTTTGATTCTGACATTTTTGTTCTCTTAGTTGATTCTTTGGCCATTGGCGTAGACCACATGGCGGCCAGTTCGGGTGAAGCCTACTAGGGTTAAGCCACTTTTCTCGGCCAGTTCTATGGCTAGAGATGTGGGGGCTGATACTGCGGCTAGTAGCGGTATGTTGGCGCTGGTGGTTTTTGCGACCATTTCATAGCTGGCTCTGCTGGTGATTAATACAAAGCCTGGCTCTTTATTTTGTTCTTTATTTTGTTCTTTATCTTGCTCATGCTGTTGCTCTTTTTTTGCCAGTGCACCTAACAATTTGTCTAGGGCATTGTGGCGGCCTACATCTTCGCGCACCAATAGTATCTCGCCCTGCTGGTTGCAGTAGGCGGCGCCATGGACTGCGCCGGTTTGTTGTTGCAGCTTTTGTTGGGCGGCTAAGGCGCTGGAGGCTTTTTGTAGGGCTTCGTGGCTTAGTGCTAGCTCTGTGGTAACCATGGCGGGCTCGGTTATGGCCTGGTCTAATGATTCTGCGCCGCAGAGTCCGCAACCGGTTCTGCCTACTAGGTTGCGGCGTTTTTCTTTTAACTTGGCGAAGGGTTCTGCGGTAATGGTTAGGGCTAGCTCTATGCCTTTGTCGGTTTCTGTGACTTCGCAATCGAGTAATTGTTTTGCGCTTTCTAAGATGCCTTCGCTCAAGCTAAAACCTAAGGAAAAGTCTTCTAGGTCTGCGGGCGTGGCCATCATGACCACATGGGAAATACCGTTGTAGACTAGGGCAACGGCAGTTTCTGTGGCGACCCAATCTGTGCCCTCGACGGTCTCTCCGGCTTTCCAGATGACACGAGTAACCTTATCTGAACCCGTGGTTGCCAAGCTTAGTGCTCTGCACTTTGTGACAAACCGCGCTTTAACAAATCTAGCTGCTGCTTATCGAAAGATTTTTGTCGCGCCTGCCAGCTGGATGGCTCGGTGACTTTGCTGATTTGTACAGCGGTTACTTTGTACTCTGGGCAGTTGGTGGCCCAGTCGCTGTTGTCGGTGGTGATTACGTTCGCACCGGAAACTGGGTGGTGGAATGTGGTGTACACGACGCCTGGTTTTACTTTGTCGGTGACGTCGGCTCGTAATACTGTGTCCCCTACTCGGCTGTTAATGCCTACCCAGTCGCCATGATTAATGCCGCGTTCTTCTGCGTCATGGGGATGGATTTCTAATACGTCTTCGCCGTGCCATTCGCTGTTTTGGGTGCGTCTGGTTTGGGCACCTACATTGTATTGGGACAGTATGCGGCCGGTGGTGAGTAGCAGCGGAAACTTGCGGTTGGCGCGCTCGGTGGTGGCCACGTATTCGGTCATTGCGAAGAAGCCTTTACCGCGCACAAATTCGTCTACGTGCATGATGGGCGTACCCTCTGGGGTGTTGTCATTGCACGGCCATTGAATGCTGCCCAGCTCGTCTAAGCGGTCGTATGAGACGCCATTAAAAGTTGGGGTTAGGCGGGCTATCTCGTCCATTATTTCTGACGGATGGCTGTACTCCATCTTGCAGCCCAGAGCGTTAGCGAGAGCCATAGTCCCTTCCCAGTCGGCTTTGCCGCTTAATGGTGGCATGGCTTTGCGCACTCTGGATATTCTTCGTTCGGCGTTGGTGAAGGTGCCGTCTTTTTCTAGGAAGGAAGCGCCAGGTAAAAACACATGGGCAAATTTAGCGGTTTCGTTGAGGAAGATATCTTGGACCACTAGGCATTCGATGGAGCGCAGTGCGGCTTCCACATGCTGGGTGTTTGGGTCGGACTGGGCGATATCTTCGCCTTGGCAATAGAGGCCTTTGAAGTCTCCGTCTAGGGCGGCATCAAACATATTTGGGATGCGCAAACCGGGTTCGGAGTCTAGGGTTACGCCCCACTCCCCTTCGAATAAGTCGCGGGTGGCTTTGTCGGAGATATGGCGGTAGCCGGGTAATTCATGGGGGAATGAACCCATGTCGCAAGAGCCCTGCACATTGTTTTGTCCGCGCAGTGGGTTTACGCCTACGCCGTCGCGACCAATATTGCCGGTGAGCATGGCGAGGTTGGCTATGCCCATTACGGCAGTGGAACCTTGGCTGTGTTCGGTGACACCCAAGCCATAGAAAATCGCGCCGTTTCCGCCAGTAGCATAAAGGCGAGCAGCGGCCCGTAAATCAGCCGCGTCGACACCAGTAATACTTTCGGTGTTTTCTGGGGAGTGACGTTCGTCGCCAATAAAGGCTAGCCACTTTTCAAATTCTGGGACGTCGCAGCGCTGGTTAATATACTCACGGGCTTCTAGACCTTCGTTAACAACGACATGGGCCAGTGCATTAAGAATGGTGACGTTAGTGCCGGGACGCACGGGCAAATGATAGTCGGCGGTAATGTGTGGCGAGCTAACTAACTCAATTTTGCGTGGGTCGATAACAATGAGTTTTGCGCCTTCACGCAGTCGGCGTTTTAGACGTGAGCCAAACACCGGATGGGCTTCGGTTGGGTTGGCACCCATGACTATAACTACGTCGGCGTCGGCTACTGATGCAAAGGTTTGGGTACCGGCAGATTCACCCAAGGTGGTTTTTAAACCAAAGCCTGTTGGTGAATGGCAGACTCGAGCGCAGGTGTCGATATTGTTATTGCCAAAGCCAGCGCGAACCATTTTTTGCACTAGGTAAACTTCTTCGTTGGTGCATCTTGAAGACGAGATTGCGCCAATGCTCGTGCGGCCGTATTGGGCCTGAATATCTTTGAAGCGTTTGGCGGTGTAGGTCACGGCCTCTTCCCAGGATACTTCTTTCCAGGGGTCATCGATGCTATCGCGAATCATCGGAACAGTAATGCGGTCTTTGTGTGTGGCATAACCAAAGGCGAAACGGCCTTTAACGCAGGCATGGCCTTCGTTGGCTTTGCCGTCTTTGTAGGGGGTCATGCGCACAACTTGGTTGCCTTTCATCTCGGCTTTAAACGAGCAGCCTACGCCGCAGTAGGCGCAGGTGGTGATAACTGAGTGCTCGGGTTTACCGGCTTCGATAATGCTTTTTTCGGTGAGTGTTGCGGTGGGGCAGGCGGCAACACAGGCTCCACAGGAAACACATTCGGAGTCCATAAAGTCTTCGGCCTGACTGGCGCTAACTTTGGATTCAAAACCACGACCATCGATAGTCAGTGCAAAGGTACCCTGCACTTCTTCACAGGCGCGCACGCAGCGTGAGCAGACGATGCACTTGGAGGGGTCGAAGGTAAAATAAGGGTTAGATTCGTCTTTCTCGGCGACTAAATGGTTTTCGCCTTCGAAGCCATAGCGCACGGAACGCAGGCCCAGCTCACCGGCTGTGTCTTGCAGTTCGCAGTCGCCGTTGGTTGGGCAAGTTAGGCAGTCGAGTGGGTGATCGGAGATATAAAGCTCCATCACGTTGCGGCGCAGCTTACCAATTTCATCGGACTGAGTTTTGACTTCCATGCCCGCTTCTACATTAGTGGTGCAGGAGGCTGGGAATCCACGGCGGCCTTCAATTTCTACGAGGCAAACGCGGCAAGAGCCAAAGGATTTAAGTTGGTCGGTGGCACAGAGGCGCGGGATTTTTACACCGCTCTCGGCGGCAGCGCGCATCACTGAGGTGCCTTCTGGAACTGTGACGCTAACGCCATCAATACTCAAAGTCACCATGGTGGTGCTGGTGCTTTTTGGGGTGCCGTAATCTGCTTGGGGTTCGTAGAATTCCAACATGCTATTTATCTCCCTTACCAGCGCCGGTAAAGTCTTGGGGGAAGTGGGCCAGCGCACTGCGTACCGGATAGGGCGTCATACCACCCATGGCACACAGAGAACCAAACTCCATGGTGTCGCAAAGGTCATGCAACAGGATTAAATTATTGTCGCGGTTTTCGTTCGCGACAATGCGGTCGATTACTTCAACACCGCGCACCGAGCCAATTCTGCAAGGGGTGCATTTACCGCAGGATTCCACCACGCAGAATTCCATGGCAAATCTGGCTTGAGCAGCCATGTCCACAGTATCGTCAAACACCACAATGCCACCGTGGCCAATCATTGCTTTGATGGCAGCGAAAGCTTCGTAGTCCATGGGCGTGTCCCATTGCGACTCGGGCATAAATGCACCCAGTGGCCCACCAACCTGAATGGCGCGAATGGGACGGCCGCTATAAGTGCCCTGCCCATAATCTTCGACCACTTCACGCAGGGTCACACCAAAGGCTAATTCAATTAGACCGCCGCGTTTAATATTGCCGGCCAGCTGTATGGCTAAGGTGCCTCTTGAACGACCCATGCCAAAGTTCTGATAGGTGTCTGCGCCCTGCTCTAAAATGCTGGAAATGGCCGCTAGAGTAAGCACGTTATTGACCACCGTAGGCTTGCCAAACAAACCTTCGATTGCTGGGAGCGGTGGTTTGGCGCGAACCATTCCACGCTTGCCCTCTAGGCTCTCGAGTAATGAGGTTTCTTCGCCGCAGATATAGGCTCCGGCACCTAGGCGCACTTCGAGGTGAAAGGTTTTGTCGGAGCCTTGGATATTTTCGCCGAGAAAATTGGCCGCAACGGCTCTCTCGATGGCGGTGTTTAATAATTTGTGGGCGACCGGGTATTCCGAGCGCAGGTAGATATAACCCTGATTGGCACCCACTGCTAAACCGGCAATGATCATGCCTTCGATCAGCTGGTATGGGTCCGCTTCCATTACTAGTCGGTCGGCAAAGGTACCTGAGTCGCCTTCATCGGCATTACACACAATATATTTCTGATCAGCATCGCAATTTAAAACCGTCTGCCATTTAATACCGGCAGGAAATGCTGCACCCCCGCGACCGCGAAGGCCGGAGTCTTTAACCTGATCAACAATCTGCTGGCCGGTCATTTGTAGGGCAGCTTTAAGCCCTTTAAAGCCGTTTAATGTTTGGTAGTTATTCAAGCAAACCGGATCGCCTAAACCCGCACGGGCATAGGTAAGTCGCTGCTGAGATTTTAAATAGGGGATTTCTGCCACTGCTCCTTGATAAAGGGCATGGCTGGTTGGATCGGATTCCACAGCATCGATAATGCTTGGAATGTCTTTGGCAGACACCGGACCAAAAGCTATGCGGCCCTGATCGGTTTCTACTTCTAATAAGGGCTCTAACCAAAACATTCCACGGGAGCCATTGCGCACGGGTTCAATCCCCGCGGTTTGCAGTGCGCGGGCTACTGCTTCTGAACCTAGGGCTAATGCAGTGGTGTCTTGGGGGATATAAAAAATCATTTTGCGGCCCCCTCTTCTGACGAGAGGCCAGAGACTAGGTCGTCAAAGCGATCTGCATCCACTCGGGCATAAACATCATCATTGATTCGTACTGAAGGCGAGCAGGCGCAGTTACCTAAGCAATAAACCGGTTCCAAGGTAACCGAGCCATCGACGGTGGTTTCGCCGTAGTCGATACCTAGGGTTTGTTTAGCATGGGCTTCTAGCTGACGTGAGCCCATGGATTGGCAGGCTTCAGCGCGACAAATTTGTACTGTATGACGGCCTACGGGGGCGGTTTTAAAGTCGTGGTAAAAGCTGATAACGCCATGGACTTCGGCGCGGGACAGATTGAGACCTTTGGCAATGGTTGGAACAGCCGAATCAGGCACATAGCCTACGTCGCCCTGAATGGCATGTAACAGTGGCAAGAGCGCGCCGGGTAAGTCTTTGTATTGACCTACTAAGTCACTAATAGATTGCTGCTCGTTTTGGCTGATACCCAACTCAACTACTCCTGTCGTTATTTTTGGCGTCTATGCTATTCGTAACCCCGCCAACCGGCGCAGTCTAGCACTATCCCTGCCCTGTTCTGCCTTACCTAAGCGACTCTTATTTACCTAATAAGGACTGCTTATTTGCGCTCTACTAGCGCTAGATTAACACTGCTTTTCAGCCCAAAGCACGGGCGTGAAACGCAATATGATCCCCTATGAATGTAGCAATAAAAAAGTAGCTGTGATCATAATTTGGCTGCATTCTGATTTGCATGGGGTAATCTGCCTTTCCAGCTGCACTTATTAATAGCTCAGTCTTTAGCTGCTCGACTAAAAAGTTATCGCTATCCCCTTGATCTACTAGCACTGGCAAATGATCTGTCGCCGACTTAACCAGCTCTACACTGTCGTATTGCGCCCATGTCTCGCGATCATCGCCCAAGTAATTACTCAGTACTTTGTCGCCCCAGGGGCAACTTAGGGGAGACACAATCGGGGAAAAAGCCGAGACGGATTTATATTGGCCTGGGTTTTTAAGGGCGATGGTTAATGCCCCATGGCCACCCATGGAATGCCCTGAGATCGAGGCTCGCTGGCTGTCCACGGGGAACTCCCCATTAATTAGCGCTGGCAGCTCGTCGGTAATATAGCTATACATCTGATAGTGCTCAACCCAGGGCTGCTGGGTGGCGTTGACATAAAAGCCTGCACCCAAACCCATATCGTAAGCACCTTCTGGATCATCGGCCACACCATCGCCTCTGGGGCTGGTGTCTGGGCAAACAATGGCTATGCCATGTTCTGCTGCATGCTGTTGGGCCCCGGCTTTTTGCACGAAGTTTTCGTCGTTGCAAGTGAGACCCGACAGCCAGTACAGCACGGGTACTGGGCCTTTTTCTGCCTGAGCTGGCAAGTAAATACTGAAGGTCATCTCGCAGTTTAATACTGAAGACTGGTGTTTATACCTTAGCTGCTGGCCACCAAAGCTTTGGTTGGAGCCGATCTGTTCTAATGCCATTTGTAATTCCAACTCTAAAATTCAATGACCGAACGAATACTCTCGCCCGAATGCATGAGGTCAAAGGCCTTATTAATATCTTCGAGGGGCATCTTGTGGGTAATCAAATCATCGATATTGATTTTGCCGTCCATATACCAGTCGACAATACGCGGCACGTCGGTACGACCACGGGCACCACCAAAGGCGGTTCCGCGCCACGAACGGCCGGTTACTAGCTGAAATGGACGAGTGGTAATCTGCTTGCCTGCGCCGGCCACACCAACGATGCAGCTTTCGCCCCAACCTTTGTGACAGCACTCAAGGGCTTGGCGCATAACGTCTACGTTACCAATACATTCAAAGCTGTAATCAACTCCACCGCCGGTCATCTGAATAATATGGTCGACTACGTTATCCACGTCTTTGGGGTTAATAAAATCGGTCATACCAAACTGCTTACCCAAACCTTCTCTGGCGGGGTTTAAGTCGATACCAATAATGCGCGTGGCGCCGACCATCTTGGCACCCTGAATAACATTGAGGCCAATCCCACCCAGACCAAATACAGCCACTGTTGAGCCCGCTTCTACCTTCATGGTGAAAGCTACGGCACCAATACCGGTGGTTACGCCACAGCCGATATAACAAATCTTGTCGAAGGGTGCGTCTTTACGCACCTTGGCCAGCGAGATTTCTGGAAGAACGCTGTAATTTGAAAAGGTAGAGCAGCCCATGTAATGCAGGATTGGCTTGCCTTCAAAAGAGAAACGGCTAGTGCCATCGGGCATAACGCCCTGGCCCTGAGTGGACCGAACCGCTTGGCAGAGGTTGGTTTTGGGGTTTAGGCAATACTCACATTCGCGACATTCTGCGGTGTATAGAGGAATCACATGATCACCGGGCTTGAGACTCTTAACCCCCGGACCTACTTCAACCACAATACCTGCTCCTTCGTGACCTAGGATCGCCGGAAATGCTCCCTCGGGATCATCGCCAGATAACGTAAAGGCATCTGTATGGCACACGCCTGTGGCTTTCATTTCGACCAGTACTTCGCCTGCTCTTGGGCCGTCGAGATCCACTTCAACCACTTCTAATGGCTTACCTGCGCCAAATGCTACTGCTGCCTTTGTCTTCATGCTCTAAATCCTGTCTTGTTAGCGTATTTTTATTTGTTGTCATGGTAGGCCAAAAGGCGCTATTTTGGCTATCAAATAACGTCCGTCAAATAAGAAAATATATAATCGGGGATGAAAATGATATCTATAACAAAGCTCGCTATCACTTGCCTGCTACTCACCGCTGCCCCATGGGGCATTGGCAGTCAAACTGAGTCTGAGTCTATCGACGATTTGGTGATCTTTACCGCCAAGAAAATCATCACCATGGAACCAGCTCTACCCGAAGCAACCGCCGTGGCTGTGGCCAATGGCCGTATTGTGGCGGTGGGTTCATTAAAGTCTCTAAGCAGCTGGACTGACCAGAAGAACTCGCGCATTGATAGACGCTTTGAGGGCAAGGTGATTATGCCGGGCTTTATCGACCCCCATGTCCACCCTTCACTGCCCGCTGTACTCACGCAGTTTCCAACGGGAGAATTCCCCGGTGCCAAAACCCCTGAGGCCTATGTTAAACGCCTGAAACAGCTTGTTGGCGAACATAGCGACACCAGCGTTCCCTTTATTGCCTGGGGCTACCACCCACTGTGGCACGGGGAGTTATTCCGCGAGGAGCTGACGGCACTGTTCCCGGATAAGCCGGTGATGCTTTGGCACCGGTCATTTCACGAAATTATTGGTAATGATGCTGCGCTTGAGATGCTGAATATCAAAGAAGCGGATCTAGCGGGCAACCCATTAACAAGCTGGTCTAGAGGCCATTTCTTCGAGAATGGGATGTACGCGCTTATCCCAAAGATGCCCTTTCTGTTTGACCCGGCTCGCTTTGGCAAGGGCATGGAGAATTTTATTCAGATGGTTCATCAGGGCGGTGTGACTACCGCTCTGGATATGGGCACCGGTGTATTTGGTGATCCCGATGGAGAAATAGCGCTTATTCGCCATACCGTGGAAACATTGCAGGCGCCGGCACGGTTTATTCTGACCCCCATCATTACTGACTTTATTGGCCGTGGTGTGTCCATTGAAGATGCCCTGGTACAGGTCGATAAATGGCGCGAGCAAAACAGTCCACGGGTGATGTTTGATCGCCGCTTTAAGCTGATGATCGACGGCGCTATTTATAGTGGCCTGGCCCAGTTTAAGTTTCCTGGCTATATCGACGGCCATAAAGGTGTGTGGATGGTGCCCACCGAGATATTGCAAGAATGGGCTCAGGCTTTTTGGGATGCAGGCTATCAGATTCATGCCCACACCAATGGCGATGGTAGTGCCGAGGTATTAATTGATCTACTTAAAACTATGCAAAAGAACACACCGAAAGCTGACCATCGTCTGGCCCTAGAGCATTTTGCTTACACCACAGAAGATCAAAACAGGCAGCTTGCAGAGCTGGGCGCTGTGGTCTCGGCTAACCCCTACTACCATTACATGCTCAGCGATATGTACAGCGACCAATGGCTGGGGGCTGATCGTGGTAACCAAATGGTACGCCTAGGTTCTCTGGAGCGTTTGGGCATGCCCTTCGCCTTTCACTCAGACAGCCCTATGGCACCGCTGGAGCCATTAACCTTGGTATCCACTGCCGTTAACCGTATTACCATTAATGGCAATCTTACAGGCCCCAATGAACGTGTGAGTCTCGAGGCAGGTTTGCGGGCTATTACCATTGATGCGGCTTGGGTGATGGGGTGGGAAGATGAGATTGGGTCTATTCGCGCCGGTAAAAAAGCCGACTTTACGATTCTTGAGGCCGACCCCTATAAGGTTAACCCCAAGCGTTTAAAAGATATTAAGATTTGGGGCACTGTTTTTGAGGGTACGCCAGCGCCCTTAAAGTAAGAACAATTAAAAGGGATTAAGAGCCTTCGCCGGTTAAGAGCCTTTAGCGGTTAAGAGCCTTCAGCGATTAAGAGCCCTCAGCAACTAAAAGCACCGTTAGCGGCGGCGAACACAGCCGGGCAGGCTGCAAAGCATTTCAAAGATCAGATTAGCGGCAAGTAAGGATGTATTGCCGCTAGTATCATAAGGCGGTGATACTTCCATCAGGTCACAGCCAACAAGATTCAAACCATAACAGCCACGAATAATCTCCAGTCCCTGAGACGCACTTAAACCACCTGGTTCTGGTGTGCCAGTGCCTGGAGCAACGGAAGGGTCTAGCCCATCAATATCAAAGGTAAGGTAGGCCGGCGTATCTGGGCCTATGGTTTCGCGAATCTGATCCATGATCGGTGCCATCGATTTGTACCAGCACTCTTCGGCAGTAATTACCGTCGCGCCCTGCTCGCGGGACCAATCAAAATCATCTGCGGCATAGCCTGTGGCGCGCAAACCAATTTGAAACATCTTGCTGGTTTCAATAAGTCCCTCTTCAATGGCCCGCCGAAACACAGTGCCATGAGCTATTTTTTCGCCAAACATTTCGTCGTTAATATCGGCATGGGCATCAATATGAACTAGGGCCACTGGGCCATGTACTTTGGCCAACGATCGTAGAATGGGCAATGTGCAGGTATGGTCTCCACCCACTGAAACTGGTTTTGCTCCAGCGGCCAAAATGTCGTCCACCGCCAATTCAATGGCATCTACGGTCTTTAATAGGTTGTAAGGGTTAACCGCTACATCGCCAATATCGGCTATTTGAAAAGAATCGAAAGGCGCTGCCTGTGTGGCCATACCATAGGGGCGCACTAGTACTGACTCGGTGCGAATCTCCCGCGGCCCAAACCTTGAACCACTGCGATTACTGGTACCTATATCCACCGGCATACCCAGCAACGCGACATCTAGGCCCTTGGCATTCGTCTGCACTGGCAGCCTAAAGAAGCTTGCATGGCCCGCAAATCTCGGCAGTTCATTGCCACCCATGGGCTGATTATATTTTGCTTCGCCGCTATCCGACATATTCAGAATCTCTTTTGCTGTTTAATAATTGGAATACTAGCACCCCAACGCTTATCCGAATCATACGCCAAACAGGGTACTTTTTTTGTACAAGCTTTAGCAAAGGCCTTTGCACAAGCATTAGCATAAATCTGGCCACAGGCCTGTGCGCAGATTTAGCTGAGGCTATCAAGTGGGCTCGAATTGACCTATATTGAGGCTCGAACTTGTACTTCCCACAACTATAATAAAAAAGGAACTCAATCATGCCTGATTCAATGTCTACCCTCATCGTTGCCACTCTTGCCCTAACGCTGGTGCAAATTTGGCTCTTACCTATGGTACTCAAAAACAAGCATTTTGCTTACCTGCTCTCAAGTCGTGAAGAAGAAATAGAAACTACTCCACTTATGCGACGTGTGGACAGAGCAAAAATAAACTTACAGGAAAGCCTGCCTGCGTTTCTCACGCTCTGCTTACTCTCCATGCAGATGGGCGTCGACAATCTCCAGCTAGCGACTGTTTGGTTAGTGCTGCGTATTGTTTATGTACCCCTCTATATGTCTGGCGGATCGTATATTCGATCTTTCGCCTGGATGGGAACTGTTGCCTGCATGATCTTGATGGCGATGAATTTAGTATAACCAGTAGAAATCGAAATACGGTTTAAGCCCTAGGGTTTAAAAAAACCCTCTTCGGAGGGTTTTTTATTGGGTACTTATTAAGCAACACATAACCTGGAATCTGGTATCTGATAATGAAAATGACTGCTGACAAGCTCGCCAAATATTTTACTATTGAAAAGCTTATCTACCATTCCGTCGACTTAAGTCTGTATATGGTGTCTGCGATCGTTGAAGGGCAGGAATATTATATTGCCGATAGCAAAGGTGGCTTTTTAAAGTCGAGTAAGCTTGTTGAGCTACAGAAGGCGATGCGAAAGGTATCCGCAGAAGAGACCGTACTCAGACATACCAGCCCCTACGACGAGATGGTCGGTGGCCCAGAGAAAACCAGTTCCAATGCCCTAGAAGTACCATTGGCCGATAATAAGCTTTATTAGCGACCCTGATATATTGCTATGGCCTAGTGATTCCACCAGGCGAGATCTGTGAATGAGCGTATATCCATTTCATGAGTCCAGGTCGATCTATGCTGCTGTGCTAGATGCAAATAGGTATCGGCTATTTTTTCCGGCAACATCAAACCATCATGTTCCAGCCCTCGGCTTTCGCGCAGTGCCTGAAACTGTTCTGCCCCCAACATCTTGCCTAAAGTATCTGGAGCATCTACAGCGCCATCAATAAGAATATGGGCAACATGAATACCCTTGGGCCCAAACTCTGCATTTAACGACTGGCACAGCATACGCCGACCACCCATAGCGGCAGCATGGGAGTGCTGACCCGCATTACCCCGCACGGCTGAGGTTGCTGAAGTAACTAATATTGTGCCGTGACCCCGCGCTTCCATTAGCGGGCAAACAGAAGAAGCCAATCGAAATAAACCCTGAGTCGCAATGCGCCAACCCATCTCAAAGGCTTTGTAAGAAGTGTCTGCCAACGCCCGGTCACCAATCTGAGCACCCAAGTTATAGATGACGACACTAATAGCACCAATATCTTTCTCGATGTTCTCAACCATTTTTTCAATGGTGTCTGGCTGAATAGCATTTAGCAGAATGCCTGTGGCTTCACCGCCGGCTGTTTGAATATCTGTTACGAGCATATCAAGGCCGGGCTGATCGCTGCGCCGACACAACACGGCATGATAACCTTCGGCGGCGAATCTCTTGCCTACATTGCCGCCAATACCTGCGCCCGCCCCTATGACTAAACAAACTGGTTTCATGTATACCTACGATTTTTATTATGATTACAAAAAGACACTGTAAGCGACTCAGCAAATACTCGTCAAGGATCACAACTATAGCGAGCAGAGATGTAAATATCTGCGATATAAAAAAACCGACTAGGTTAGCCGGTTTTTTTATATCAACGTTTTAAGGTCTAATTGCATTCCTTAAATTCAGACCGAATACAATTTAAGGCATAGGCTTTAGCCTCTGCGACTTCCTGTTCTGTCATCTTAGTCGTTACGTCCAGTAAATAGTCTTGCGCAAGAGGCGAATCTGAAAAACTGAGCCAAGCGTAGGAACGCACATAATTCCGCTCGACACCCGCTCCTTGAGTATACCGCCCTCCTACTATCACCTGGGCTGATTCATGCCCCTGCTTAGCCGCCTCTAGATACCATTTGAAGGAAAGATCATTATCTATGGGGACACCATCCCCAACTCCGTACCAAACCGCTACATTGTATTGAGCCTCTAAATGGCCCTGTTCAGCGGCTCGCAATGCCCAATCAAACGCCTGATCTATATCAGCCGCAATACCGTCACCCTGCTTATACTGCAAACTCAAATTGAACTGCGCATTTGGCAGCCCGTATACTGAAGCCATTAAATTCCAATTAAATGCTTGTTCGAAATCCTGAGGAACACCTTCACCCTTGAGTAGCATTAACGCTAGGTTGTACTGGGCTTCCGGCAAACCCTGCTCTGCGGCTCTCTTAAACCATTTTGCAGCTAAAGCCGGGTTTTTGAGTACTTCGCCTCCATTCGCATACATGGTCGCGAGTTGATACTGAGCTGCGACATTATTATTTTCTGCCGCTAATATAAGACCTTTAGTCTTGCCTGAACAACCGCTAACAGCAAAAACAAGCGCAATAACAAAAATGTATTTCATGTAAAAAATCACCCTATAAAAATTTTGAGAACTATCGCAAAATATGATGCTCTATGCAACTCCGAATGGTAAAAAAATAACCATTCAGAGCACACATAAATCGCGGGGTTTCTGGACTAGACTAGATCACCCTAAAAGTCAGAGATTTAAGCAACAGAGCCATTATGCAGATAGTGACTTCATTATTAGAATCTACAAATACCCATCAAAACCGATAACGTATCTTGGCGATAACAGACTCGACTTGCAGGCCATTCCAGCCCTCTTTAAGCAGAGTACTCAACCCTTCGTCACCATCATCACTGTCATAGTAGCCACCGCGGCTGTAGACCAGAAAAATATCCG
>Ga0209302_10000464_pt1 | contig 24155 bp, 22 predicted proteins | sample ArcOceMetagenome_2_FD_187445 | JGI IMG/M metagenome (GOLD analysis project Ga0209302, IMG submission 187445) | Marine eukaryotic phytoplankton communities from Arctic Ocean - Arctic Ocean ARC135M Metagenome (SPAdes) (version 2) | ecosystem: Environmental > Aquatic > Marine > Oceanic | place... | reverse complement strand
CTATTTATAGCGGTTTTTCTTATAATACTTGTAATTTCTAACTATCCAAAGTTGAATATTTTAGCAGGATACTCTGCAAAAAACACAACTTCTTCGGTTTTTCTTGGGGAAAGAACCTTGGAGTTTACAGATAAAACTGACAATAATTTTTCGCCAGTAAATTTGGCCACAGATCTATTAGATTTAAAAAACAAGTTTGTAATTTCTTCTGCATTGCATTTATTAACTAGAAAAGCAATTTACAGGGAAGGTTTGGGTGCTGTTTTAACGTTGAACGTGAATGATGAAACTGCTTCCTATTTAGTTCCAAAAAGAGAAAATGCAAACAACAACACTCCTTTTCCTTATGGGAACGCCTCTCAAAAAGACACGATTTTTGGGAATATAAATTATAAGAAACTAAGAGAAACAGTTGGTGCTATTTTTGGAGAAAACAAATCGAGGGCAGTATTAGTTATTTACAAAGATCAGCTTGTTTTAGAAAAATATGCAGACGGATTTGATAAAGATTCTAGAATTTTAGGTTGGTCTATGACTAAAAGCATTATGGGCACTGTTTTTGGCGTTTTACAGCACCAGAATAAGATAAACATCTATAACAAAGCACCTATTGCTTCTTGGCAAAAGGACACACGTAAAAACATTACCATCAATAATTTATTACAAATGAATTCTGGTTTAGAATGGGATGAAAATTATGATGAAATTTCTGATGCTACAAAAATGTTGTTCTTAGAAAGAGACATGACTAAGATGCAAGCAGAAAAACCGCTACAAAGTAAAACCAATGCTTCTTGGAATTACTCTTCTGGTACTTCTAACTTATTGTCAGGAATTTTAAGGGATCAATTTAAAACGCATCAAGAATATTTAGATTTTTGGTATACAAACCTCATTGATAAAATTGGAATGAACTCTATGGTGGTTGAAAGTGATTTGGCAGGAAATTATATTGCTTCTTCTTATGCATGGGCAACTGCCAGAGATTGGGCAAAATTCGGACTCCTATACTTACACAACGGGAACTGGAACGGAGAAGAACTATTTACTAAAAAATGGGTAGACTATATAACAACACCATCGCCAACTTCAAACGGAGCCTACGGCGCGCATTTTTGGTTAAATGCAGAAAAGCAATTTAAAGACGTTCCTAAAAACATGTATTTTGCAGACGGCTATCAAGGGCAAAGGGTATACGTTTTGCCGGATGAAGATTTGGTTATTGTTCGTTTTGGGCTGTCTTGGTTTGAAGAAAATATATTTTTGAAAGGGATTTTGGAGTCGATAGATTGAAATTAAGTTATAAAAAAACCACGCTAAAAAGCGTGGTTTTTACGTTATACAAAATGCAATTTAGTTGCTTATAAATCGAAACCGATTTTTACATTTAATTTATTTGCAATAATTTTAGCAATACGTTGTTTTACCTCAGGTATCTTTACGCTTTCTAAAACAGTATTTGCAAAAGCAAACATTAACAATGCTTTACCTTCTTTCTCTGGAATTCCTCGCTGTTGCATGTAAAATAAAGCTTCATCATCTAGTTGGCCAATTGTGCAACCGTGAGAACATTTTACATCATCTGCAAAAATTTCTAGTTGAGGTTTTGCATTTATAGTAGCCTTATTACTTAATAAAACATTGTTGCTTTTTTGATATGCATTTGTTTTTTGTGCTTCTTTATCTACAATTACTTTACCGTTAAAAACACCTGTAGAACGCTCATTATAAATTCCTTTATAATCTTGGTGGCTTTCACAATTTGGTTCTATATGATGCACTAAAGTGTGGTGATCTACATGTTGCTTTCCTTCAAGAATCGTAATTCCTTTTAAGATAGAATCGATGTGCTCTCCTCTTTGATAGAAGTTTAAATTATTTCTTGTGATATTTCCTCCAAATGAAAAAGTGTGCACAGAAACAATACTATTTGATTTTTGCTCGATGTAAGAATTATCTACTAACGAAGCGTTTGTATCATCATTTTGAATCTTGTAAATATCTACAGTTGCATCTTTTGCAGCAAAAACTTCAGTAACTGCGTTTGTCAAAACAGGGTTTGAAGTTAAACTCTGATGGCGCTCTATAATTTGAACGTGTGCATTTTGCTCAACTACAATTAAGTTTCTTGGTTGCAACATGGTTGCTGCTTCAGAACCCGTGGTAAAGTTGAGAATTTGAATCGGTTTTTCTACCTCTACATTTCTAGGAATATAGATGTAAGCACCTTCATTCGCAAAAGCAGTATTTAAAGAGGTTAAATTGTCTTTTTTTGCTATTTTATTGAAGTAATTTTCAATAACGGCTTTGTACTTTGGTTTGGTTAATGCAGCAGACATTAAGCAAACATCAAAAGTGTCGTGTGTAGTTTCCGATAAGAAAGAACTGTATTTTCCATCTATAAAAACAAGCTTGTATGTGTCTATATCGTGTATAAAATGCTTTTGAACATCAGCTAATTGAATCGAATTTTCTTTATTAGGAAACAAACTATAATCTTGCTTTAAAACTGAGTTTAAAGAAGTGTATTTCCAAGCCTCTAACTTTTTAGTAGGAAAGCCTAACTTTTCAAAATTTTGAAACGCTTCTGAACGAATTTCGTGTATATCAGAATTTGTATCTACACGATTTTCAAATGCTACGTATGATGATAATAATTTATCGTTTAATTCCATTTTTTCAGTTTTCAGTTTTCAGTATCGGTACGCATTTCTGTATACTTTTACTAAAATCTAATTTTACACTAATTCTTGCTTAATCCAATCATATCCTTTTGCCTCTAATTCTAAAGCTAAAGAGGCATCACCTGTTTTTACAATTTTCCCATCGTAAAGAACATGAACAAAGTCAGGAACTATGTATTCTAATAAACGCTGATAATGTGTTATCACAATAACTGCATTATCTTCAGACTTAAGTTTGTTTACGCCATTTGCAACAATTCTTAAAGCATCTATATCTAAACCAGAATCTGTTTCATCAAGAATTGCTAACTTAGGCTCTAACATTGCCATTTGAAATATTTCGTTACGCTTCTTTTCTCCTCCAGAAAAACCTTCGTTTAGAGAACGTGATAAGAACTTACGATCTATTTCTAATAATTCAGATTTCTCGCGAATCATCTTTAACATTTCTTTTGCAGGCATATCTTCTAAACCTTTTGCTTTACGTGTTTGGTTTATTGCAGTTTTTATAAAGTTAGTTACAGAGACTCCAGGGATTTCTACAGGATACTGGAAAGATAAAAACACGCCATTATGTGCTCTTTCTTCTGGCGCGAGCTCGCTAATATCTTCATCATTTAATTCAATAGTTCCTGAAGTAACCTCGTAATCATCTTTACCCGCTATAATATTAGCCAACGTACTTTTTCCAGCACCATTAGGACCCATAATTGCGTGAACTTCACCAGCCTTTACTTCTAAATTTAACCCTTTTAAGATTGATTTATTGTCTATACTTGCTTGTAAATTTTCTATTTTTAACATTGTAATTTGTCTATTTGCCTTTAGATTATCGCTATTGGCAGTTTAATATTTTTTTATTTTTTTGGAGCCTTGTTTAAACGATTTAACGAACAAACAGAGAAATGGTTAAAAATTTTAACCAACACTTCCCTCTAAACTAATTTCCAATAATTTTTGAGCTTCCACTGCAAATTCCATTGGTAAATTATTTAAAACTTCTTTACTAAATCCGTTTACAATTAATGCGATTGCTTTTTCAGTATCTATTCCACGTTGGTTGCAGTAAAATAATTGTTCTTCACCAATTTTACTTGTAGTTGCTTCATGTTCTACTTGTGCGGTTTTATTCTTCACGTCTATATAAGGGAAGGTGTGAGCACCACAATCATTTCCCATCAGTAAAGAATCACATTGAGAGAAGTTACGTGCATTTTCTGCTCTTGGACTTATCTGAACTAATCCTCTATATGAGTTTTGTGATTTTCCGGCAGAAATACCTTTAGAGATAATGGTTGATTTGGTGTTTTTCCCTAAATGAATCATTTTCGTTCCAGTATCTGCTTGCTGGCGGTTGTTAGTTACTGCAATTGAGTAAAATTCACCTACAGAATTGTTTCCTTTTAAAATGCAAGAAGGATATTTCCACGTTATAGCAGAACCTGTTTCTACCTGTGTCCAAGAAACTTTTGCATTAGTTTCGCAGATAGCTCTTTTAGTTACAAAATTGTAAACACCACCTTTTCCTTCTTTGTTTCCAGGATACCAGTTTTGAACTGTAGAGTATTTTATTTCAGAATCATCTAAAGCAATCAATTCTACAACTGCAGCATGTAATTGATTTTCATCTCTACTTGGCGCTGTACAACCCTCTAAATAAGAAACGTAACTACCTTTGTCTGCAACAACTAGTGTTCTTTCAAACTGTCCTGTTCCACCTTCATTAATTCTAAAGTAGGTAGATAATTCCATCGGACAACGAACTCCTTTTGGAATGTAACAAAAAGATCCGTCTGAAAAAACTGCTGAATTTAATGCTGCATAAAAATTATCAGTTGTTGGTACAACCGTTCCTAAATATTTTCTAACTAATTCTGGATGTTCTTGAATTGCTTCAGAAATTGGCATAAAAATAATCCCCTTTTCCCCCAGTGTTTTCTTAAATGTAGTAGCTACTGAAACGGAATCTATTACAATATCAACAGCTACGTTCGCTAATTTTTTTTGCTCATCTACAGAAATCCCTAAACGCTTAAACGTATCCAATAATTCTGGATCTACTTCATCTAAAGAATTTAACTTTGGTTTTGCTTTTGGTGCTGAATAATAGGCAATATCTTGAAATTTTGGCTTTGTATAATTCACATTTGCCCATTCTGGCTCGTCCATTTTTTCCCAAACCCGATATGCTTCTAAACGCCAATTGGTCATCCATTCCGGCTCGTTTTTCTTTTTAGAAATTGCACGAACTACATCTTCACTTAAGCCTTTCGCAAACGTTTCACTTTCTATATCTGTATAAAAACCGTACTCATATTCTTTGGTTTTTAATTCTTGTTCTAAATCTTCTTCTGTATACTTACTCATGTTTTTTATTTTTTATTCCTTCTCTTTGGGAAGATTAGGATTAATTTTTTTAGAGTGAAAATGATTCCCCACAACCACAAGTTCTATTTGCGTTTGGGTTATTAAATACAAACCCTTTTCCGTTTAGGCCTCCGGAATATTCTAAGGTGGTACCAACTAAATATAAAAAACTCTTTTTGTCAACAATAATTTTAACATTATTCTCTTCAAAAACTTTATCGTTTTCCTCTTTTTTATTGTCAAAAGTTAAATCGTAAGATAAACCTGAACAACCACCACTTTTTACGCCAACTCTTACGAAATCGGTTACCGCGTCAAAGCCGTCGTCAGTCATTAACTCTACGACTTTCTTCTTTGCTGTGTCTGAAACTTTTATCATATTTTTAAATAGATTAAATCTAAATTGAATGCAAATATACAATATAAGTCCAAGAAAAGCGAAGAACTTTCATTGTGAAACCCAATAATTCGATTGCTTTTATTGATTACTCTTGAAAGTTCGGATTATTTATAAATTCTCTATCGGTAAGCGACAGTAGGAAGGCTTTTAAATCGTTTTTATCTTGTGGCGATAAGTGAACACCACCTTCGTTTACCTTCTTCATTAAAGGGTCTATCGTTGAAGATTTTTGAAGACCTTCAGAATAATGAGTAATAACCTCCTCTAACGTTGCAAATCGGCCATCATGCATATAAGGTGCTGTAAAAGCTAAATTACGAATAGACGGCGATTTAAACTTACCGTTATCATTAGGGTCTCCTGTTACTGCACCGAACCCTAAATCTTGAAAAGTAGTGTCTAAACCGTTATTGTGAAATGCGTTATCTGTCCAAAGAGGGTTGTTATTGCTACCATGACAATGAAAACAATCTCCTTTTGCTTCATCCATAAAAACATTGAATCCGTTTTGTTCCTCTTGCGTTAAACTGGTTTCTCCAAGTAGGAATTTATCAAATTTAGAATCTCCAGAAATAAGAGTTCTTTCAAATTGTGCAATCGCTTTTGTAACTAATTCGGCATCTATTTCTGAAGTACCAAAGGCCTGTAAAAATAATGTTGGATATTCTGTACTTTCTTGGAGTTTTTGTACTACTAGATTCCAGTTTGCATGCATCTCTATCGGATTTGAAACAGGTTCTAAAGCCTGTTGTTCTAGTCCAAACTCTTTTCCATCCCATGCAAAACGTTCCTCAAAATTCCAAGCTAAATTAAATAAAGGCATTGCATTTCTTGACCCAAATTCTCCTTGTACCCCTGCACTAAATTGTTGTTGGTCTGTAAATGCTTTTTTAGGATTGTGGCAAGAGCTGCAAGCTTTTGTGTTGTCTCCCGATAACTTTTTATCAAAAAAAAGTTTTTTACCTAAGGCTACTCCTTCTTCGGTTAATAAATTGTCTGCAGGAATTATAGGTGCAATTAATTTATCTACAAAAAGTGCGGGTATTTCTAAGTTATATGGAACCGGTGTATAGATTTCTTCTTCTTTAGACGAACAAAACGTCAAAAGAAAAAATACAAAGAAATATATATACGGTTTTTTCATGTGTTTTTCTTTGTCATTATGGGTTCTTAAACCCTAGAAACCTGAATGACAATGTGTTATTAATTTACTACACCCAAACTAAAAACGGTCTCTCCATTTTCGCGCATCATTTTTTGAGCTTCAAAATTTGGCATTAAAATACTATTTAACTCATTTAAGTTCCACGTATTCGGATTTTTAAACCATTCTGCAAGGTTCATTTTAATCTCAATTTCAGTAGTATTTGCAACCACTATTGTTCCTAAATTTACCTCGAATGAAGTGTCCTCAAATTTTAAATTATCAGGATCTGTTCTATCTACAGCTTTAATCATGTGGTAGTTAAAACCAGATGCTTCATTGTTGTTATCTTCGTATTTTCCATCAAACTGCATGAAATGATACCCGCCTCCTAACATTTCTGGAACACTAAAACTTGCAGAATTTAAATCTTGGTATGCTCCGTCTGTATTGTCTTCATTTGAAAAACCAAACCTAAAAGAGAGTGCATAGGAGGCATTTGTAAGTTCAGGAATGGTGATGGATGTTCCAGCGTTTTCTCCAACATTAACGAAATGATAGTTTTTACCATTTATGAGGCTAATATTTGAAACAAGATACCGCAATCTTTCAATACTTAATCGCTCTCCATTTTCGTTTGTAAACTTTAATTCATTAAAATCTTGTGGTGTAATTTTTAATCCATTCCAATGATGTGTAAAGTTTAAGGTTACTGTAAATTGTTCTGGGAATATACAGCAATCAAGTTCTTCTTTTTTACCACAGCGCAGAAAGATTAGTAGCATTAAAATTAATAAATAGTATTTTTTTCTCATTTTATTTGAATGATTAAAGCGTCTGTAAATCCTTTGTTTTCAGGAATATCTTGATCTGAACTACTACTTTCACCAACGGCAATAATTGTTTTGTTATTTAGTTCAATAGCATCATATAAAAAATCTATTTCTCTGCCACCTGCGGTTTCCTGCCAAACGATATTTCCTTCAGAATCTACTTTAATAATTAAAGCATCATTCTGACCTTGATTATTAAAGTTTGCATCTAAACTCCTTGAGCTTCCAGAAATAATAAACCCATTGTCTTGAGTTTTAGAGATAGAACGACCTACATCAAAACTAGATCCTCCAATTGTTTTTTCCCAAATTAAAATTCCTTCTTGTGATATTTTTAGCATCCATAAATCTGCAGCGCCGTTGTTATTTGAAACATCTTTATTTGAACTTCTAGTGTCTCCAACAATAATAAAATTACCATCGTTTGTTTGGGTAATTGCACTAGCTTCGTCTATTTCTGAACCACCAAAATTTTTTTCCCAAACTAATGTTCCATTAGCTTCAATTTTAAGGATCCAAAAATCGTAAGCCCCCTTGTTATTTGTAATATCTATATCTGCACTATCGGATGAACCTGCAATAATAAAGCCATTATCTATTGTTTTTACAACTCCTAAAGGGATGTCTGTAAAAGAGCCCCCATAATACTTACTCCACTCTAAAACTCCAGAATTATTCAGTTTTATCGCCCAGATATCTCCACCCGCATGCCTTTGTGTGCTGCGAGAATTTCCTTGTCCGTTAGATGCTGTAACATCTAAAACCCCAGTTATTAAATATCCGTTATCATTTGTTTCTAATAGTGCCGTGCCGTAATCTGATCCTAAAAAACCGAAATTTTTTTGCCAAGAGAGCGTTCCAGAGCTTGTGAGTTTTAAAACCCAAAAGTCTTTTGAGCCTGCATTTGAGGTAACATCATTATCTGTACTTTGGCTGTATCCTAAAAGAGCGAACCCACCATCTTTAGTTGCAATAATATCTTCACCTCTTTCGTCTTTAGAACCCCCAAAGGTTTTACTCCAGAGAAGTGAATTGTTTGCAGAAAATCTAAGCACCCAAAAATCAAAATCTTCAGTTAACTTTGTGGAGATATCTCCGTCTTTACTTTGCGTATAGCCCAAAATCACATAGCCGCCGTCTACTGTGTTTGCAATAGACTTATAGACATCATTTTTAGAACCACCCATTGTAGTAGCAAAATCTAGATCCCCCACAATAATTACCTGTTCTGGGTTAATTACTATGTCTTCTTTCGTGCAACTGAAAAAGAAAATGATTCCTAAAATTAATACGTAATTTTTCATTTTAACAATAAATTATTGAACCATAATTTTCTTAACAAGCATATTATTTATTTGAACCAAATAAATACCTCTTTGAAAGTTCTTTGTTTCTATAATGTATTTTGATTTATAAACATTTTTCACATCTAAAAGTTTTTTACCTAATATAGAAAATACTTTTATACTTTTTATTGTTTTATTGTTACTTGTACTAATAGTTGTTTGGGTAGTTGACGGATTAGGAAATATTGAAAAGTTCATTTCTGTCTTTTCTTTACTTAGACCAAGTGTGCTACTTTTTCTAACTATAAAAAAACCATTGTTAATGTCGCTTATAATAATATTTCCACTAGGAAAGTAAGGGTACACATTCCAAGCACCATTAAACGCAGCCGTGTTGTTGGTAGGATAGGTATCAAAAAAACCAACTTCTGTGAAGTTTTTATTTTCAACACCGGAGACATCTATCATTCTAACGCCAGCTGTATAGTTTGCTTGATAATAAATATTATCTTTTACGTAACCATTGTGGTCTATAGCGGTTGTAGATCCATAATAATCAAAATGGTATGCTAGATTGTCTAGATCTGTAAAATCAAAAATAATTGTTTTTGTATTGTTACCATAACTTTGTTCGTCTAGCTCATCGCCCAAAATAAAATATTTTAAATCTTCAGTAAACCATCCTTGGTGGGCGTACTCCACATTAGAGTAGCTTATTGTAGAAATTACTAAGGGGTTTGTTTTGTCTGTAACATCTGCAATTACAATTTCATTTTCATTACTTCCTATAAGAATTTCTTTATCTGTATAATCTGTATCTGGACCGGTATAAGTAATAACTTGGGCATCATGTGAATATCCGCCAGCAGCAAAACCACCTTCAATAATAGGATTTAAAGGATCTTGAATATTTACAAATATTGGGCCACCACCATAGGTAGAGCCTCTAGCCGCCCCAACCACATAAGCATAACCACTTTCTTCATTAATTATAATGTTGTGTGAACTACCAAAATCTGTAAAATGAGTGTCTGCAGTAAAAATTTCTGGAGCATTTGGAACACTTCTTAGGCGTTTTAAATCAAAAACTTGCATTCCGTGGTTAGATGCTTCACTAACAATAAACGCATGATTGTTATAGACTTTTACGTCTCTCCAAAGGCTTTTTACAGTGCTCGTTTTAAGGGTCCCTAAAATTACTGGTGTAATAGGATTTGAAATATCTATAAAGACAATACCACTATTTATACCCATTAAAGCATATTCTTTTTGTGTCTCAGGGTCTGTCCAACCCCAACTATCGTTACCTTCAGCCCCGAAGCTACCCATTGTGAAGTTAGAAATATGAGATATTAAATCGTAATCATTACAAGGATAATCACCTGCAAAGCCATTTTCACAAGGGGTTTGAGCAACTAAAAATTGTGAAGTTAGTAGCGCCGATAAAATGATTTTTTTCAACATTTATTTTTATTTTGAACAAAAATAACACAAAAAGTATCAATAATATAAATATAGGTGTTAAAGTAGTTCTGTCTTTTTTTAGAGCTATTTAGCTTTGCGGTGTCAAAAAACTAAAGCTAAAAAAGGCTTCATAGCTGATTTAAGATAGTTTAGTTTATTATTATTTTTTGCCATTCTAAGATGCCTTTCGAGGAAAATTTTGAGGCTAAAAAATCAAAAGAGATATTTGCTTTTGAAATAATGTCTCCATCGTTGCTTGGCGCATAGCCTTTAGTAATATAACCATCATCTATTGTTTTTGTAACAGCATTAAAAGCGTCATTTTTAGAACCCCAAATAGTTTCTATAAAATATACATTAGTATCAATTTCAGGAATCTCAAATACATCTTTTTTCGAGCAATTAAAAAATAACAATTAAGATTAATATTAGGGCATATTTTTTCATTTGTATGTAAGAATTACTTTTTTCTAATTACAAAAAAACCATTATCAATATCGCTTATAATAATATTCCCACTAGGAAAGTAAGGGTACACATTCCAGACGCCACTAAAGGCTGTATTATTATTTGCTGGGTAGGTATCAAAATAGCCAACTTCTGAAAACACTTTATTTGCAACGGTTGACACATCAATCATTCTCACACCACCCGTATAATTGGCCTGGTAATAAATATTATCTTTTACATACCCATTATGATCAATGGCATTTGTAGTTCCGAGGTAATCAAAATGATATACAGGATTATCCAAATCGGTAAAGTCGAAAATAATAGACCTTGTCTTATTCCCAAGAGATGCTTCATCGAGTTCATCTCCTAAAATAAAATATTTTAAATCTTCTGTAAACCACCCCTGATGTGCATATCTTGCATTAGCGTAACTTATGGTAGAAATTACTAAGGGGTTTGTTTTGTCTGTAACATCTGCAATTACAATTTCATTTTCATTACTTCCTATAAGAATTTCTTTATCTGTATAATCTGTATCTGGTCCGGTATAAGTAATAACTTGGGCATCGTGCGAGTAACCTCCTTCACTAAATCCTCCTTCAATTACTGGGTTTAAAGGGTCTTGAATATTTATAAAAATAGCGCCACCACCGTAGGTAGAGCTTCTGCTTGCTCCTACTATATATGCATAGCCACTATCTTCGTTAATTACAATATTGTGAGCGCTCCCAAATTCGGTGAAATGAGTGTCTGCTAAAAAAATTTCTGGAGGGTTTAGAACATTTCTTAAGCGTTTTAAATCAAAAACTTGCATTCCATGGTTTGTGGCTTCGCTTACAATAAATGCATGAGAATCGTACACTTTTACATCTCTCCAAGAACTATTTACTGTAGCAGTTTTTAGAACACCTAAAATAAGTGCGTTTAAGGGGTCTGTAATATCAATAAATACAATCCCTTTATTGGTGCCCATTAAAGCATATTCTTTATTAGTTTCTGGATCTGTCCAGCCCCAAGAATCATTACCTTCAGTGCCAGAACCTGCCAATTCATTTAAACTAAAATGGCTTAGTAAATCATAGTCATTACAAGGATATTCTCCTGCAAAGCCATTTTCACAAACAGCAATAGGCACGTAATTTATTTGAGTGTTTGTATATAAACCATCTTTATTATTACAATTAAGAAGAATTGCACAACAGCAAAGTAAAACAACTTTTTTCAACATTTTTAATATTTTTATCCAAAAATAACATATTAAATATCAATAATATAAATATAGGTGTTAAAGTAGTTCTGTCCTTTTTTAGATTCTACCTACCTTTGTGGTATGTTAGAAGATAAAAACACACAAAAAACGTCATTAGCTGATCTAGGAGAGTTCGGTTTAATACACCATATTACAAAATATTTTACGATTGAAAACGCATCTACAGTTACGGGAATTGGAGATGATGCGGCAGTTTTAGATGCCTCTAAAAAACAAACTTTAGTAACTACAGACTTACTAATAGAAGGGGTTCATTTCGATTTAAGTTACATGCCTTTAAAACATTTAGGTTATAAAGCTGTAATGGTAAATTTATCTGATGTGTACGCAATGAATGGTACTGCAGAACAAATTACAGTTTCAATTGCCGTCTCTAACAGGTTTCCTTTAGAGGCAATTGAAGAATTATATTCTGGAATTCAATTAGCATGCGAAACGTATAAAGTAGATTTAGTTGGCGGAGACACCACCTCTTCTACTAAAGGAATTTTAATTTCTGTTACCGCAATTGGTAAAGTAGAAAAGGAAGATATTGTGCTTAGAAGTGGCGCAAAAGAAACCGATTTAATTGTGGTTTCTGGAGATTTAGGTGCTGCTTATTTAGGGTTGCAAGTTTTAGAAAGAGAGAAACAGGTTTTTAATGTAGACCCAAACAATCAACCAGATTTAGATAGCTACACGTATTTAATTGAAAGACAATTAAAGCCAGAAGCAAGAAGAGATGTTGCAGGATTCTTAAAAGAATTGGCAATAAAGCCAACAGCTATGATTGATATTTCTGACGGACTTTCTTCAGAAATTATGCACATTTGTTCTCAATCTAAAGTAGGATGTAAAATTTATGAAGAAAAATTACCATTAGACCCTCAGGTAATTTCTGCTTGTGAAGAATTTAATTTAGACTCTACAATGGTTGCATTAAGTGGAGGCGAAGATTATGAACTGTTATTTACAGTGCCAATTGCAGATTTTGAAGCTATTAAAGGAAACCCTAATTTTTCTATTATTGGTCATATTACTGCAGAAAATCAAGGGTTGAATTTAGTTACGAGAGCCAGTCAAGAAATTGAACTGAAAGCACAAGGTTGGAATGCTACTAAAGAAGCATAAAAAACATTCTTCACATATTTAAAAATAATTATCTAAAAACACATAATGAAAGTATTAGTAATAGGAGCAGGAAATATGGGTCTTACCTATGCCGAAGGAATGTCTAAGTCAAAATTACTTAAGAAAAAAAATATCATGGTATTAGACAAATCTGATGAAAAGTTAGAAGAACTTCATCAAATTTCTCACTTTGATGCCTTTAAAGAATTAAAAGATTGTGTTCCAAAAGCGGATATTATTTTTGTAGCAGTCAAACCACATCACGCAGAAGACTTGTTTAAACAAATTAACCCATTGGTCGGATCAGATCAAATGATTATTTCGATAATGGCGGGAGTTACTTTGGAGGCAATAAAGGCTTTTTCTGGAGTAAAAAAAGTGATACGTGCGATGCCAAACTTACCAGCTAAAGTTGGAATGGGCTTAACTTCTTATGTAGCCTCTTCTGAGGTTTCACGAATAGAGTTATTAACCGTAGAAAGCTTGTTGAATATGACGGGTAAGTCTATGCTAGTTAGCACTGAAAGTTTAATTGACGCTTCTACAGGGATTTCTGGTAGCGGACCAGCATATGTGTTTTATTTTATGCAAAGTATGATGGAAGCGGCTTTACAAATGGGTTTTTCAAAGAATGATTCTAAAGTTTTGGTTAGTCAAACATTTACAGGTGCAATAGAGCTCTTTAATCAATCTAATTTATCTCCCAATTCATGGATGGAGAAAGTAGCTTCAAAAGGAGGAACAACTCAAGCAGCACTAGACTCGATGGATGATAATAATGTAAATGAATTAATCAAAGAAGCTGCATTTGCAGCATTTAGTCGTGCTGTAGAATTAGGTAAAGAAAACTAATATTTGTTTCGTCTTTATATTTTCGTTTTAGCACTTAATCCGCTATTTTTTATATTCGGCGTTAGAGGTCATTATTGGTTTTCTTGAAATTCTTTATAAGCCTTAAATTCAGTGAGACCTTTTATGGTTCCTTTAATACATTCACATGGCGTTGGCCCTACTTCCTTGTCATAATCACAAGGGTTTTCAATTAATTCTATCCGATTCTGTTTTATCCAATCTTTTGCTTCATAGTATACGTCAGGGTCATTTGAGGATGTTTGAATAGATTGGATTTTTCTGTTTTTTATGTTAATATGAAAAGTGTCCGTAACATTTAAATCTAATTGAAGTGCTTTCATTAGATCATCTTTTACTTTAACAGGACACATAACTAGAGTGTCATTTTTTTCTATACAATCATAACGATTTAATACTTCGTAATTTCCACATTCTGCCCATTTCTGATAATATAAGATAGTTAAAATAGACGGGTCTGATTTTTCAGTATATGATAGCGATAATTTTAAAGAATCTTCATTAAATGAATAGAATGCGTCAATAAACTTATTTGCTATTTTAACATTATCGTTTTGGTGCATATTAATTTCAGTATTTGTTCGATTTTTACATCCAATAAATATTAGAATAGATAAGTAAACTATTTTCTTCATTGTTTTAATGTTTAAAATTATGAAGCCTTTATTTAGGAGGAGTTAATCTTGTTGCTAACGTGTTTGTATAAGAATAGTTGCAGGTTTACTTGTGAGAATTTTCTGCAGAAAAATCAGACACGGTATATTTGCAACAACCTCTGGTTAAGCTCAAAATTTAGTAATTATCTTTATACATTGTTAGCTACTTTTATTTTTTTTCTGTGTTAGATTTGGCGAGCCATTCTACATATTTTTGTTCAAGAAATTGATTGCCATCTTTGCTATACTCAGGCCTCAATGTCCAATCCGGAGTGTATGCGGTAAAGTGATCTCCTGGGTAATATGCAAACTGAAAGTTTGAATTTAACTCTTTCATCTGTTTTTCAAGCAAATTAACGGCATAGTTAAAAAAAAATTATCTCGATTTCCTACTGATATTCGGACTTTATTATCCAATTCAGATTTTAAAGACGCCCAGTTGTTTCTGAGGTTTAAAGCAATGTCATAGTTTTGCCAATGTGCAAATACAGCGGTGTCTATCAATCCTGTACTACTATTGCAAATACGTTCGGGCATTCCATCGCTTCCTTTTTTACTGAAGACAGCATCAAAAGAATGCATTTGTTCTCCACGATAGACAACATTCTCCATTTGAATCGTTTGCTTTATAGTCGCCCAAGGGATAAAACCTGCCACTGTAGCAGCCAAACGGGGGGAACCCTCTGTATCGTAAAACATGTTTTCAGCTTCGTATAAATTTACTTTATAAAAACTTCTGAAATCGACAAAATCGGGTGCACTTGACCAACAACCGTCAAATACTTTTGGATATTGTGTTTGAAGCCATAAGACGGCCCATCCTCCGCTGCTATGACCCAATAATAATCTAGCACCATTGGCTCTGAATTTTTTTTCAAGTACCGGTATAAATTCTGTGATTAACGCATCGCTCCACGGACCATTGTTATCACTGTTTGCATATACAGAATGTCCTAAAGCACAATTTCCATCAAGAATTACCTCTATAACCGCTGTGCTAGCAACCTGTTTACTTGGTTCAATAGTACCTGAAAGTTCATGATAATTTCCAATATACCCCCAAACTCTAAACAGCACAGGAAATTTTCGAGTAGGTTCCGTATAATATTCTTTTGGCAGAATAACAGCTGCATTAACTGTCATTTCTTTTCCATGAAATGCAGTAAGTAAAGCAGAAGGCGCTTCTACTTCTTTTACATATTCCGTTTCCTTAAAATCAGGATGTTCAGCAACCATTTCTTTGGAAACAATCTTAAAAACCTTCTTAAAGTCTTTTGTAATCGTAATCTTCTCAGAAGTATTAAATAAGTTTCCTGGACTTGCTGCTATAGAATGTCCGCCAAGGTTTCTGTCCCACACAATTTGAACATAATAGTCGCCACGTTTAATATCAGATAGGGCTATGGGAAATGAAATCGCTTTGTCATCTATAGTGATGGCTTGCCCGGGTTGAATGTTTTTTACAGAAACGGAAAAGCAAGGAAAACTTTTCCTACCTATTGCACCATCTTTTGGTTCTTTGTTTTCCTTTGACATATAAACCACCACATTCCCTGTAAATGGAGTATCAAAAACGGATGCTGAATAACTAACTTCAAATTGTTGGCCAAAGCCATCGGCACAAAAGAGTGAAACAAGTAATAGGCTGAAATAAAATTTCTTCATTTTTTTAATTTTATTTTTTAGTTTGTTCTAATAATAGCAAATGAATTAAATACGGTGTTATCTCGCTTTATTATTTGCTCAAATACTTATCAAACCAAGCCAATGCTTCATCAACTCCTTTTGACGCATTCTTAAGTGTTGGCGAATGAGTTGTTTTTTTGAATTCAATAAAATTAGAGCGCACTCCTGATTCTTGAAGTTTAGAATACATTAATTCACCTTGAACAAATGGCACTATTGCATCTGTATTGCCATGCATTATTAAAGTTGGCGGATCGTTTTTTGAGGCGTAATTAACTGGTGAAAATTCTTGATACTGTTCTGTAGACAGTTTTATAAAAGCGAATTTTCCCCATGTTTTTGGATTGTTTAAAACCATTTTACCTAAATCGCTAGGTGCCGCGAAAACTGCAATTGCAGCAACATCAGTATGATTCTTTTCCCAATCCAATTTGGCATCAAACAAGGGTACTTCAGGAGACAGACCAATAAGTAATGATAAATGGCCACTGGCACTACCACCCCATAATCCTAAACGGGTTTTATCAACTCCATAATCTAAGGAATTATGCTTGATAAATCGAACGGCTCTTCTAACGTGTGATACTATTTCAGACATTTCAAATTTCTGTCGACTTCCATGTCGTACTTCAAAAACAGTATATCCATTTAAGACTAATTTTTTTGGACTTAAAATATGATAAGTATTTGATTTGGTCATTTCTTCATCTGTTGCAAATCTATAGGTACCGTTATCCTGTATTTTGAATGTGTCATATGGTGATTCCCAAGCACCACTGTTTGTTAAAATCACACCAGCACCATTTGGTTTTGATGGGATATAGACATCAAGAGTCATTGCCATACCAAATTCGTGGCCATATACGATATCTTTGATTAATTTAAAATCGGGAATTACTGATTTTTCAATGGTAGCTTGCTTTGATTTATTACGTTCACAACCTACAGCAATAATGGCAAAAGTTAGAAGTAGGAATGTGATGATTTTTTTGGAGAAGAATTGATTAGTCGTTTTTATCATAATTTTTTTTATTTTGAGTCCTCAAATGAGGCTGTAGTTTATAATTTAATAGCTGATTTATTTTATAGCTAATGATTAATAGGATATATTATGAAGTTTTTATGAACTTCGTTCGATGGTTTATTTACTAAATTAGTTAGAGCAAGTTGAACTGCTTTAAAATCTGTTGGCACAAAAGGTGTTTGTTGTACACAAACTGTTTGTGGTATTATGAATAGAAAAGCAGCTGTTACTAAAACCATTCTTATTTTCATACGAGTTTAAATTTATTGGTAATAAAATCCATTCAGAATTTTATTTGATTTTAAATTCAATAAAACCTTGCACCGTGGCTTTAACACATTCGCACGCTGTAAACTCTCCTTCACAAGCTTTATTTATCAATTTTGGTCTATTCTGTTTAGTCCAATCTTTTGCTTCATAGAACAAAGCAGGATCATCTGAAGTGGTATCTACTGATCGAATTTCCCCATTTATAATGGTTAAATGGAAAGTATCAGTGACATTATAATTAACTTCTAAAGCGCCTATCAAATCATCTTTAACCGTGATTGGGCAGAGCACCAACGAGTCATTTTTTTTAATAAAATTATTCCGCTTAACAACTTTGTAGTTCCCACACTCTGCCCATTTTTGATAATAGAATATTCTTTTTTTGGAGTCGTTTGCATGGATAAGAGTAGATTGTAAACTGTCTTTATTAAATGAATAGAATGCATCTATAAATTTCGCTGCAATATCAAAATTGGTGCTCTGATTTATGTCTTCTTTGTTGGATAGATCTGTTACCCCCTTTTTCTTAAGTACTGGTGGTTTTCTATGCTTTGTCCCCTGCTCATACGCATATGACAATTTGATTAAAGTGGGTTCGTCATACATTCTTCCAAGAAATTGAAGTCCCGCAGGTAAATTATCTTCACTAAAGCCCATTGGAACCGTAATTGAAGGTTGTCCAGTAGCCGGTGAAATTTCAAGACTATTATTCCCAATATACCCTTCTACAAAGTCATCGATTCTAGAAGGTTTGTTATTCCAGGTCGGATATATTATCGCGTCAAGATTCAATGAATCCATAACCGTTTTAATAGCTTCCCTATAGGCGATACTTTTTAGATCATTATATACATCCAAGCATTCAACTTTTGAGTCACCCCATCTCCCTTTTGATAAAGAATATTCCGATAATCTCTTTTTTGAGTATTTGGATGTTGTGCCAATTCTAATGATATCCTCCAAAGTTTTAATCGTGTCATTTTTCACATAAGTAGCTAAGAAAGATTCTATATCGATAGGAAATTCAGCACACCATTGATTTGAACTTAGGCCCATATAATCAGGAATCTTTATGGGGTCAATGATTTCTGCTCCTAAAACATCTAAATCTGAAATCGCTTGACCAAACAAATCTGCAATATAGTTGTCGGTTCCACGATCGCTAATGAAACGAAACACACCTATTCTAGTGCCTTTTAATCCATTAATGTCTAAATACTGCCTGTAATTATCGGGTCTTTTACCCATCGAATACTTGGTAATCGGGTCTTTTAAGTCAATACCCACCATCACTTCTAAAATCTTTGTGGCATCTTCAACACTTCGGCACATCGGGCCAACAATATCCTTCCTAAGGTGAAGCGGTACTATACCTTCTCTACTGATTAAACCCATGGTTGTTCTAAAACCAATTAGAGAATTGTGTGAGGATGGTCCTCGAATAGAATTTCCGGTATCGGTGCCCAGGCCTCCAAGTGCAAAGTTTGCAGCAATAGCTGCGGCTGTACCTCCGCTTGATCCAGCGGGCACAAAATTTAGATTATATGGGTTTCTGGTAGTTCCGTTCGTTGGACTTTCAGTGTGCTTTGGCGAAAAGGCCCATTCAGACATATTAGTTTTAGCTAGTATAATTGCTCCCGCTTCTTCCAGTTTGTTTATCACATAAGCATTCTCTTCTGGGTAATAATTTTGGAGTGTAAGGGAACCTGCTGTAGTGGGTAAGCCTATTGTATTAATATTATCCTTTACAACTATTGGAATACCATGAAGCGGCCTCAATTTATCTGTTTGTTGATATTCGAGATCAAGTGCTTTTGCCCTAGTGATGGCTTCTTGGTTAATGTGGGTTATGGAATTGATGTTACTATCAAATTCAGTAATACGATATACATAAGCCCTTGTTAAGCTCTCTGCTGTGAAAGTTTCTTCCTGGTAGGCTTCATGTATTTTAGCAATGGTAAGCTCTGATAGATCTATTGTTCGTTTCCCTTTATTACTTTGACCTTTAGTTAAACTAAAAGTTAATATCATTAGTAATGCGAAAAAATTGTTTAGTAAGCGGGTAGTGCGTTTCATAAATATTTACAAACGATTGCGGGTTTATATCAACCAAAGGGAACCAAGAATTTTTCGCTTGAATCAGTATCCGATGTCCTTTTTCAAATTGGTGAGCAGTAGCCATAATGATATGGCTGATATACTTTGTTAGGCATAATTATTATTCATGTTTGTGATGTTCCGAATTCTTATAATGTTCTTTAATGATATCCCTACCAAAATCTCCATCAAAATCTCTCCACACGGTATGAATGTGATTGGATTTGTCCTGGATATTATCAAACTCAATTAAAAAAGACTTCCCTTGAATTCGATAATAGTGCCCTTTACCGAGGGCCGTTGCTCCGGCCCATCCAAATCTTACCTCATTTATTTCTTGATCCTTAATACTATTCATTCTCTGTTCGGCTTGCTCAGCGGGCAGGGTTGATAGATATTCATCAAGAAGTTTTAAAAAAATAAGTTGTTGATTCTTGGTTAACTGACCATACATAATTCCTACGGGACTTAAAGGTTTGACTTCTGTGGATTTCCCTGTTACAATGTCAAAAAATGGTTTCTCTTGAAATAGTGCCACTTTCCTTTGTTCTTCTGATAATGAGTTTATCAATTCAAAACCTAGGTCTTCTTCCTTTTGAAGAGTGCGCTCACCTTCTCTGGGTCCAGAAAGAATTCTTGCAGGACTTGCTCCTAAAAATAGGGGAGCAATTTCAACTTTATCGTTATGAATTGTAAAATTCAGAGAAATATGATGTCCTTCAAAAGAGAAAGCCCATAAGCGGTCCTTTTCAGGATTTCCATAAAATGCTACCGAATATTTTTCAGGATTTCTCCGTATTGAATCCCCACTGATTTCCAAAAGGATATTTTCTAAATCGATGATTTTCATCGTTTTATTATATCCCGTTTTTGAAAGAAAAGTCTTGAGAAGTTCGTCTAATTTGGCCTTCTGACTGGAATCAAGTTCATTCAGTTGAATTCCTGCCCTAGGAAACATTGAACTAGGTAAATAATGCCAGAGAATTCTAGATTTGTCATTAAAGAGCATCTGCGTTTTGTTCTTTTGAGCCTGCGTTAGAGATTTCAAAAAATCAACTGTAGGTAATAATTTATGGTCTACAAAGGCCCCTTGTTGTCCCACAGCATTCAGGCTAAAAGCCAAGAATATGATGCTTGCTAGTACTGTGTTTTTCATATTTCTGTTATTGATTAAATTGTTTTTTTGACTGCTACCTCGAAGAATTCTTTCACCGCCACACTGCAGTAATCTATCTCGTGGTCTCCTGTTTTTATGAGGCTTTAAGGTCTTGTTATACGCTTATTTTTTACCATACAACCTATATATCGTTTTACTTAGCGAAGCAGGAATAACAGATATATGATTTTCTCCATCAAATATTTTCCACTTTAAGTCTATATTCTCATAATTACTATCCTCAAGATATTTGCTGAATTTCATCATCGTTGGCACCATGAAACTGTCTTCCTGATCTCCAACTGAAATAAAGACTTTAGTTTGTGGCAAGTCCCAAATTTTATTTTCAGTGAATTGCGCAACGGCTTGGTTTAATAATTTTTCATTATCCCACCAAATAGCAGGACTGTTGATACCAAAACGAGTAAAATAACCATCAGAATTCACCAAACAATAAGCCGTAAACAGCCCTCCAAGGGAGTGTCCAGTAATACCTCTATCGGCATTGGTTTTATAATTTTTATCTAGGTATGGGGCGATCTCTGTTTTAATAATTTTAAGAAACTTAGCTGCTCCTCCAGATTTAAAGTTTCCTTTGGGTACATCAAATTTTTTTCCCCACAATCCATTAGCTTTATCTCTAGTAGTTTCATCGCTAGGAATAGATACAGATGTTGTGTAGTCATTATATCGATTATTGTACCAAGAAAGACGATCAAGTCCTGAACCAATTCCTACGATGATTACATCTTCTAATTGGTTTCCCAAATGCATTAAGGGCCTTATTCCACTAATTATTCGAGAGGCATTCATACCATCCAAAACATACAATACGGGATACGTAATGCTGTCTTTTGTCGAATAATTTTTAGGAAAAGAAAGGTACAGTTGGTAGTCTTTTCCAGTTATAGTAGAAGTAATTGTTTGGTCTGGGGCTAATATTCTTTCTTTTGGAGCTAATTTTTGACCAAATGCTATAGTGCTACAAATAAGTAATAGTATTGTGGTTATTACAAGTTTTAATGAATTTAAAATAGTCATGTTTTTTTAATTTTAATATGATTAACCATTCGTACTTGACGGTAGTTTTTTTATCTTGTCTTTCTTAATAAATTAAAATTGAGATATCTACAGTTGCAGTTACTCTTTTAAAATACGAATCGATATTTTAGAGGCATGTTCTGCGTCATGATAAATGCGATGTGTCGCTTTGATAAAATCCTTCTCATCCGCTTCATAAATATTTACAAACGATTGTGGGTTTATATCAACCAAAGGGAACCAAGAATTTTGAACTTGAATCATTATCCGGTGTCCTTTTTTAAATTGGTGCGCAGTAGCCGGCATTTCAAACGATACTTCAGTCACTTGACCTGGTTTAAAAGGCTCTGGATTTTCAAAACTATTTCTAAACTTACCTCTCATTACATCTCCTCTCACTAACATTTGATAGCCAGCCATCGTAATGTCCGTGTCATTTTGTTGGTCATTTTCTAATTCGTTCGGAAAGACGTCAATCATTTTTACAACATAATCTGCATCTGTACCTGTAGTACTCACAAATAAATTGACGTTTAAAGCACCCACTACAGTGATGTCTTCTTCTAAAATAGCTGTTTGGTAGACCATAACATCAGGTCTTCGACTTGCAAAGCGTTGGTCGTCGGTCATATATTCTCTTGTTCTTTTCAGGTGGATGCCTTCGGCATAGGGTACTGGCTTATTGGGATCCACTGCATACTCATCATAACAAGCAGTGTCTGCTGGCTTGCTAAAAGAAAGTTTTTCATCACAGCCCAGAAATAACTCTTTCTTCTCAATATTTAAGGGGGGCCAAGCATTAAAGCCTTTCCATTTATTTGCTCCTGTAATAAATATGGAAGCCTCAGGAAGGTCCATCTCCCCTTTGTTTTTTAAATGGTAATTAAAAAACTTTAATTCAACAGCTCTAAAATATGCTCGAGTGTTGCTGTCAAAATTAATATTTCCAAGCTTTTTACCTTCATTACCAATCCATTGTCCATGAGACCAAGGCCCCATAATAAGGCTGTTTTCAACCGTTTTATTCTGTGTTTCTATGGCTTCATATGTTTTTAATGGGCCGTATAGATCTTCTGCATCAAACCAACCACCAACCACCAGCACGGCAGGTGCAATATTTTTAAGATGCGGAAGCACATTTCGTGCTTTCCAAAACGAATCGTAGTTTGGGTGCTTTATCAAGTCAGACCAGAATTTATTCGTTTGTACCGTAGGTTTTTGTTGCATATTTTTAATCGGGCCAAGCTCTTTATAAAAAGCATAATTGTCTTTATTTTTATAATCAAATGGGACTTCTGAGTTAAGTCTTGTGGGGCCATTTCTAGGTTTGCCCATAGCAGCAGACTTTGGAAATGAATCCATCAGGAAAAAAGCACCGTTGTGATGACGATCATCTCCTAAAAACCAATCGGTGACCGGCGCTTGCGGGGAAACTGCTTTTAGAGCCGGGTGCGCATTAGGTAGGGTCATCGTTGCATAAAACCCCATATAGGAAATCCCAAATACACCAACATTACCGTTGTTGTTGTCGACATTATGTACTAACCAATCAATGGTGTCATACGCATCACTGTTCTCATCTGTTTCTTTCTTTTTTTTATTTGGATTGTATGGTCGCACTTCTACAAATTCGCCTTCACTCATATATTTACCTCTCACATCCTGAAAAACTAGAATGTATTTTTCTTTTAATAGATGTGGAAAATAGCTTAGCCATTTCGAATAGCGGTCTTTGTCTGGCTCACTCTTAAAAGGCGTTCTTATAATCAATATCGGATACGAAATTGATTTGTCTCTTGGTGCATAGACGGAAGTAAACAAATTTATACCATCTCGCATTTCAATTTGAATTTCCTCTTTGGTATAGTTTTGCTGTATGTCGTTTTGAGCGAAAAGTTGAAATGAACATGCAAGCAATAATGAAAAAAATAATATGGTTTTTTTAATGGTATTCATTGTGTTTTATTTTTTTTGTTAAAGTAAATTGATGGATTGGACTTGGTTTAAACTACACTATTAGGTAACGCGACGGTTACCATTGCAACCTACTTTTTATAAATGTCTAAGATTTATCATATTTTTTTTAAGACAGTACTATTCTTACTTTAGCTCCAATAGTTGTTTTTGTATCTATTAAAAGTTCCTCTGCTGGACGTCTAATTCTTGCTACTTTGTAACCAGTAACTCGTAGAAGTGATAAGCTTTTTTTAATATATTGTTATTATTATTAAAAGTTAAAAAAGTAATCATATCAACCGTATCTTCCTATTCTCTTTGTTCAAGAACTTCAACATACTACTTTACAAGCATCGGTATCAATATTTTATTTTTCTCACTCTTGAAT